>SDBT01019981.1_pt1 | contig 10485 bp, 15 predicted proteins | sample 2277101 | NCBI WGS metagenome assembly SDBT01 (sample SAMN10404973, study PRJNA504765) | marine sediment metagenome | isolation source: marine sediment core GS10_PC15, 103 cmbsf | place: Arctic Ocean: Southern Knipovich Ridge | collected 2010
TGGTGGTGGAGGAAAAATATCTCTCCAAGGTGGGCGAGGAAGAGATTCAGCTAATAATCCATCCAGTTATGCTCCAATTTTATTGCAGTCTAATGGTGGAAATGTAGGAATTGGAACAACTTCACCAGGCAGAACTTTTGAAGTTTTTGGTTCAGCACCTGTGTTTCGTTTTAGGGATTCAGGAGCTACTGGTTCATCTACTACAGCCTATTTAGAGTTTGGTGGAACAGATGGCGGAGCATGGAACAGGACTGGTTATGTTGGTGATGGTGGAAGTTCAAATACACATATATATCTTGCTTCTGAGTATGGAGATTTAATATTAATTGGTGCTGATGATATTCTTCTAACACCATCAGGCAACGTAGGCATCGGGACGGCTACACCATCTCACAAATTAAATGTTATAGGAATTACAAATTCAACAACAGGTTTTGCAGTTCAAGAACACATAGGTTATACAGGAACTTGTACATCTGTTAATTATGTTGGAGGAATTGCTGTGTCTTGCAACGACTAGAATAGAACAATATATTAAAATGAAAAAAACAATAATAACTTTAATATTATTTGTGATTTTACCTATTGTTATTGCTACACCAAGTTTTTATGTTGAGCAAAACCAAGATTATGATTTAAAAATAAGTTGTTTTGACAACAATAACGATTTTTGTACAGTTTCAACTGTATGCACTCTAACTGTTATTTTACCAAACAGCACAGTTATAGTAAATAATAAAAATATGACATACAACCCTTCTTTTTATAATTATACAATAAAAAGTTCTAATCTAACTCTTCTTGGAGAATATCAAGTTATAATATCCTGTACAGGAACAACAAGCGGATTTCAAACATTTAGTTTTGAAGTAACAGAAGATGGTAATGTTGCTAAAATTGAAAGCAATATTAATATTGAATCTGATGTTAATACTGTTTTTTTTGTGATTGTTGCGTTGGTTATCTTTTCTTTTGTGTTCTTAGGGATAGGTATATTTGTAGAAAATGCTGTGTTTTATTTTGCGTCTGCAGTTCTTTTCATAATAGCTGGGTTAATTTTAATGGTGGTGGATATTAGTGGTCTTGCTTCTAACTTTAGAATAGGTATTGGGTTAGTTCTTGTTCTTGTTGGTGCATTTATTACATTTATAGCTTTTAAAGGTGAAGAATAATGTCTGATGGATTTAATGAAGGTCATGAAGAAATAGCACATGAAATAATAAAAGAACAACAAAAAGAAATCAAAGAGAGGATGGATCCTCAAGAATCTGAAGAATTTATGGAAACCATGTATGATTTCCATAAGTATACTGCAAATCCTGCACTAAAGCATCTTTCTAATAAAATAAAAGAAATAGATAAAAATTGGGTTTTTGGTAATTATAAAACAAAAGACGAAACAATAATACAGATGCTTGAGGGTTTGTTAGATGATGTTGATTTTTTGTTGCCTGATAAACCTAATAGTGTAATAAAAACTGCGTTTCTTAGAGAAATTTTTTCTAGGATCACTTTAACAAGAGGAAGAAATGGTTTTGCAGCTAAATTGTTTGTAACACAAATAGGTACAACAAAAGCAGAAATTACTGGTCTTGATAAAAATAAAGCAAAATTTTTGAATGTTAAAAGGAGGGGATAAAAATAGATACAAATTTGGTGTTGATATATGTAGTTAGTTTTTTTATTTTTTATGTAATGTTAAGTGGTGGGGTTCTTCTTTTCTTTAGGCGTTTGTTTGTTGAGGAATGGAGAAAAAGATTTCTAGTTAAAAAAGGTTATGGTTATATAAGAATCAATGGAAATGATAGAAGGGTTAGAGAATATTTTAAAGATTTAAAAAAAGAAAAGGTTAGGATTGGAAAACACACTTATTTTATTAATTCAAATAAAGTTAAGTTTAAAGGAAGGGCTGGTGTGTTTGAATATAAAGAAGGTATTGCAGAGCCAATAGATATCTATTCTAAGGATCTGATTGGTACTGATTCTGAATATCTTGATGGGTTTTTGTTAAAGATGAAATCTCTTGCTAGGATTACTGCAGCAAATGAACTAAAAATGATTCTTTATGCAGCAGGAGCAGCAGCCATACTAGCAGCAATAGCGGCAACAATAGCATACACTAATTATAATAGCCTTCAGGATATAGCAAGAGCCATTATAAAATGAGAGGGAAATTTAAGTGTATATTAAAGAAGAGTAAATTAAAAATCTTAGACATTGATGGACATTTAATTGACACTATAAGGCCTTTAGATTTGGAGGATACCCTTGATCTTCTTCAGTTGAAGTATGGGCGAAAAAAGAAAAATGAGTAAGTTTGATAATGTTGCGGGTCCTTCTGATATTGGTTCTTTTGCTGCTTATGATACTGTTAAAGAATTAATTTTAGAAAAAAGATATCTCCTTACAGAAGCGTATGATAGATATATAGAGGTAACAAAGGAAAGAAATTTTAAATCATATTTTCCAGGATGGGTTAGATGGATCAAAGCACTTAATAGCCTTTATTTGGAAATCAGACCAAAGATAAAAAAAGAGAATTATTCTAAAGATTATAAAGAAACAATTCAATTGATGGATTATTCTTTGAAAGGGAATAAAAAATTAACTGAAACCGAAGCTATTGATTGCACTTTACATCTAATTGATTTTTGTGAGATAATGGGTGTTACTGATATTATGTTTGAAAGACCTGATAAGGGGAGGGCTATATTGCGTTAAGAATGGTAAAAGTTCCTTTTGATGTGGAGGGCAGGACCAAAACAGAGTATTATATGGATGGTTATCTAAGATCTAATTTAGATATTTTAAAAAAAGCAAATAAAAAGGATTGGGATTTTGTTATTCTTATTTCTGGCTCTGGAATCCCAAGAGTAGGGAAATCTGTACTAGCTCAACAAATTGGATATTATCTTGATAATGGTTTTACTAGTTGGAATATGTGCCTTTCCGCAGATGAGTTTCAAAGAAAATCCAAATCATTAATTAAATCTGATAAAAAAGGTGTTGCTTTGGTATATGATGAAGCCAAGTTTGGGTTGGATGCAAGGAGGGCTATGGAAACCGTAACAAAAACACTACTGGATTTTTTTGCAGAATGCGGCCAATTAAATGCTTATTTGATCTTGGTATTGCCAGAGTTCTTTGATTTGAAAAAGGAGATCTGTTTGAATAGATCTGTTTGTTTAATAAATTGTTATTATAAAGGAGAATTTGAAAGGGGATATTTTGATTTTTATGGCAGGAAACAAAAGAAATTTCTCTATATAAAAGGCAAGGAATATTATAATTATAAGGTTGCCAAAGCAGATTTCAATGGAAGATTTACTAATTTTTATACAGTTGATGAGAAAGAATATAGAAGGAAAAAATCAGAAGCCTTACTAACAGGCCAGGCTTCTAAATCTGGTGCTACTTCATCTGCTCTAAGAAAACAACGCAATGGTATCATTAGATGGATGTTTGTGAATGTTGATATGTCTGTTAAAGAGATAGCTGAAGTTGTTGGAATGACACCAAGGGGGATAAACATGATCGTATCCAACCAGGAAGGGGAACAGATGAAGAAGGATAGTATATACTTAAAAGAAGAGGTTATTTTGAAGAATCTCTCTCATTAGTCTACATTACATAGGTAATGTATAATAAGATTAGAAATCAAAAATGAATCTTGAACAATATAAAGAAATCCTGGAAACAGAAAAGTATAGCAAGAATACTATTACAAACTGGATGTACTATGCTGCTAAGTTTGATGGCCAGGAAATAACACAAGATATGATCTACAAGTTTATTAAGAACCATAACAATAAGTTTGCCAGGGCCTTCTTGAGCCATTATCTGAATGCTATAAATATTAAGTTATTAATTCCTAAGATCAAAGGCAGAGAATCACCAAAAGAAGTTGAGTATTTAGAAAAGGAAGAGATTGACAGGCTTAAAAAGTGTGTTGATGATAAGCTAAAAATAATGATTTCTTTGATGTTTGAATCGGGTCTGCGTATTTCTGAAGTAATGAACTTGGGGAAAAAAGATATCAAGATGGTTGTAAAGGATCATAAAGTTGTTGGTGGTAATGTGGTTGGTGTAGGAAAAGGTAGAGTTCCGTTTAATCAGCCAATTACAGAAAGAACAGCAAAAGATATCTTGTTGTATTTAAGCAAGGTTAAGGATGAAGATAGGCCCTTTATATGGGATTCTGTTAAGGTTCAGAGGCAAAAAGCAATATATGAGCTTAGAAAGTCTATTAAAGCTGTTCTTGGTAAAGAAACACACTGTCCTTGTCATATATTCAGGCATTCTTGTGGAACTTATCTTAAATATTCTGGATGGGATTTAAGAGATATCCAGGTTTTTCTAAGGCACAAGCATTTACAAACAGTAGAGGGCTATACTGCTGTTAAAAAAGATGTTATGATTTCAAGCTGGAAAGAGGTAATGGAGAAGAATGTTGAAGCTAACAGAGATCAAATATAAAAAATTAAGGAGAAACACTTTAATAATGTGTGTTTTGGCTATTGTGTGTTATACTCTTTTGATAAGATATACTATTGGTGTTAATCCTGAAGCATTTATATATAATTCAATGATGGATGAAAAACCTGCTTTTGCTAAGATTGAAACAACTTTATGGTGGATTGTTGGTGTTGGGTGGGTTGGAATAATTATTTTGTTCTATAGAGAAGTTAAGAAAGATCCTAATCATTGGTTTAGGAAATTTACTAAAAAATTAGATGAGTTAGATGATGAGGATTGAATATAATACATGGGGTGTAGCAAATAGAATAGGAAATGTTGTTATTCTAAACAAAAATTTAAAGAAATATCCCTGGCTGCATGATAAATTGCTTAATCATGAATTAAAACATAATGAAAAACCATTGTATAATATAAAACATGATCTTAAATCTTTAAAAAACACAAAAACAATAGAATGGATTGCTAAGATAAAGTTTATGTTACACTACCCAAGATCCTTGGTCCAGCTGTCTCCTGTTTGGTTTTACAAAGGCAGACTTTATTTTGATTTAAGCCTTATGTTGATCTATTCAATAATTGGTTTAGTGATGTGGCTGATATGGTAATTGAAGAAGAAAATATTAAAAAAGGGCTTTTGCCTTGTGGTTGTAAACATGGTGCTTGTAAATGTAAGTTATCAGCATTTGATTATACATTGAAGTATCAAAATTATATTGGATCAATGTTTAAAACAAATAAAAAAGTATTGAAACAAAAGAAAAGGAGTATAATAAAAGAAGCAGTAAAACAAATAAAAAAGGCATATCGCTTCTCAAAAAGCAAATAAAATTATCTTATTCTGAAAGCTTATACCATATAAACGCAAAGACGAGGGATACTGCAACTACAATCAATATACCAATCCATCTATAATTAACACCAAGCAGACCTTGATCTACTCCAATACCTATTAACGCTAGTATTGCAGGAAAAATAAGCACCAAACCAATTCTAACTGAAACTTTTGCAGCAAGTACTAAAATTATTAAGATAAAGATTATAAATAATGCAAACAATACAATGCTTCCTAATAAGTTTTCTGCAATATGATCCTTTACTAATGAAAAAATGTTTGGAGTTGTGCTCATGGTTGTACGCCCCTGACTATGATTAGTGTTGCTGAAACAATATATAATATTGCTAATGGTATAAATATCATTAATTTAATTATTACAGGCATTTGGAATCTAATTGCTATTGTAATAGGAAGAACTGCAATATTGATTAAAGTTATGACAAAACTCTTGATTACACTCAATCCATCAATAAATTGTCTTAAAAAAGAGCTTTCTTTGTTTCCTCCTTCTGACCATTCGAGAGATATGTTGGGGTTAAAGCCAGTATATTCTGTTTCGTTTATGGGGTTTGTTTTTAATAATTGAGTAAAAAAACCGCCGTTTAAAAACTGGGTTTCTTCTCCTGGAAAAGCAATTGATAAGATAATACTCATACACATTATTGTTATAAATATTTTAATAAAAATAGCCATTAAGCACCACCCCTTTGATACATTAAATATAACCCAAAGATTATAACTGCTTCAACTATTCCCATCCATACTGGAATCCATCCTTTGATTAAAAATCCTATTTGAACCAACACACCAACAATACCTGCTGCTTCTGGTCCAATAAACTGCACAAACACCAAAACCATTATTATAGAAGCGAATACTGCCACAACAACCCTCCACATTACATTAAATATATCTTCCCAGGCACTTGCTTGGGTTTCAATACTATACTCTCCTGGAACAAGATCTGTTATGAGGTAACCCCCTCTAAAAGTAAATAAAGATTCGTCTTGTGCTTTTATATAATATGTAATTGAAAGCCATCCTGTTTGGTTTGTTAGGTTTAATTCTATTGTTGCTGTTCCCCCGTCTGATGTTGTTGAGTTATCAAGATAAACAGTATTATTAAAAATTGTATAGATAGCGAACCATTCAATATAATTGCCTGGAGAGATTGCTGTTAATGAAAAGTTTGTTGGTTGTGATTGAACTGGGCTGTCTGGAGATACTGTATAATAAACTTTCTCTTCAAAACTTAATTCTATATCAGTTATATCAATTATAAATGTTTGAGCGGTTGTATAATACTTGGCTGGTGGAATACTCTTGATTACCTGGCTATCTTTTTCAATAGAAAAAGAATAATAAACATCATTCAGGATCAAATGAACAACAGCATTTCCATTATAATCTGTTTGTGTTATTTCTACTGTTATTTCTTCCCCTGTTCCTGGATAGTATCTTTTAACTCTAATTGTATAATCTTCTAATAAATTATCATTAGTGTCTCTCAAAGTAATAACTACATTACTTGCTAGAGTGGAGTTTGTTAGATACAATTTTATTTCTTGTGATTGGTTTGATATTTCAAGAGCTGCAAACATATATTCTTTGGATGTATATCCTGTTGCTAAATATTCAAAAGAATAAGAGGTTGTGTTGTATGTTGCCCATGAAGGATAAATACAAATTGAGTAGTTGTTTTGCCCTGTAAAATCAAATGAGTTGCTTCTGTAATTTGAGCTGTTTGGTCTGTATGTGTGTAGTGTTGCATGAATCGTTCCTATTGTTGAGTTTATTGTTGTTTCGTCTAATAATGAGAAATTAATTGTATATGTTGTATAGGTTGAACAGTTATCAATGCTTATTCTGTAAATTGTTTGGTTGTTTGTTATGCTGCCTGTTTCTGTGTTGTTTATTCCTGTTAAGGTGTAATTCCAATAGAATGTTATGTTTTCTTGTGCAGCTGATATTTGGGGTGTTGTGAATGTTGCTGTGTAAAGGTCATAATTAGTGTAATTTGTTTTTGTTGATGATATTAAGTTTCCATTCCAGTAAAGGTTTGCGTTTGTTGAAACGGTTTTATTAATTTCCAATGTAATTGTTTGTTGATCTGTTTCAAATATTATATCAGAAGAGTAACTTATAGATGAATTAAGTATATAGAAAATATAATTTTTGATAACAACGTTTAGATCACCAACAGATTTCAACACTAATCTTTCTGGATGGTTTTTTATTCCTTCGATTGTAACTTCAACTTTATAATCATTTATTCTTTTAATCGAAACCTTTGCACCTGGTTCATCTTCTAAAACATAATCTTTCCAATGATCGCCCATCACAATCCAGGTGTCTCCATAATAGCCTGGTTTGTTTATGATGTAAATAGGCATGTCAGATTCTTCTATGAAAGTTTGTATTGATGAGGGTTTGGCTGGTTCATATATTTGTGTGTATCTATCTATCTCTTTTTTTGAGGTCCATTTATCAATAATAGATCTATTTTTTGATTGAGTTCTGATAAATCCATTATCCCAAAACCCATATTCTAAATAATCATTAAAAATTCCATTTCTTATTTTATAATCTCCTTTTAGTTCTTCTGTTGTGTGTCCGTCTGCAACCCTTATTGTTAAGGTATGTGATCCAACCGAGTAAGAAGAAGGGTCTAAACTTAGATTATATTGTGCGAAATTATTATTTATTCCTGTTTGTCCTGCGACTTGTGTTTCATCTACAGAAATATTATAAGTGTTAAGAATAGTATTATCTGAAAAATTGAATTGTCCTGTTATGTTGTTTTGGTAATAGATTGATTTGTTAATAAAATTAGTTACTATTACTGGATCTACAAAATCAATCGTATAAGTAAAGTTGTTTGTTGCCCAACTACAATTAGAATTATTATCACAAGCATAACAGTTCCAATAATAAACACCCTCTCCAAAATCAATATTAGTAAATGTGTAATTTGAATTATTAGTTACTGTGGTTGTATTAGTAGCATTTAAAGTTCCATTAATATATAAGCTTAAATTAATTAAATATCCATCTACCCAAGAAGCATTACAGGTCATATTTACTGTATTTTTATTTGTGATGGTATCATTTATTGGGGAAATTAATGTTACTATTGGTTTCCCTTGTGATGGTGGTGGTACTGTTACATTTCCATTATAAATATTCCAAATTTCACTTGCTGTAAGTGTTTTGTTAAAAAATAATACTTCATCATAAGCTCCCTGATTTTGTCCATATATACCATTGTTCCAAGTACCAATGTAAAGTGATGGATTATCAGAGAAATCAGCAAATGTTTTTGTACAAGCTACTGATGCATGACTAACACCATCAATATATAATGTTTGATGGCTTCCATTTAATTCAAATACTACATGATACCAAGTGCCTATTACTGGAATATTTGTTCCTGTTGTATCGCAAGCAGTTCCACCAAATGTAGAAAATATCCTAAAATTTCTATTTGGATTAGAAGTCATTAAAATCATTCTATTAGTTACACTTTGCCATAACTGAAAACCTACATTATTGTCACCTAATCCTATTGGATTATACCAAAATGCTATTGTAGATGTTGTCCAATAAACAGAATTAAATGTAATGGTATTATTCCAATGATAATTATCTACTGTATAATTTGTTGCATTAGCATGTACACCTGTTACAGAAATAGTACCGCCTGTTGTTGCAAGACCAAAATTAGATACATCATCATAAGAAATTGCTGGCATAGTATCATTTTGTTGCCATACATAAACAGCATCATAAGGATTTGATATTGGATAAGCATCTCCAAGAACAAAACTACTTAAAAGAATCAATACAAAAGTTAAGATTAATATTGTTTTTTTCATGCGAACTCTCCTCTTGAACCCTGTCTTATCATATTTACAAACATAATTAGTGCTGCCAGTCCCCCAATTACAGTAATCCACATGTGCAGGTTTAGGAAGATGTAAGTCTGACCCCAGAAGCCACTATTTAAAAGAATCAAAACTAGTAAACCTACAAATATAGAAACAGAGGATCTTCTAATTCTCATTGGAAAACCCCCTATTCCTGTCTGTAAGGTGTTACATACATAAATATAGTTATGACAATCCCTAACAAAATCAACAGAGGTATTAACTTAACTATCATGTTTAATACTGGGTCTGTTGAACCATTAACGAAAGTGTCAATAACTTGGCTCATGGCAGGGTATAGTGCAGCATACACAATTAAGGTAGCGAAAATTATCACTATCCCTATCATGGTCATTTGTGCTTTTTTTGTTTTCACTTTAATCCTCTTTTTTTACTAGCCAGAGTATTATCCCTACAGCCAACATTGCTGCAATAAATCCAATAACCAGTCTTGCTGTTGCACCTGATATATATCCTATATGCTGGTTTGTGTATGTAGCATAAACAGTAGTTCCATTCCAGCTGCTATTGTCGTCAATCTGTAAGTATCCTGAACTTACATAGTCTGTGTAATTACTGCTATCTAATGCTGTTGTTCCGTTTGTAACACTACTTAGTGCTTGTGGATCATTTCCACTTAAAGTAATGTTAAAAGGAACTGCCTGATCTTTTGCTGCTGTATCTGTTAAGGATTCATAATTTGTTGCAGATCTTTGCAGACCCCAAATTAATGAAAGCATAATTACAGCAACAATTACAGCAATAATTACTCCAAAACCAATTTCTCCTTTCTTTTTCATGTTTTTTCACCTCCTATATTTTATTAAAAATAACTTGGTTTCTTTTTCTTTGGTTTGTTCAATCCAAGAACATCTGTACTTCCTAAGATTGAAGATGATTTTTGTTTTGATGATCCTAGTGGTGTCATTCCAAGGATTGGATTTCTTTTTGCTTTTTTTGTTCCTAATATATCTCCCATTCCTTCATCTATCCTTGGTTTTCCAAAACCGCTTTTTTGAGATTTTGCTCTTACTTTTTCTATTTCTTTTTTTGCTACTATTTTTGTAAGCTCTCCCATCCTTGCTTTTCTTCTGGTTTTTTTGAGCAATTGTTTTTCTTCTCTTTTTTGTGCTGCTTGTTTACCAATCTCTGTTGCAGCATATTCTACTGATTTTTTTGTTATAGCTCCTGCTTTTTTTGCTAATCTCTTGTATAAAGGATTTCTTACATCTCTCTTTGCTTTTT
>SDBT01019982.1_pt1 | contig 10485 bp, 4 predicted proteins | sample 2277101 | NCBI WGS metagenome assembly SDBT01 (sample SAMN10404973, study PRJNA504765) | marine sediment metagenome | isolation source: marine sediment core GS10_PC15, 103 cmbsf | place: Arctic Ocean: Southern Knipovich Ridge | collected 2010
AATCTAGTTATAATTAATATACTAATACATATATATTAGGATATTAATATAGAGATATGTTATATCAAAGTTAATAATATTGATTAATAGTTCTTTTTTTTTTGAGAGAGAAGTAACATGAATAATGCATCTCATATACAAATTCAGCCATGTGTCCATGGAAACTTTTCTCTTTGTCTCAGATTCTGAACAACAAATTACTTCATGGCATTTGCCATATCTATTAATTATTAATATTCTTGAATACTTTTCTAGAACAAATCGGTTCTTGTTTTGAGTTTAATGCGCGCAAATCCTCTTAATTTTATTTTAGATTTTTTTGTGCAATGGCAGATTCAAGCAAACCTATAAATAATGGATGTGAATTATTATATTTTGATCTAAATTCTGGATGAAATTGACAACCAATGTAATAAGGGTGCGATAATAACTCAATAGCCTCAACCAAATTATCACTATCATTGTATCCTGTGAATCTAACTCCGATGTTTTCTAATGGTTGAATGTAATCATTATTAAATTCATATCTATGTCTATGTCTTTCAAACACAAAAGTGTTATTGTATAATTGATGCAATTTACTACCAGACGCAATTTCCATAGAATAACTTCCCAATCTCATTGTACCACCCTTAATATTTGTTTGGTTTGGTAAAATATATATAATAGGTTCATCCGTATCATGATCAAATTCAGTACTATTACAATTTATTCCTATTGATTGTGCTAATTCAACAACCATTACATGCATTCCAAGACATATACCCAAAATAGGTTTATTATGTATTCTTGCATATTTTGCAACGAATATTTTACCATTAATACCTCTTGTACCGAATCCACCGGGTATAATGATACCGTCGCATGATTCTAGTAAATTGATGGATTTATTGTAATTGTCTGTTTCTGAAATTTCTAAATCTTCAGCACTTATCCACTCAATATGAACGTTAATACCCAATTTAAATGATGCATGTTCGATAGCTCGCACCAAGGATAAGTACGTGTCAACGGATCCTGTATATTTACCTGCAATAACTATTGTATATTTAGGTAAGTTTTTACCAAAATGGGCAAAAATATTGTTGTAATCAGTCAAATCACATTTTTTGGAAAATTCTAAATCAAGCAATGTTCCTATTTTTTCACATAAATTTTGTTCCTCAAAGACTTGCGGTACATAGTATATATTAGGAACGTCAATATTACTTATAATATGATGTTTCTTAATTTGGCAAAACAATTCTAATTTATTCTTTGTTGGTTCATCTAATTCGGTTGGAGTTCTCATAATAAGTATATTAGGAACTATTCCTAATGATCGTAGAACTGATACACTATGTTGTGTCGGTTTAGTCTTTAATTCACCATTATTAATCATCATACTAACATGAACAAAACAAAATTGTTTATTATTTTCAGCAGCCATTTGTTGTATACTTGTTATAAATGGACCTGTTTCTAGATCACCAATTGTCCCACCAACTTCAATAACACATACATCTGGTACATTTTTATTATTTTTATTAACAGGTTTAATAGAAACATTCCGAATCCAATCTTTTATTTCGTTGGTAATGTGTGGTATTATTTGAACAGTTTTACCTAAATATTTGCCTGCTCTTTCTTGAGTAATAACGGATCCGTATATTTTACCTGTTGTAATATTGTGGTCCCTAGTTAAATTAATATCTAAAAATCGTTCATAATTACCAAGATCTAAATCAACTTCACCACCATCATCCAATACAAAACATTCACCATGTTCATATGGCGACATTGTGCCTGCATCGATATTGAGGTATGGATCTATTTTAATTGTTGTTACGTTAATCCCACGACATGATAATAGTAAAGCAATTGATGAAGCTGTTATACCTTTTCCAATACCCGAAATAACACCACCAGTAACAACTATAAATTTTGGTAACGAGTTATTACTGTCCCGATCCATTTATACGATAATACTTGTATACATTTAAGCCCTTTTGAACTAAGCATATCAATGAGCTTGATATTACTTATAAATTAACCACAATTTTCTTTTTCTGTATTTACGGTATTTTTTTATGATAATCAATAGTTTTTCTTAACAATTCTAATCCCAATAAAAATTCCGGTTTGGTAGTTTTTATATTCATTTTTTGCTCCCACTTATTGTCACGTGATGAATCAACACAAATAGTATACTCATTTTTACCAATTCTATCTATTGTCATTGAATCGATAAATTCGCTAAATGTTTGTGAAAACGCATTCATATTGCAAAGAAACTGGTTATTTCACTTTGACCGTTTAACTCATTAGTGTATTTGCGCACCAATTCTTTAAATAATAAATCATATGGATTATCTGTTAATATCTCAAACAGTGATAATAATGGCTTCTGTAACTGATTCGCTAAATAATACATATAATCTAAACGAAGTCCATTTTTAAGCACATATTTGGGATCTTCTGCTTTTTGCCACTGTAATAATTTCTTACCATCGGAACTAGCTTTTATTACACCGTGATATTTCATTACTTCTCTACGTTTTATAAGATCACCATCTCCAAACCCAATCTTTTTAAGATCTTTATTAACTACAAATACATAAGGCAATCTGGTTCCACTTGTTGGTTTATTACCAGGATCACGAAATCCGAGTTTTCTGGCAAGTCTCACTTGTGGCGCGCTTATATCTACAAATTCAGATTCATCTACCTCTAAATCTAATATTGTTTTAATATATACTCTACGATCAAGTTTACGACTCTTATAACTATTATTTATTGATTTACTAATGATTAATTTTTCTATAGGTATACGATCTGCCAAGAGATCATCTATCAACCCTGTCGCAAATTTGGTTGCTCTGGATATCAAGAGTTCTTTGGTATTTGATTTTACTGATCCATTAGAGTCTAAATTAGATTCATCGTCCATAAGTATATTAACACAACCGCCATATACATCGACTACATATAAACAATTATCTCTCCTTGTCATAACAATACCTTTCTTATCTATATAACTTGATTCTTTTGGATTCAATTCGTACATTTTACCTGCATATCTTTTCTTAGAAAAGAGGAATAAAGGATCATATATCTTTTCGTATTCTAATTCTGTCCACTTCACAAACACTCTACTTGTTTCATTTAATTCTATTAGTCTTTTTGTTATTTTGTCTGCAACTACTTTGCCAATGACAATACAATACTTGATCCGTTCGAATTTTGGTTTTTTTTCGAACTTTGAGACGTCAAATTTGCAAAATATAGAATCGGTGTCACCATACACCACACTACAACCATAATCTTGTATAACGACCGATTCATTTTCACATGCATGTTTATAATTATGCAACTCTGGAAAGTTATCATAATTCTCAGCATACTTTTTAGATTCGTCAATCATTCCACGTCCAATGAACGTTACAGATTGAGCAATGGCTACGCATGGCAATATTCCTTTATGAACTCCGGTAAACCCATATACTGAATTACATGAAATTTTTAAAGCCAATTGTCTGCCATTTGCTACTTTCTTTTTCATAGGAGTTTTTGCATTATACATATCTTTTTTAGCTACACCACGTGCATCTAGCAATTCAATAAGAATTTTTGGTAATAATCCTTGCCTATTTTGAACAAATTTATATTTTGTTCCGTTAATCTCAAAAACTTTATAATCTATACCTGGTATATTATCATATTGTTGATCTATTACCAATGTTGTATAACAAAAGTTATGATCTATCATAATAGTTGGATATAAACTCTTGAAATCAAGACCTACTACTGGTTCATAATATGCACCTTTTTTTGCTTTCAATACTGTGGCACCTTCGTACCCATCGTCGGATTTTCCTGATTCTTCATCATCATAATTTCTATAGAAAGTTGGTATCAAATATCCGGCCTCTCTGGCAGCTCTTGCTAATTGAGAAAATACTTTAATTTGTTGTCCTCTTGTAACTAAATACGAAATGGGTACACATGTTACCCTTGCCATTTCAATCAAATTTGTTAACATACATAGTTTGTTAACAATACGTTGAGGTAACAACGTATCTTTCACACAATATATAGCTAATTTTTTTATTAGTTCTGGATCGCCTGATTTAAAATATGAAAATATCTTCTCAACATCCACATCTTCCTTTTTATCACCAAGTATTTTCTCAGATACATGATCTAATTTATAACTACGAAACTTCTTCTCTTTCTTTATTACAGGTAATAAATCAATCTGCAATCTACCGGACATGTGAACCATTCGATAATCATTATGTCCATATGCCTTCGATTCAAGTGTTTTCTCTTCAAGAACAGACAATTTATGTCTTATTTTTCCCAGTTCAGCAAATTTTTCGTATATACCTAACATTTCGGCTCTAATAATAATATAGTGCAAATCAAACCAAAATATATTATATCCATACAATATATCAGGATCCATTTCTCTTATAATTTTGGCCCATGCCAGTAATAAATCAGCTTCCGTCTCGTAACATTCCACAATAACACCTTCAATAGGTTCACAATATTTGAGACAAACAATGTGTTTCATGAATGTATCAGAATCACATCCATCTTGAAATGTTGTTGCTATTTGTGATATTACATTACCGTCAACATCAGGTGTTGGTAAAGACCCGTCTACACTATAACACTCTATATCAAATGAAGCCTGTCGAAGAGGAGCAATGTCATTGTTGTCATAATATTTTGCATCAAACCAATCACATTTTACATCTAACGTACATCTGGTAATTGGTAACTCATTATACCAGTATTTATTTGCAGGTAATTTAACCCATCCTCCAGGGACTAAATTTTGTATATGGAAAAACCGAAGTAGTGGAGTAATATTTGCTTCGTATATTTCCAATGGAACTGTTTTATAAGTTGAGTTGAATATCCCATGCACATTTGATAATCCTTTACTTAAAAAATAAGAACATTTCTTCATAGCTCTCATATTTTTGAAAACCAGTCTAATAAATTCAAATTGACGGTCATTTGTAAAACCATATATTGTTTTTCTCTCGATGATATCATATTTAAGTAAACTATCCCCGTAGGTATGAAAATTTTGTACACCATCCTTCGTTATACAATAATATTTATTTTTAATAAATCGCATGAATGCATTCAGTTCACTTTGTCTCCAATCATTGGGTACTTTAATATAAAAATGTGGTGGAAACCCATTAACTATAGCGCCAACTGACACCCCGTCTTTGGTCACACCAAATAATTTAATCTGATATTCACATGGATCGGGAACCTGTTCTTTTTTATACACATTTTCATCCTGATCTCCACCGGAACTTGAACTATTTTCATCAAATTTTTCGATATCTTCCTCCATTGAATCAATTAACTGAAATACTAAATCTTCTTTCAATGTGTTAATATGATTACTACATTGAGATCTACTGTACATTTTAACTGTGATATCATCTTTATTATTACGACCAATTAATTCAGAATCCAATTTATATTTGATATCTTTTGCACGTACAACTCGTATACGTGGTTTCGAATGTGTATTCCGATTTACTCTAATTGTGATGTGTCTAACTCCCTTACTATTTAGGGTTAAATCTCCATCTTTGATTGTTAATCTCGACTGGCGGTTCATACTCATAAATAACAGTAACTTGTGTATACTATTTATTATGCCTTTATATTATTGTAATGTCAGTTCAATTTTTTCCGTTGAAATTTTCTTGACTAATATTAATAATAATATGAAGTTTATTGAATTATTTATACTACTTATAATTGTTTATATTTTATTTGTTTACTGGAACAAATCTCCTGGAGAAGTTACATATACAAAATCAAATTTAGATAATCGGGAATATTTAGTACGAAATCTTGATGACAAACAACAAGCTGCGGATAATCTTGCTTATATGAGACAAAATTTAATCAAATTAGTAGCTTATCTTAACAAAAAATATCCAACAGACAAGAACATAGCTCGTCTTATACGTCGGTTTAATCCAGATGTAATTAGCGAGGGTAGTAGTGATGCTAAGTATACTAGCTACACTTTGAATAAAGGTGAAAAGGTTGTATTTTGTTTACGTAGTCGAAATCAAACGGACGTTTTACATGATCGCAATACATTAATGTTTGTATCAATTCACGAAATGGGCCACATAATGTCCAAGTCAAAGAATCATACTGATGAATTTAAAGATAATTTCGCATTTTTACTAGAAAATGCTGTAGAATTGGGTATATACAGTCCACAGAACTTCAATCGTAACCCACAAGAATATTGTGGTATTTCTATTACAGATACACCTCTTAATAACTCACATTTTAAATAAATGAGACCATAATAAATGAAATTTGATATTAAATTATGGTTTGATTTATTAAATTTGATCAATAAATATCTATGAATATCGGGTAGATTGTTATGGATTATGAGTCCTTTGTGCTAAATATTCTTAATTTGCAGTTTATAATCCTGATTAATAAATTAAACTATTATTTTTTTGTTTACTTATTATAATTATTAAGTATTTGATATAATACTATGAGCGTTATTAGAGGTCTGGGACGAGAAAAAAACCAAAAATTTAAAATTGTACAAGTTGTACCTTATTTCGATCCTGATGATAATTTTAGACATAAATACAACTATATTGATCTTGATATTAGAATTACATCACAATCCACAATAGGTTCTATTAAAAATCTTATATATATTAACAAAAATAACTATGAAAATAGAATAATACCACCTTATAGACAAACATTGTGGATAGAAAAAGAGACTTTGTCTGAAGAAACTGGTGAACCAGACGTTATATTTTTAAATCATTTCTTCACCAAAATTCCAGATATTGAAGGAAAAATAACGGAAGAACCTCAACAAACCATTATAACCACCACCCCATTTGATGTGGATGATATATTTATCGAACCATCTCAAGATTTGACTACGGTTGATAATATTGATAAATCATTGGCTGACTATGACATAGACGCTTTAGATAATGTGGAAATATATTGTATGGATATAATTGATGGCCTATTATCTATAATATTAAGACCCGAACAAGATGAAGACGGTCAAATAGCTAATCCCCTAGACAAAGATAAAATGGTTGACTTATTTAACGGTTTGGAAGGTGATTATGAATATAAGACATTATTAGAATTCTTTAAAATGTTACCACAGGACATAAATTCTTTCAAAGATATGTTTATCAACACATTTAACAATACAATTAATGATTTATTCATGAGTTATATAAAAAAATATTGGACTATGCCTGAATTGGTAATATCATTTTCTGATTTGAGTGAATATAAAGACAACCTTAATACAGGTTATGATTATCTTACTATTTTAACTAATATACTATATCAGGTGGCTGACAGAATCAACAATTATCCAGAACTAATAGATGATTATATTTTCGAAATACCTGAATTTAAAGCCCACAGTATGACTAAATATCTAGAGTTACTTTTGAAGGATATTGTGAGCAAAGAAAAGGGTATCAAAAGGGTAAAGAAAAATGAAGTGACCATAGAAGAATATGCTGTGGATTTTGATAAGACAGCTGAAATTCCTAAAGACCCAAATTATAGATTAACAGTAGCTCTAGTCAATATTAATGCCGACAATATTGGCAATATTGAAGAAAATATATTTATTAATTTAGATCAATTGTTTTATTATTTTGAACTTTCACCAACATACCCGTTTATTGGGATTAAAAGTGAGATTGCTGGTGAACCAAAATACAATATATATAATCCTATCATTAAATCCGAATCATATAATAAATATTCATCTTGGTTTACTCTTCCGAAGGGTCTTACTTTTAGGATACGAGGTGGATTAGATGAATCTGGTGTAGGGTATAAATATTTACCAGTTAACTTATTCTCAAATGGTAGATTATCTATAACATGTAGTTGGAAACGATCCAAACTGGACATCCCGGAAGAAATTCGAGAACAATTACACGACTTAGAAAAAAGGATTAGAGACTGTGTTAAACTAACAATACCTTTGATAAAAAAAATTAACGATATTGAAAATCAAGGATACAAAAACAAAATTTTCATAAATTTCCGTGGAGATACCTCAGAAAAACGTATTGAACTACCAAATTTTACCAAAAAGGATAAAAATTATAAGATAGTATCAGTCAACGCTATTTATAATGTGGGTCAAGAAGTTAACCATGATGTAATAGCAACATTGATAAATCAAAATAAAATTATCAGCCAAAGGGCTACATTAGATCAAGAACTAGATAAACTTGATAGAAAATTATTAGAAGCTCGAGGAGACCTTGAAGATGATAGAGTTGGTGGCAAATTAAAGAGTCTTAATAATAGATTAATAAAAATACAAAAAACAATAGATAATATATCTAAAGAATTGGATGATACTAAGCGCGTAAAAACAATTGGACGTGCAGATAAATTTAAACTACAAATATCATTGGAAACACGCCTTGCGGCACATATTAAAACAAAAACGAGATTGGAAATACAAATACGCAAATTAAAAAATGATATCGATCGATTCGAACAAAGGAGGAATAAACTGAAAGAAACACCCAATCCAGTAACCATTATAAAATATTGTCGTCCTGGATCAACCCAAGCTTTATGTGATAGAATAAAAACTTCTATCAAAGAAGGAACATTCATCAAAAAAAAGGGTGTAGAAGAATTTCAGACTGTTACAATTGGTATAAAAAAATCTAGTATACCAGGATGGACATTATTTAGTATAGAGGGGGCGAAAACTGTTGAAGACCTGGATCAAACATACACATTTATTAAAGCATTATTACAAATTCATAATGATTTTCTTAAAACCAGGGTAAAACGTGGTAAAATTTCGATAGCAGATCCACAACAAAGACAATTAATAGGCATGCCAACAAGACCATTAGACAAACTAAAAATGGTGGATCCTATTATTTTCGGGAGTCAAAATGATTATTCTCGAGGATGTGCTCCACATCGTCAACCAACCGTATACACAGACATCGAGCTGGCAGCGTCAGGATTAAAGAAAGGACTTAATTATACATATAATTTACCTTATAAAGGATATAATTATATCTGCTCCGATCCAAAATTCAAATATCCTGGGTTTATTGTACCTAAAAGAGGATCATTACATTTACCAGCCCCATGTTGTTTTGGAACAGATCAACGCAGAACCCGTAAATATATTGAAGCTAAACGAAAAGAATTATCCGAAACAGCTGAAATGTTAGTTGAACCAACCAACAAAAAAATAAAAATCGCTGGAAAATTAAATGTACTTGTTCATAGAGATGAAGAAGCTAATTGGCACTTTTATATGGCAGATCCTAAATTGGTATATGACCCCAATATAACCTTGCCAAAAAATTTACAAAAGAAGGAAGAACAATACGGTATAAGATACGTCGACGTCCGAACTAACGATAAATTAAATAATTATGAGATCGATATATGGTATGAACCCGTACCATTTTATGTATTTATAGGACAGATTGAAACAAGTTCATGCCAAGAACTTCCGGATATGACTAAATATCCAGACAATCTAAAATGTCGACACGACCCGATATATAGTTATTTTGGTTACAACGAACAAGGGGACCCATGTTGTTTTGAATCCGAAAGAACAGAACATAAACCAAAACCAAGTAAAGAGATACGAAATATGTATATTAAAAGTTATGACAGCGTTCTATTACCTGGTCGAATAGGGTATCTGCCTATACACACAGATACTGAGATGCTGCTTCTGGCATCCATATTTAATAATCTGCAAGTATTAAAAAATTATGGCATATCAAGAACAAACAAGAAAAAAATATATAAATTCTTAAGATTTGGTGTTCCTAATGATGAATCTTCGTTCATTCATGCCGTTTTAGAAGCAACAGACCCACAATATAAGCAGTCGACAGTTGGAAGAAAACGCAAAATAGCCGCAGAAACCAGAAAACGGTTAGCTGATATGATAACACCATCTATATTCAATAGTCTAAACAATGGTACATTGCGTGAAGAATTTAGGAGTATAGAGGAGTACAAATCTATCTTAAAAAACAAAAACATGTTTTTAGATCCCAATTTAGTATTAGATTTATTATCACAGTATAACATGATTTATCAGCAAAGCAGATTAAATATATTTTTATTCAGAGAAACTACTATGTACTTAGATAGACGGCAGGTGTATGAAATAGTCAAGGATTTTTATAATATAGATCCTCAAAGAATTAATCGTATGGAAATAAAACCGACTATAACTTATGCGCAATTGGTAGATTTTATGGAACAAACAGATGATGTAAGATTAGTATATAAATATATTGATAAGGACGACAAAGAATTATATAAGGATCGGAAAAGTTACGAATTATTTTGTTATTATGGAGAACATATAGATGAATATTTAGATAAAACTGCACCAACAATATTTATATTAGAGAAAGATAG
>SDBT01019983.1_pt1 | contig 10485 bp, 6 predicted proteins | sample 2277101 | NCBI WGS metagenome assembly SDBT01 (sample SAMN10404973, study PRJNA504765) | marine sediment metagenome | isolation source: marine sediment core GS10_PC15, 103 cmbsf | place: Arctic Ocean: Southern Knipovich Ridge | collected 2010
GCGTTGAATAGTAGTTTATAGGATGCCTGAGTCGAAGCCCTGAACTGAGGATTAAAAGCAAATAATACCAGCTGCCCTTTTCCTTTCTCCAGCCATACCATGGCTGTCTTATTACCCAGTTTTTCTTCCTTCTCGCAATAACCACTGAGTAGAATATTCTTTTCAGGAAAAGTGGCGATAACCCTGCGGTCCATATCAAAATCCGGAATAGATGTTCTAAAAACCGGGCGACCCCGGTAAAATACCCCTATCTCTTTGGGAAGTCCCAGAGTGAGGGGATGTTCAGGCAACACATTTATAGCAACCAGCGAACCGGGACAATATAAACCATCTTTCTGAAGTTGTTCGGATATATCTGTAAAAGGTAACTGAAATGATTCCGATTTATCATCATCAAGGGGTATTTCCAGAGTCCCTTTAAACAACCGGGTCGATCTTCCCCAGGCAATAATTAATCCACCATTTTCCAGATACGTCATCAGATTTGCCATACCCTCTTTACCAATCCCTTCTGTAAATTCCGGTGGATAGTTGCTGATGTAATACTCTCCCTCAGATTTCCACTTGCCTTCCATAAGAATTGACTTTGCCGCATCGGGGAAAATTACTATATCATAATCTTTTTCAAAATCAATATCTTTGAACTCTCCCGGCCGGATCACTGTGAATGGTACACCGTACTGATCAAAGACAAAACGTGTCCAACCGGCATCCATATCATGAAAATAGGATTCAACCAGGGCAATTCGCTGCATTTTTATTGCCTTGGTCCTGACATCAGGTTTTTGTGATAGATACAATGGAGATATTCCCAGCGTCCCTACAACTTTTTCTAATGATTTGGAATTACCCTGCACGATAAAGCTTCCAACCGGAAGGGTTTTCTTTTGGAGCACCAATTTTTCACGTGTTCGTTTTACCTCGAGTCCGCCGGCAAAAGCATTAAAGACCGCTTTAAAACTTTCATTATAGTTTACCGAAAAAACAGCCCCCCAATATTCATCCGGTGCGTCGGATTTAAGGGAAAATGATTGGTCTATAAGTTGCAGATTTTTTTCCAGGTCCTCTGACCTTTTATCGATCTGTACCGAGACGACACTCCGGTGCAATGGTAATGACCATGAGGTAATATCATAAGGTTTGATGATTTTTCCACCAGGCGTATAATGCCGGACCGGAAACTCTTGTTTTTCCAGGACCTCCTTTACAAACGGACGAAAAGGTTGTGCAAGTGGAACGATTATATCACCTTTTTCATACAACCGGCTATCTATTTTAAGATCTTTCTCTAACCGGTAAACCAGCACACCATGATCCCGCAACAAGTTTACCAGATTAACCAATTCACTGTTATCGTGTTGCTCTATTGGCAAAATAAAATAATAAGGTGCCTGGGTCTGTCCCCTTTTCACTTCTCTTTTACAGATATCATTGCGGAATTCGAGTATTTTTTCTCTGTACAGGGAAGCGGTCTCAATGATTGAAAAGGTAGAGGCCAATTCATACTCTATAATATCTCCCAGACGCCACCAGCCTCCCGGCCAGGGATCGGGCATATTTATACCTTTCTTATACTCGGATAATCCCTTTCCATGGACGCGTAGCTCATTTGGCTCAACAAAAACGGGTTTTGCATAATCCGTGCTCGCGCATTCGGTCAGAAACCCGATTACATTCTTCCAGATACATGTTTCTGTTGATCCCGGCCAATAATCATCAAAAATGTAATGTTGAGATACCCCGGTCAAACCCTTTGCGGTCATATGCTTGATCAGGTTTGCACCAAACAATCCGGTCCAGTTCCACACACCTGCTTCAACATTTTGAGCGATTGGATCATGATTTGGAGGGACAAAATAGCGGGGCCCCGTGGATCCCATCTGATGCTTTTCCACCAGGACCTGGGGGAACCAGGTCTGATTATAAATGGCTGCGATAGCACGTGTATCTTCCTGTGAGAGTATCACAAAATCGCGGTTATTATCATGGCCGACATATTTGTGATAAACACCCGGCATGGAACTTCCCTCATACTTCGTCCCTTTGTACTTTTTATAGTGATTAACAACCATATCCATACCATCCGGATTGTGGCAGGGGACCATCATATAAACCACGTTATTTAACCATTGCAGCCGGTTTGGATCAATCGTTGTAGCAAAATCATAGGCAACCAGCGGCGCTGATTGCGAAGGCCCTACTTCGCCGGAGTGCATCGAAAGGGTGGCTAGCACAAAAACCTTCCCATCCCGTATCAATTGCGACTTTTCCTCTTCCTGCAATTCATAATCAAGGGCCAGTTTTTTGTTGATACGGCGGAGATTTTCCAGGTTTCTGATATTGCCTTCTGATGAAATAAAAGCAATATAAATCTTTTTGCCCAGGGGCGATTTCCCGATTTCTTCCAGTTTGATTCGATCTGACAATGCATCCACTTTTTGTAAATAACCGATCAGATCTTCATAGGTGAATAACATCCGGTCGGTACCCGGTTTAAATCCGAAGAAAGACTCAGGTGTTGGAATTTCGCCTTTGTTCTGTGCCTGAATGGAAATGGCATAAGCAAACAGAATAATAAACAAAAATATACGGGCTATTTTCACAGTCATTATCCCTCCTCAATTAGGTCATAGTGTTAAAAGATTTCCAGCGGAAAGTGGGCAAAAATTACAAAAATTATGATTAAATGTACATTGGACACGGAAAAAAATAATTATCCCCTGCCTGGCCTTCAACGCCAATGTACCCGTGTAATCTTTTCAGGACCGACGAAAAACTGTACGGTGCCCTCGTGACTGGTCAGGAAAGTTCTGGCTCCCTGCTTATGCAGCCGTTCAAGGGTCAGAGGTGAGGGATGACTAAATTTGTTTTTTTTTGCAACTGATACAACTGCCGCAATCGGATTGATCTTCTCTAAAAAGTAGTCGGAAGTCGAGGTTACACTTCCGTGATGACCAACCTTTAAAATTTCGCTTTCAAGAAAAAAATCATAGGCCATGGCTGGTATCTCACCCTGTCTCTCCAGATCTCCCATAAACAGAATACCATTTTCACCATACTGAATTTTTATCACCAGAGAACTGTTATTGCATTCCGTTCCACTAAAGTTTACCGCACAACTAAACACACTGTCAGGATGCAAAATATAGACCCGACAATTTGGATCCGGATAAAGTTGATCCCCTTTGTAAACCGTTTTGAGACAGATATGATTCTGCAGTGACCGGGCCTTTAAGTCTTTGAACAAGTTTGAATGATACTGGTATGAACTCAGCACAAGTGTGTCGATGGTGATTTTTTCCAGCAGATAGAGAAATCCACCGATATGATCATTATGGGCGTGTGACCCGACCAGATAATTAATATTTAATATTCCGGCAGATTGTAAAAAAGGAAGAATTGTCTTCTCTCCATAATCCCAATACCGGGAGGCATTACCCGCATCGATCAGCATAGTTTTTCCATTGGGAAATTCTAAAAATGCAGCATCACCCTGACCAACATCCAGGAAAGTTACTTTCAGGTCCCCCATTGTTTTTTGAGAGAAGGAAATGATGAGTAAGGCAAAGGGAAGACATGAAAGCAGGAATGTCTTAAACCACCCATAGGTTTTGAGATTGAAAAAGAAGTAAAGGAACATATAAAGAAGCATTATCTGATACAGAGCCGGTCTGATGGTGATAATGGACGCCAACGGAATGCCCGCAAACATTTCTGTTACCTGTTGAAGAACCGTGTTTATGAAAGTAATCATAACACCAATCCCTGCAGACAAAAAGTGAGAAAACAATGCTGTGAAAAGTAAAAACAGACTGAGAAATACAATGAGTCCGGTAATGGGAATTATTATCAGGTTAGCAAAAATGGCGTAGAGCGGTATTACCCCATAATAATATAGGGTTAACGGCAGGGTGCCCAATACGGCTGCTATAGATACCAGAAAAGGTATCCAAAGCCATTTTGAAACATAATTATTTATCCATCCAAACTTTGAATTTTTTAAGAAATTGTTGAATGGCAGTAAATGGTTAAGTTTTTCATATCCATATATGATTGATAAAACGGCTGAAAATGAAAATTGAAAACCCGGTTTGAATAGTTCTCTGGGATCAATCATCAGGATCAGAAACATTGAGGCAAAAATAATATTATAGACAGAGGCGCGTCGTTCGAATCTTTTTGCCGTTAAAAATAACACCGCCATGGCAGACGCTCTTATAACCGGTGTTTTAAATCGTACCAGGATTATGTAAATCACAAGGACTAAGGCCAGTACTGCTAATTTATTTGCCTGATTAAGACGAAGCAAAGATAAAAATCCAAAAACGAATGCGATAATAAATCCTACATGCAGGCCGGAGATAGCCAGGACATGAACGACACCCACCTGCCGAAAAGATGTGACCATCCCAGCGTCAAGGTCCTGCTTTTCCCCAAGGATCAGCGCCATCAGGAGCGAAGAAGTCTGATCAGATAAATACTTCTTAAACGTTTCGCGAAAAAAAACTCTGATTGGTATGACAAGATTTCGGACCAGGAATGCTCCCTCCCGGCGTCCAATTATGTTGAATGTGTCTGTGGGATTAAGTGTAAATAAATGGAAGATATCCTGTTCCGCCAGGTATTGCCGGTAGTCAAATTGACCCGGCACACGCTTTTTATCAGGTGATCGCAATTGACCGTGTAAACGGATCCGGTCTCCGTAACTGAATTTTGTATCGATATTTTTAGTATATAATAGCACCTTACCGATTACAGACAAGGTCTTTTTCGAAAAGGCTATTTTGTCGACGATCAGAATATAGCGGTTCCGACCATCCCTCCTGATAAAACAATCATCAATAACCCCTTCTATAGTCTCAATTTTTTTTACGTTATGAGTACAAAGATGATTCTCCGGTAAAACCGATGATGAAAGATTGAAACGAATGGCCATAGCGCCACCAAGGGCCAGAAGGAGAAAGAAATTTGATGCAGGTGTGCGTTTTTTAAGTCGAAGAACAACAGCAAAACAGATAAATAAGAATGTGGTTATAATAGCCTGATTCATGGACAAAAGATATTTAGCGCCCATGATGCCGGCAAATGCATAAATACAAATTATAATGAATGGATTTTTATGGACATTCCCGGACATATTTGCACCTTTATATATTAAGAAGGTGCAAAAACAATGCCGTGAATTAGAACTTTATCTCCATTCCGTCTTTGGCGATTAATATCTCACCTTTAAAATAACGGGCAGCTTCTGCTGCCGGTTCGGCCTGTTTTACCTCCGGATACATATGCGTCAGGAGTAATTTTCTCACCCCGGCCTGTTCAGCTAATTTTGCCGCTAACCCTGGTGTGAGATGGCCTTCTAGTTTAGTCTCTTCATTGTTCGAAGCTTCCATAAGGGCCAGATGACAATCCCCGGCAAGAGTTTGAATTCGCTCATCATAATCTGTATCACCGGTGTAAAAAAAAGATTTGCTATTTTTCTCAATTCGATAACAGATACTATTCTCTGAGTGAATTGTCTGCATCGATCGTAATATATACCCCCCTAGTTCAATAGCTCGATCATTTATTTCAATCAACCGTATATTCATATCAGAAGACCACTTTCCGATGAGATTAGTTAAATTTTTAAACCAATCATTTAAACCGTTGGGTCCGACAATCGTGAGCGGTTCATCTTGTTTTTCAGAAATCAGATAACGCTCCTGGAGAAAGGGAGCCAAATCGGAGGTATGATCAACATGAAAATGGCTGATAAGAATATAGGGTATATCAGTCATTGCTATCTGATAGTGATGGAGTGCTTTCCAAATTCCCGGGCCACAATCACACAGGAATATCCGGTCCAGTAAATAGCCTGAACAATTGCCGGCAACTCCCTGTTGGATGATAGTACCACAACCAAGAACCAATAAGTTCATTTTTTATTCCAATTTCTCATTTTTTGATTTAATTATTTTAATATATCGTCGATAATAATAATAATTTAGAGTGATTCCAACTTTAAAACCAGGAGTGTATGATGAAATTAGTTAAAATTCTTTTTTCTATTGCCATTCTTTCAATGCTTTTCCTCAATGCCTTTAATTGCGGAAGCGATCCGGCAGCGGAAGGTGAGAAAGCTTTTCAAAGTGCCAACTACAATCTGGCCATTCAACATTACCTTGAAGCGAGAAAAGAAAACCCGGCCCAAAAGAATGTTTTTGATGAAAAAATTGCCCTGTCTTACATGCTACGTGGTCAGAAACTTTATGGGCGTAATAAGAATGTCAAGTCCTTTAGCGGCAATTTCGAGAAAGCCCTCGATTATATTCCTGAAAATCCCTCTGCAGAATTTAATAAGGAATATAGTAAAATTTTGTTTGCCATGGCTAATGCTCATATGAATGCCCGGCCGGAAAATGAGATTCAGAAGGATGAATACCTCAGCAAGACTATCACTTATCTTGAAGATGCTCTGGTCAATGATGAAAACAATACCGAGGCTTCAGAACTACTCGATAAAATAAAATTGGACAATTTTCAAAAGATGTTGAATAAAGGTAAAGATTTCTATTCAAGAGCAGGTCGAACAAAGAACAGTGACTATTACATTAATGCAGAGTACTATTTTCAACGGGCAGCTTATTTTGACACTTATAATAAAGATGCAGAAAAGATGCTCTCCAAAACACGCAAAAAGACACTCTCCATTTTAAATAACCGTGAAGATTTTGCCATGGCAATTGCCGATATGAGCCGGCAGAGTAAAAACCTTATTCTGGATCTTACCATCAAGAATTACGCAACCAAACCCGTTAAGCTCGAAATTAATAAATTTGAAGTTGTGGATATTGAAGGTAAGGTTTACACGGTAAATAAAAAGATGATGGATGAAAAATTTAAAAACAAAAAATTAAAAAATCAGAACCTGGCCGAATTAAAATTAGCCGAAGGTTACATTGTTTTTTCGATTCCCAAAAATGTTAAGATTGAATACCTGGGATATCACTTGGACGAAGAAGAAACCGTAAAAAAATATTTTCCTTAATCCCAGGATGAATTAGTAACCACAGAGATAATAGTGCTCACCATAGCGGGTGAGCGACGGCCTGTGGCCGTTCATATTATGATACAAACGATAATTAAAATATTAATTCTAAATTTACCACGGAATTACACGGAAGGACACGGATGTTTAAATTAGAATTTATGATATTCTAAAAATACTAAAATATTCCAATTTAATTTTTTATAAAAATAATAGATCCGTGTATTTTTCCGTGTTTCTCCGTGTAATTCCGCCTGCCCCCGCCAAATATAGGCGGGTGGTGGTTATAAAAATTTAATAATAAGCAGCAATTCCCGTAATATCCTCTCCAAGAATCAAAGTATGAATCTCATGGGTACCCTCATAGGTATAGACTGTTTCCAGATTTAGCAGGTGTCTGATCACCTGATATTCATCGGAAATTCCGTTAGCCCCGAGTATACTGCGTGCCAGACGGGCTGTTTTAAGACTTATTTCTACGTTATTGCGCTTTGCCAATGATACCTGGGTCGACTTCATTTTATTTTCATCTTTCAATTTACCCAGATGGTAGGCTAATAATTGCGCCTTGGTTATTTCCGTAAGCATATAAACGAGTTTTTCCTGTGTCAACTGAAAAGATGCAATTGGCCGGTCAAACTGAATACGGCTTTGAGCATATTTCAGACATTCATCATAACAGGCCATTGCCGCTCCCAAAGATCCCCAGGCAATACTGTAGCGTGCCTGGGTAAGACATTGTAAGGGAGACTTCAATCCCCCGCTGCCCGGTAAAATATTCTCTTCCGGGATTTCACAATCATCAAAGATCAATTCGGCTGTGTCAGATGCACGCAAAGAATACTTACCCGTAATCGTTTGGGTTGAAAATCCGGGAGTCCCCTTCTCCACAAGAAATCCTCTGACTTTTCCGTCCAGTTTGGCCCAGACTACCGCGATATCAGCCAGACTGCCATTAGTAATCCACATTTTGGATCCATTCAGACGATAACCGCCACCAATCTTTAGGGCCGTTGTCTTCATACCCCCCGGATTCGATCCGAAATCAGGCTCTGTTAATCCAAAACAACCGATTTTCTCACCACTGGTTAAAAGAGGAAGCCATTTTTGTCTCTGCTCTTCACTGCCAAAGGAAAAGATTGGAAAAATAACCAAACCGCCCTGCACAGAAGCAAACGAACGAAGGCCGGAATCACCACGCTCAAGTTCCTGCATGATGAGGCCATAGGCGATACTGTTAAGTCCGGCCCCTCCATATTCTTCAGGTAAAGTTGGTCCCAAAAAGCCCAGAGATCCCAATTGAGGGATTATTTCTTGTGGGAATTCACCCCGCCGATGAAAATCGATTATAAGAGGAAGGTATTTTTCTTCCACAAATTTTCGAGCTATCTGCCGGGCTGACTTTTCTTCTTCATTCAATAAGGCATCTATCTGATAATAATCCAATGATTCAAACATTTTGTCTTAGATTTGTTTGCAGTTAAAAGAGTAGACGATAAATTTCATACATCTCCCAGATATTATCAACATACGTAATCGTCTCTTCAGAACCGTTGAAATAGCCATGTTTTGGTTTGCCCTGTGGCCAGACCTGTAAATGGATCTTCCAATCGGTCCTTCTCAACTGGGGCAGGTAAGTCTTTACGTATTTCCATTGGTCGGGTGAGAATTTATAGTAGCGGACAATATCCTGGGAGTCAAAGACACGCCCTGCACCTGAATTGTAGGCAGCCAGAGATAATTTCATTCTGTTTACATAATTTGCATGTGGAAAAAAACCGTATTGTTTTTTCAAATGATAAATACCGGCAGCAATATTTTCCCGCGGATTTTTGAGGATATACAGAAAATCCAGTTCACGACTTATTTCCCGTTCTGTGCGGGGCATCAACTGCATTAAACCCCGCGCACCAACAGGGCTTCGCGCATGTTCACGAAATCTTGACTCCTGCATAATTTGTGCAACAATAAGACGCCAATCAAAACCATACCGTTTCGCGTATTTTTTTATAACCGGGCTGTATTTTAAAAGTGTTTTATTATATCTTCTGCTCTCTATTTGTCTTTTTACCTCCAGGATCCGCCTTTTTCTCTCAACCGCTTGTTTTATCTGACTCGTAAGAGAGTCTCCGGCTGCAACAGCAGATATTTCCCTGGAGGTATTCTGGCAGGCCATGATAAATAAAATATATGCCAATGCACATGACCCATATGTCAAAACTTTTCTCAATTCAGACTCATCCCGATAATCAAACCAACAATCAGGCCGATCATGATAAAGATACCACAGACAACTACCCCAACAGCAAGATTACCTTTTTCTAACTCCCTTGGAATATCAAATAAAGTCGTCCTGTTGATCAACTTGTAAGTCAGTACTGCTGAAAAAACACCAACGATAACACCAATTATGGCATAAAGGAAATTTCTAACCATAATCATGTCAAACCAATCGAATTCCATTTTACCTTCTTTCTATATAATAAAATCTCATTAAAATAGTATGAATATATTCTATATTAATATGTGATGAACAATACCATTATTTTAAATATTTTACAAATTTTTATCAATGTCTTTGTAGTCAACGATCAGCGGACAGGCCTGACAGCCTCTTCTGTCACAAAATTTATCCTTTAGAGTCAAGAGCCCCTGATTCATATAAAATCGATTGAATCTGTTCTTGTATTCCGGCATCCTTTTGTAAAGAGGCTTTAGTTTGGCATAGGGCGTTGATTGCGGAAGGAAAAAATAGAGTGATTGCAAATAAGATTGAAAGCCTAAACTGGATTGACGTGCTGCCTCCCAGTGAAAAAAAGGAATAATGACATTCCCTATTAATTCTATGATCTGAGATCTGCCCCATTTTAAGGTCTTGATTTTACTGTCTACTCTGAAGTTTTTATTTTTGCTGCCGGGTAGATCAATTTTGAAAATATTCTCTAATTCGATTAACATCAGAGGGTAAGGTATTCGCTCCCTAAGTTTCGTTTTGAATAAATGATAAAGTGACTGCCCCTCAAAACCATGGAGCCAGTACGACAGAATTTTAAGATGATGACTTGGTCTATTATTTGGCCGCTGACCTGCTGGACACCACATAGTTGCCTCTAATCCGGGTTTGCAATTAATGGCTTCGACCCTGTCTGTCAGAGGTTTGAGAAGAGAAAACTCCGGTGTCGATTCTATAAGACCACTTTTTACGGCAAAAAAAGCGAGCCAATGCTCCGGTGTTAATTTAAATCTGTCTCTGATAGCCATCAGATAATCCCAGGGGAATATCGATGCCAGAAGCTGAAAGGTCTGTTCATTATAAGGTTTACCAAAAACTTTCATCAGTTGCCGGAAAATAACCTGGTCGTAAGGATCCTTTTCGGAATTTTTACGGATCCCGAGCTCTTTAGAATGTAATCGATCCAAAGCCAGTTTTTTTAGACGGTGCTCGATTTCATCAG
>SDBT01019984.1_pt1 | contig 10484 bp, 8 predicted proteins | sample 2277101 | NCBI WGS metagenome assembly SDBT01 (sample SAMN10404973, study PRJNA504765) | marine sediment metagenome | isolation source: marine sediment core GS10_PC15, 103 cmbsf | place: Arctic Ocean: Southern Knipovich Ridge | collected 2010
GCCGCTTCGGGCCGTTGCCGAAACGATCCCCGACGACCGACTCCTCATCGAGACCGACAGTCCCTATCTCACGCCCCATCCCTTGCGCGGCAAGCAAAAACGCAACGAACCGGCCAACGTCGTGCTAACGGCCGAGTGCTTGGCCCAACTGCGAGCCACGTCACTCGACCGGCTCTCCGCCCAAACAACGTCCAACGCCCGACGCTTACTCCGCTTAGAATAAGACCGACATCTGTCCTTTCTTATCCGTCTTCTCTCTTCTCTTCATCCGTGTTCATCTGTGGTTCCAATCTACAGAACCACGGATAAACACAGATTAACACAGATGAGACTCCTGGCCGCCGATCAGAGACTTTGCTTGCTTTATTCGAGGGAGTTCCCGGGACGCCATACATAACTCCGAACGGGCGATGGCGAATTGCGTATGCGGTCCCCGGCACTCGCTACCTAATCCTCCGCACCGACGTAGCCCAATAGGTTGCTACGTTCGCCAAAACGTCGAGCGTGTCCCGGGGCTACGACCACGTTCTGGCGAACGTAGTTACCGCCCTGGTGTCAACATTGGGAAGTGGGGTTATGCGTGACAATGCAAGTCGTGAGCGGCAAGGTACTAGCCGCCGGCATTGCAGGGTACGGCCCACTCGATGAAACCGGCGGCTAGCGCCTTGCCGCTCACCCCTTCAACCCCAACACTTAGATTGGACAGAACACTAAGGCCGGGTGCCCCGTCTCGACAAGCTCTTAATGAGGAATCGGTCGCGCGAGCCGTATTTCGTCTTCGCGCCGGGATACTGTAGGTCGGCCTCGATGCCCAACGCGTCCATCCTCTCCTTGAGCTTGATGCCGAAGATCACGTGATGGACCTTCCAGCCACTGGCCTTCGCGCCGGTCGGCACCGGGGCGTCGGGCTTCATGCCGTAGCTCATGAAAATCGGCGGGTCGTCCTTGCTGATCAGCGACAGAGCAGAAATCTCCGTGGCGATCTTCTCGATCTCCGCGGGTGTGTCGGCGTCGAAAATGGTCGAAATGTCGCGATGGGGCTTGTCGTAGCCGGGGACATGTTTGTGCCACCAGTCGAAGGACATGCTGGTCTGGCCGCCGCTAGTGGCTACGCAGGTCAGCCGGGTCGACTCGCGAGCGATCGGGTCGTCGGACTGCGCGTCGGCCATGTCGTCGTGGAAACCGAGGTACATGCAGAGCTGCGCCCCGGCCGACCCTCCGAACGCGCCGACTCGCGTCTTGTCGAAGTTGTACTTCTGGGCATGATGGCGGAGGAACTGGATGGCCCGGCGACAGTCGTCATGTGCCGCCGGCAGCCGCTTGTGCTGCACGAAGCGGTACTCGACCGATGCCAGCGAGATGCCGGCGTCGAGGAACGGTCGCGGATCGACGCCTCGCTTCGACCCCGCCCGGAATCCGCCGCCGTGGATGTACAGCACCAGCGGCGTGGGCTTGTCCGACTTGGCCAGATAGATATCGATCCGCTGCTGGGCATGTTCGCCGTAGGCCACGTCGGCGTGCGTCGGCTGCACCCGCTGCGATGGCTGGGCATAGGTGGCTGCGGGCAGCGCAAGAGCGACCAGCACTGCCGCCGCAATCCATTGGCTTCGTCGAATAGATGGCATGGGATTCTCTCCTATTTCACCGGGAGCCCCTGAGTTTCTCGTTCTACTTGCCGAGACGTCCCATGTCAACTAGACTAAGGATCGCTCGATAAATAAGTGAGCGGCAGTGGCGCTAGCCACCGGCCCCGTCGGGCGAACGTTGCCCCTGAAATACCGGCGGCTAGCGCCTTGCCGCTCATTTGTTACATGACACTTATGTCTCGAACGATACTAACAACGTTAGACGACACATCACGTCATTCGGAGGAACAGAGATGAAGTGTAGTATCGCCGGATTGCTTGTTTTGTTGACCGCTACATCCGTGGCCGAGGCCGACGTGCGGACTTGGATCGGCAGCAAGGGGAAGTACGCGATCGACGCCGAGCTGGTCGAAGTCAAAGAGGGCTCCGTGCGGTTGAAGAAAGCCGATAACCGTTTGGTCTGGGTGCCTTTGGCCCGACTCAGTCTGGCCGATCGTGGATACGTCAAGGTATGGCAGAAGCACCACGGACAGGCGGACGGTCAGGACGAGCCTCGACTCGTCGTTGAAGTCCATCCCGTCCAAGACCTGATTCCACGAGGCGACATCGACACCCTTGCCTACCTTTGCGAGACACTCGTCGCGCCGAACTCGTGGGAGGATATGGGCGGACCGGGGAGCCTCTCGTTCTTGGGGGGCAAGATGACGCTCCGGCAGACTTCGGCGGTGCAGCAGGACGTTGCCTCGCTGCTGGCCGCGCTGCGCCAGCTACCGCGTTTTCGAGCCCCGGTGCGCATTGCCCCGTTAATACCCCAGATTCATGTCGGCCAAGGGTCTGGTACCGGTGACAAGCAGATGCAAATCGTTGTCTATCCGGTGGCCGATCTGTTCTCCCGCAATGGAGTCGATGCCGATGTGATCGAAGAGCACCTGACCACGACGGTCGAACCATCCAGTTGGGACTTCGTCGGCGGCCCGGCGTCCATCGGGTGGTACGCCGATCGAGGCGCGCTGATCATCTCCAACACGAAGCAGGCCCACGGACAGATCGTCGACCTACTTGCGAAGCTCCGACAGCCCGGCGGTAGATCCAGCAGGCGGTAGACTGCGTTGCGGGCATGGCCGACTTGTCGAGCTTACCTCGGGCGTCCAGTCTACTGCCAGCCCGGCAACCCGTCGCAAGCGTGCTGGCTCACCAACTCGATGAGGAAGTCCATGCAGACGGCTATTGCCGATTCCCGATCGACACCTTCACCGCCTTCGATCACGACCGATTCGATCCCGGCCGCTTTGGCTGTCTTGAGTAGCTCCAGGAATGTCCCGGCCGTCTCGATCTCGGTGTAACTCATCAATCCAAGACCACTTCGGATGAGGAAAGCTCGGATCACGTCCTCGTCGGTCCAAACTGGAAGGCCATACTCGCAGGTCAGCATGACCTCCTTGCGGCCCAATTCAATCGCATAGACGGGCAACTCGATCAAGAAGTCGGGCTCTTGGCCCCCTGTTCTATCCAACTCGGAGAACACGACGATCACCTCTTCGGTAAAGACACCTTTCCCTTGACCTTGATTATCGAAGTATCGGGGCGAGAGTTGCCGGCATTCGTGGTAACTCGGCGGTGAAGTTCGCGCCGTCGAGGGTCGAGTTTTCGCCGTCAGGTCAATGGGGGGGTGCCTGCGAAGTTCATAACACATTGGCAGACCGCCAGTTAGGTCGTCTGGTCGGCGGCCGTGGAATTCCGGAAATGGACGTATCGCCCAACGCCGGCTTTCGCTACAATCCGGCCCTCTTCCACGGAACTCATTCAGCACGGCGGGGGGCGGGCTATTTCCCACCATGCCTATTTCGCTTTTCCAAACGCGAGCCGTCTTATCGGCCGTCATCGCTCTCGTGGCGCTGTCGAGCGGTTGCGGGACCACGAAGTGGACCAACACCGAACGATCGGCGACCGAGCAATTGCTGATCTCCGACGCGATGGACCGCGCCGTGAGTGACATCGATTTCAACTCGCTGGCCGGGCAGAAGGTCTTTCTCGACACGACCCCGTTGGCCGACGTGACCGACTCCCCCTATCTGATCAGTCTCCTGCGTCAGCATATGCTGGCGACCGGATGCGTATTGAAAGAGAAACGCGATCAGGCGGACTTTGTGGTCGAGGTCCGTTCCGGCGCCGTCGGCACCGACCATCGCGAGCTGGTCTTTGGGGTGCCGAAGACACAAGTGACCGGCCTGCTGCCGATGGGGGGCCTCCCCTCGAGTCTGCCCGAAATGCCGCTGGCCACCAAGACCGAGCAACGGGCCGTCGTCAAAATCAGCGTGTTTGCCTACAACATCCAGACCGGTAGGTCGGTCTGGCAGTCGGGTGCCCTGCCGGTCGAAAGTAAGGTGAAAGATCTCTGGGTGCTCGGGGCCGGTCCGTTTCGGCGGAGCACCATCTTCGAGGGCACGAAATTCGCCGGCGAGAAGATCAAGGTGCCGCCGGTCATCTCGGGCTCGGGTAGCAACCGCCGCCACCGATTCGTTTCGGTCAACGACGAAGCCTATTTTGCTCCGCCGAAGCCGCAGCCCGCGAAGAAAGAAACAACCTCGAAAGACGAAGCCAAACCGGCGGCCAAACCGGCGGCCAAACCGGCCGTGACGAAGAGCCCGGATAAACCGCCCGCCGCAACTGGGCCGAAGGCGGCGACCGTCGAGAAGGGCCCGCCGCCGGTAGACGAGGCGGCCGCTGGCGTGGCTGAGAAGCCGAAGGAGTCGGCGCCTGCCCCCGAGCAGCCCCCAGCAAAGGCGACGACGACGATCGGCCTGGCAGATATCCCCCAGACGCCGTTCCTGCTGCCGAAGATCGATTTCTAAGCAAGTAACGTCGTGAGCGGCAAGGCGCTAGCCGCCGGTATTGTAGGGCAGAGTCCACTCGATGGGACCGGCGGCTAGCGCCTTGCCGCTCACGACTTCAACCCAAACGCTTAGATTGAACAAAACGCTAGGTAGGCCGAAGTGCATCCGACCAAACCACAGATCCGCGCCGAGGCATTCTCCCGTCGGCAAGCCCAGTCGGACAAGGGCGAACTGAGCCGGCGGATTTGCGGGAAGCTGGCCGAATTACCCCAGTATATCGCGGCCGAAACGGTCCTCTTCTACGTCGATGCGCGATCGGAGGTCCGCACGCGCGAGTTCCTACCGACGGCCCGACAATTGGGGAAGCGGATCGTGGTGCCCTATTGCGTGGACCGTCATCTGAAGTTGTTCCGGCTGGACGATCTCGACGAGTTGGCGGTCGGCCATTTCGGGATTCTCGAACCGAAGAGCGAACTGCGAACGATTGAGGATCGAGTGGTCGAGCCAGCCGAGTTGGATATGATCGTCGTGCCGGGTGTGGCGTTCGATCGCTCGGGCGGCCGCGTGGGACATGGCAAGGGTTACTACGACAAGCTGCTGGCGGCCGTCGGCCCCGACGCGGCGATTGTGGCCTTGGCGTTCGAGTGCCAACTCTTCGAGCGAGTTCCAATGGAATCCCACGACGTCTCGATGCATCGGGTTATCACCGAGAAGTCGATCTATGGCGCGAACCTGGAGGATCGTTCCGGAGAGGTTGACAGGTAGCTTCTCGAACAGGGTGGCTGGTGGCATAGCGAAGCGGTGCCGCCAGCCACCCCCGCAACGAGCATTTGCTACCGTCGTCCCTCGGCGGGCTGCATGGCGAGGAACGCGGCGACGATGGCCAGGCCGGCGCCGCCGAACAGGCCGCCGATCAACAGTTTGCGATTGCGTTGCCGGCGGTGTAGGTCTGCTTCCAAGGCGTCGCTGAGTTGCTCGTCGCCGGCCATTCTCGCTCGATGCAGATCGATCGGCGTCTCGGGTGCGGCTGTCGTCAACACGGCAAAACCGGCGATCATCAGGGCCAACGCCAAGACGAGCAGGAGCGGGGGAATGATTCGCTGCATCGGAAGATACCCTCGACGCTATTCGTGTCGCAACGCTTCGATCGGATCCATCAGGGCGGCCCGCCTCGCCGGATAGATGCCGAAGACGATGCCGATGGTCGCGGCAATCAAGAACGACGCGACAATCGGCAGCGGGCTCAACACGGTCTGTATCTGGGAGAAGGAACTCACCGCGACCGGGATGGCCACGCCCAGGGCGATACCCAGCACGCCGCCGATCGAGGAGAGCAATACGGTTTCGACCAGGAACTGCATCGTAATATCAAGGCGTTTGGCACCCAGCGCCCGACGGATACCGATCTCGCGCGTTCGTTCGGTCACGGTGGCCAACATGATGTTCATGATGCCGATTCCGCCGACCAACAGGGAGATTCCGGCGATCGAAACGAGCACGATATTCCAGATCCGCTTCTCTTCCTCGGCCTGCTGGAGCAGTTCGAGGGGGACCTGAATCTCGTAGTCCTTTTTGTTCTTGTTGGGGTGATTCCTTTGCAGCAGCTTCCTGGCCATGTCGGCGGTGGCGCTGACCAGATTCTCGTCCACGACGGTCAGTGTGATCTCGCTCAGTTGGGTACGTTCATATTCTCGGCTTCCGGCGCGTTGGGTCATCTGCAACTCGCCGAATCGGCGTTGCGCGGCGGTGATGGGGATGTAGATGTCGTTGTTGAGGTTTTGCTGTCCGACGGCGCCGGGCGTGGCACTGCCGCTTCCCTGGGCCTTGAGCACGCCGACGATCTTATAGGCTCCGTTGCCCAACAGGAGCGACTTGCCGATGGGATCCTCGAAACTGAAGAGGCTCTGGGCGGCTCCGGCGGCCAGGACGGCGACGTTGGCCGTGTTGTGCAAGTCGGGGGCGGTCAGGAAACGCCCTCGCTGGACCGACAGCTGCTTGACATCCAAGTAATCGGCCGTCGTACCGAGAATCCTCGCGTTGGCAACCCGATGGTTCCCCGATTGGGCATTCTTGCGTACCAGGGCAATGGGCACGGCCCTCTCCAAGGTGGGCAGCGCGGCCTTGAGCAGCTCAAGATCCTTATACCGCAGGCCGTACTCGATGACTTCGCTGGTCCCCTGCTCGTTGGTTCCGCTGGCCACGGAGCTAGCCGAGCGATTCTGCTCGGGTTTGACGCTTCGGATAATGACGTTCGCGGCGCCGAGTTTGCGGATCTGGTCGACCGCCTCCTGCTTCGAGCCTTCTCCGATGGCCAACATCGCGATGACCGAGCCGACCCCCAAGACGATCCCCAACAGAGTCAAGAAGCTACGGAGTTTGTGCAGCAGCAGGTTTCTGACGCCCAGTTCGAGTGTGGTGAGCCGCATGATTGTTTCTTTGCCGAAAAACGGTAGCTACGCTCGCCAGAGCGTGGTGAACGGGGGCAAGTTCTTCTGCAAGAGACGATATCTTCCACCGTCTGGCGACGGTAGCTACGCGCCCTCGTCGGGTGCCGACTCGCGTCGCCGCTTTTGCCTCTCCGGCGGCTTGTCTTGGTCCGGCGAAGTCTTCTTGTCGGACGCCGTCGCCGTCTTCTCCCGCTCGCTCTTCCTCTGAAGTTCCGACTCGTCGACGATGGCCATCGGGTTCAGTACGACCTGATCGCCCTGGGAAAGTCCCTTGCGAATCTCGACAAACTTGTCGTTCGTTCGCCCGAGAGTTAATAGACGGCGTTCGATCTTGCCGTGGCTTTCGACGTAACACCAGGAGTCGTTCTCGACTTGAACAACGGCCTGGACGGGTACGCTGAGGACGTCTTCGAGCAGGTCGACGTGAATCTCGACGACGGCCGTCATGCCGGGCTTCAGTTGCTGCACCTCTTCATCAATGATAACGGTCGTGTCGTAGATCTTCGTGTCGGAAGTCATCCAGCCCTCTTGGTTGGGCAAAACGGCGACCGACTGGACCGTCCCTTCGTAGCTACGGTTGGGAAAGGCGTCGACGCGGATCGTGGCTCGCAGCCCGATTCGGACCTGATCGAGGACCGATTCGTGAACGGCCGTTTGGACTTGCATCTGCTGAAGGTTCGGCAGCGAGATGAGCTTCTGTTTCGGTTGGGCGGGCGCTCCCTGGCGAACCTCGGCGTGCCAACGATGACTGGGAACCGCATAGGCGACCATGCCGTCCAGCGGGGCTACCATCTTGCAGGCCGCGAGTTGCTCGCCGTATCGCGCGAACAACTCCGTCTCCTTCTTGAAGGATTCGTCGGCCAATTCCGAGGCCGCCTTGGCCTGATCGAGCAATGCTTGATTGTCGCGGCGGACCTGGATCAACCCTCGCTTGGCCGTATCGAGCGCTCCCTGGAGCTTGAGCATCTGCATCTGCCGTTCATAGCTCACCTTCTTGTCACGCGTCGCATTCTGCGTACGGAGCTTATTCACCGTCGCCGCATATTGGCTCTCCGCCTGGAGATACTCCAACCGGCTCCGATCCAACTCGCTCTCGCCTCGATAGCCCAGATCGAAAAGCGACTGCGTGCTGTCGAGGTCGTGCTTCTTCAGCTTCATCGTCGCCTTGGCCGCGAGAATCTGATTGTTGATGTCCTCGATCAGCCGGTCCATCTCCTCCAATTCGAGCCGATGGGTTCCCTTCTCCTGGTCTTCAAACATCTCGAGTTCCAACTCGGCCAACTGAACCAGCAACTCGGCTTCTGCCTCGGCGGTGATGTTCTGCGTCTTCTGGTTCTCGTACTTCACTTCGGCCTGGATCTGCTCGGCTCGGGCCTTCTCGGTGTCGACGACCTGCCGATCCAGCCGCTCGCGGTGGTTCGACGTGTCGAGTTCCACCAGGAGATCTCCCTTCTTGACCGACGAACCGTTGGGGATCAGCCAGAGAATGGGCGTTCCGTGGACCCCGTCGCCTTCGACATCGTCCACTTGGCAAATGATGTCCTCGTTGCTCTGGCTCTCGAGGTTCCCCCGCTCGGTGACCGTGATCGCCAAATCGCCGCGGGTGACCGAGTAGTAGACGAGCGTCGGGTCGGGCCCGTTCATATCGCCGACCAAGACGGCAAAGGCCAATGCCACCAACCCGCTACCTGCCGCCAACAAAAGGGCCAGCAGAATCCACTTCCCAAACGAGCGTTTCGGCCGTTCGGGTAGCTTGCCCTGAGAATCATCCGGGCGATTCGGGGCCATCTGACCGGATCGCTCGGCCGAGGTATCGACGCGTTGACGTTCAACCGTAAGGCTCATCGAATCTCCCTTATCGCGGAGTCGAAGCGGGATCACTGAGGGGGGGTACAAGGGATTTCGGCAGGGTTCGTGAGGACGCAACACCTATTATGGGCGCCCGGGGTGCGAAAGTACAGCCAGGGCGGCCAATCGTGGACTTTGGGCCGTTTTGCCCGCTTCCATGGGCCGTCGACTGTGGCCCGTTCGGGGTAACGGTGGCTTTCGGCCGCCTCTTCCGATACCATGGACGAGTTCATGCTAGGCTTTGCCGGATAATTGCTTGCCCCGCTTGGAGAAAACCTCATGCGATTTCATGCTTCTGTTCTACTGGTCGTCATAGCCGGACTACTGGCTGGACTCTCCGTCGAAGATCCGGCCCTCGGTGCCGACGGTCCGGTTGCTGCGACGGCCGCCCTGGCCACCGACCAGCTCCAAGAGGACTTCCCCGCCATTTGCACCGATCGCGACGGCAACCCCTGGGTGGCCTACGTCGAGTACGACCATCGGGCCGACCGCCTGAAACTGGCCAAGAGGACGGCCACGGGGCTCGAAGTCGTCGGCGCGCTGACCGAGCCCGGCATTATCCACCGCCCATCGATTGCCTGCGACGGAAAGGGCGCGATCTGGGCCGTCTGGTCCGAAATCAATCCCGACAATACCTGGAAACTCAAAGCTCGAAAAACCGTCGGCGGAAAGATCCAACCACAAACCGTCGTGCTCGACGACGTTTCCGGCAGTGCCGTCTTCTCCGATGCGGGAACCGACCGCCAAGGCCGCGTTTGGGTCGCATGGCAGTCATTCCGCGGTGCGCTGGGCGACATCTACGCCAAGTGCTACGACCCGGCCACCGACCAGTGGTCCGACGAGATCCGAGTCACCGAGCACCCGGCCGGCGACTGGGAACCGCGATTGGCATTCACCGCCGAGCCCGGCGCAACGGTCGTCTTCGATAGCTCGCGTGGCGATCTGTTCAACGTCTATCTGGCCCGAGTCGACGTCGGCAAGAAGGCCCGAATTACGCAGCTTTCCAGTTCGCTCCGCCATCAGGCCCGAGCATCGGTGTCCGCCACCCCCGACGGCAAGGGACTCTGGATCGCCTGGGAAAACGGCCGGGTCCTCTGGGGGAAAAACAGCCGTGGCACGGGTGCGGGCGGGTTGAACTCGGAGAAACGGGTCGACGTGGTCTACTACGACGTCGCCACGCGCAAGGCAACGCCGGTGACCGATCCCACTCCCTTGCTGAACAGGGCTGGCGTGAAAGGGGCCGGCGCGGTGAAGAAGCCCCAACCGGCCGGCAAGAACCAACCGGCGACGGTCCGGCAAGCCCAACAGAAAGCGGCCGCCGGTCCGGTCGCCGCGATGAACCTGCCGGAGATTGTCGTCGACGGAAGCGGCCATGTCTGGCTGGCCGTTCGATACTATCGCGGCGCGAACTGGAAGATCGCCGTTATTCGTTATGACGCGAAGCAGAAGGCATGGACCCAGCCGGTCGTTTTGGCCAATAGCAGTTTCAGCCAGGACCGTCGTTGCCATGCGGCGCTCGATAGTGAGGGCCGCCCGTGGTTGGTCTGGCCGTCGGATCTTCGCACGACGAAGAAGGCGCTCGTCTCGGGCGTGTATATGGCCCGGCTCGATCCGTCGGCCGAGTTGGCGGCGGTCACGGTGGCCAATGCAAAGCCCGTCTCCGAGGCCTTGCCGCCGCCGAGATGGGGCGACGATACGCCCGATCGGCCTCGCGAGGACCGTCACTATTGGGAACCGAACGAGAAGCGTTACGGGCTCTATTGGGGCGA
>SDBT01019985.1_pt1 | contig 10484 bp, 19 predicted proteins | sample 2277101 | NCBI WGS metagenome assembly SDBT01 (sample SAMN10404973, study PRJNA504765) | marine sediment metagenome | isolation source: marine sediment core GS10_PC15, 103 cmbsf | place: Arctic Ocean: Southern Knipovich Ridge | collected 2010
GTTACGTTCCAAATAGTAAAGAAGCCTGATGCATCCCCAAGAACAACATCCACATCAGAAGAAGTTGCTTTTATTCTAATTGCATTAGCACCCTCAGGATTCACTTCAGATACCAAGTCTCCATATTGCAGCGAAACATCATCACCGGCAGTTTTAGGGCTTAGCACTGTGCCTGTTCTCTTCCATAATTCACCCATTGCAGTTGGAGTAACTGCTGGAAGTTCTGCTCTTGAAGCAGTATTTCCTTCAACATATATTGTTAGATTTCTTGAAGCAGCAGAATTATTTTTACCATATAACTTAATAACTATTCTATCCCCAGCTATCCAATCTTTCTCTGTTGTTATACTTCCATGAAATGCTATACTTCCTTTTGTAATTGGTATTAAATTAGAATCTTCTGAGGTTAATAATAAGGTCTCTGTTCCTCCAGCATTTCTATGATATAACTCAGCATACATTGATAATTTGGCTGCAGAAGATGCTTGACAATGAACATGGAAACCATAGACTCCGATTTCTAATTCTACTATGCTATCTATAATACTATCATCTAATTGTGTTGCATAAGAAGCCATCAAAGTTCCAGTAGAATTACCTGGAATAGCAGTTAAGGTATTTTCTTCTGTGTCTGTAACTGGGGAGGTTTCCATATCAAGATAAACTCCTCCAATATCAGAAGCATTCTCCGTAAAGAATAAATGGATATTTGAGTGAATATTATCATCTACATATTTTTTATTGACTGGGTCTAAAGCATCTGTAGGTGTTTCTAAAATATCTCCAGCACTTAAATCCCCAGAATGATTTGGTAAGACCAATTTTCCAGCTATATTTGCTGCTGGTCTTGGCACACTTTTCTTCATAGTTCTTAATAACTTTGTTGTTTCATCTACCATCATAACCCCACTTTCTTTCTTCTTGGAATTAAACTTTGTTCAGGAACTAAATTACTTTGTCTTCCTTCGTGTTTATCATTAACACCTAAGCCAGAAATTATAGGCCAGTCTCTTTTCAATTCTTTTTCTCCAGTCGTATTTGCCATAGAAACAATATAGAATTAAACTTAATAAATTTTATGATGCAGCAAATGCAATTTTAATAACTAAATATCCACCTTGATTCACAGACACTACTTCAATCTTATCAAAATTATCTCCTGCAGTTACTCCACCATTTGCTGAGGATAAAGTTATACCATCTATTGCTGTCTTCACTGCAGCAATATCTCCACAATATGTTGAAGTTGCTGTAGCTGTTCCTTTTCCCATTATGACACCGTCCCTCTAAGAATTCCTTTATCAATTAATGTATTTATTACGGTTGCTAAAACAGCTGCGATATTTGCTGCTCCTGATTCAGTTCCAGATAAAGATAAATCTTCTGTGTAATTAGTTACTGCGAATTTTAAAGGAGCATTATCTTTTATCCCCGCGTATGCTTCTGCAACCATTACTTCTTCTCCTTAGATTTAGGTTTTTCTTCTGGCTTCTCTTCTTTAATATTAAGTTTAGAATGTAATTGTTCTTCTGCTAAAGCTGTTTCTCCCCTTTCCATAAATATTTTATATTGTCTTTTTCTATTTTCTAAACTCATATTTATTGTGCTCCAGTATTTGAGATTACATGAACTGCTAATCTATCTGTCAATATAGCTTCTCCTTCTTCCCATATTCTAACCTTCTTACCAATTCCTGCATCATCTATTACTGCAGTAGTTATAGGCATAAACGATTTCCATGTTACAGCTTTGTTTGGTATCCATTGAATTACCCAGTCAGTTGTAAATATTTCATCCACTATAATCTTCCAACCTAATAATTCCATCAATACACCACTACCTACTTTATCACTTGAAAAGTTTGGAATACTTGAACCTTTAACATTGATTAACCATGATAATAAAAATTGATATTCTAAAGAGTTCATTCCCATTACTCCGCCTGATGTCTCATATCCTTGAGCTCTTATTGATTGCTCTCCATGAAGAATATCTATCACTGGGTTCATAGTTCCAGTCTGGTCCCATTCATCTGTTGAAGCAGAAGTTTGAACAGCCCCATAAGTTGAAGTATCAGTTAAAGGAGTTACTGGTGTAGCTGGTGCACAATTTGCTAACATAAAATATATTCTTAATCCAACTTGTCTTTTTACTCCTCTTACTAAATCTTTAATATTTGTCCCAAGAACATCTGGGTCTGAATCTTTAATGTCTTCCATTGATATTGTTGGAGATTCAATAAAGAATTTTTTAACATAAGAAGTAACTCTTGTCCAGCTTTGCTCTTGAACAGAAGGTAAAGCTAACTGGTCTGTTTGCATTTGTGATAATGTTATTCCAGAAGTTACTGCTGTATCTAAGAAACCAGCTGTCTTTTGATACCATCTAATCTCACGAGCACTTGTTTTAGAATTAGTTACATAAGCACTAAGTGGATTAGGTTCTAAATCTGCAAAACCTTTGGCTAATTTCTCTATGTCAATTCCTCTAATTAATGCTTGTCCACTATTATCTGCCATTATGCTAAGTTATTAGTTCTTGGTTTTAATTCTAATAAAAATGTTTGGTCATTTGTGCAACTTTCTAAAGCAATTCCTGCAATATTTTCAGCACCTACTCCTGCCGCTGTATAATCATTAGTTCCAGTTGTGTGAATAACTGCGTCTCCTACATTAATACTTCCTGAGGCAAGAACTTTAAATATTCCTCCTCTATAAACACCTAATTTAACTTTACCATCACTTGCTATTTTTTCAGAAGCAGCAATTCCTCCTACAATACCATTAACATTAGTAGCTTGCGCAACAGTCATTGGGTCTGACATCAATAAAGAAGCTCCTTTTTCTATACCTACTCCATTTGCAACAGTGAAAGGTATAGGAGATTCAGTTTCAAAGACTAAGACAGCTTCGTTTGCCATTATTCTTCTTCCTCTTTTTCTTCTTCAGAATCATTATCTACCATATCTAAATGTGCTAAAGATTATATTTAAATGTTTCCATTAAATAGCTTCATGAATCCAACCCTTAGATTCTCCAGTGGGGTCTGTATAATCCCCATCTTCCCTAACTCCCAGAGGGATAATATTAACATTGTCTTTAATCCAAAGATATTTATTATCATTTTTATATTCAGGAACAGGCTTTAATTTTAACATTTTTCTAAACATTGCTATTTTAAAATCCCCTAATTCATCTCTATCTCTATCTCCTATTAAAGTATTTAAGACTGCATCTTTATCTTTTTTAGGGAATACATACTCATAAACTCCAAAGGGTAAAAGGCGAACTTGTCCTTGTATCCATCTTCCCATTTTCTTTTTACCTTTACACATTGGAAGAAAATGTTTTTGAGCTTCCATATCTCTTAACAATAATTCTACTTCGCTTCTCTTACCATAAGGAATAAAATCAAAGTGCATTTTCTTTAATTTTTTCTTCTGCAAGTTTTATAATTGCTTCTCCAATCATAATCGCTCTCTTGTTTTGTTCAACTTCTTTTACAGAACTATCTCTTATATTTGTCCATGCAGCTTCTTCTGGAGTTCCAATCTTAACACCTAAATCTTCTGGCTCTTTAGTCATTCTAAATCGTTAGCCATAACTTTCTTAGCATATTCCTGAGCAGTTTCTTCTTTTACTACTGTAGTTTGTCCACCTTCATTTTCTCCACTTATTTTTTGTCTTGCTTTTGCATTTAAGTTTTCTGCTATAGCCCGATTAATCCTTTCTGTATCAGCGTTGAGTTCTTCAACTTTTTTATCTGTCTCAGACTTATTTCCCTCATCAGGATTGCCAGCTGGTTCCTCTGGTTTCTTTTCCTCTGTTGTTTTTTCTTCATCCATTTTTCGTACCTCCTTTCAATATATTTTTTATATTATATCCAGCCAGTCCTGCAATTACTGCAACTATTAATGCCATCAGCTGACCGTTAATTCCTTTTAACAATGCAACCACTTCTATAACTGATAAACCCAGGATTGCGATAATTACTACCCATCCTCTAATTTGGTTTTTCATTCTTCAAATCCTGCCATTATAATATTTTGTCTTTGTAGATCTAATTGAGCCTGCGCAACTTTTGCGTTAGTTAATAATATTTTTCCGAATGGCCACAATACAGGGTTTACTTTTGAATTGATTTTAACAAATGTTTCAGCCCTATTTTTCCATCCCTGAGCTTCTTCTAATAAAGATAATGCTTCTTCTTTTGATACTGTTCCACTTCTAACTGCAAAACTTAAATCTCTTGTCATAATTGAAGTTCCCTGCATTATATTATCTGCTGCCATCCATGTCATTACTCCGCTTGTTGCACTTAATCCCCCTGTAACTGCTCCAACTTTCAGCCATGCACTTTTTGTTAAAAGAAATTTAGCTTGAGTTGCAGTTAAATTTTGTGCAGCTTTGAATAAAAGATTTACTTTTGAAGTTCCTCCTCCGAGTGCCTGCACTGCTTTTTGGGTTGTTATTGAAGCTAATTCTTTCCCAGAAGCTAATTCTGAGGCAGTTTTTGTTATTGTTAATTTTCCGCCTGTGCCTTTAGCAACAGCACCTGCACCAAATGTCCCTAATAGTTTCGCAATAATTACACCGCCTAACACGACTTCCGCAGCAACTGTAGCTAATCCTAAACCTTTTCCTACAGGTGTAGCTGCAAATTGTTCAGTAGTTATTTTTCCTATCTTCTGACCCGACACTGCTTCAATTCCTCCTGAAATTAAATTAGCAGTAAATACAGCAGGAGCAACCCCCCATTCTGCAATTTGATCTAAAATTCCTTTTTTTCTTGGGTCTATTTCTGGGATTGGTGCTTGGTCTGGGGTTTCTGGGATTTCTTTTTCTCCAATTTCAAAAGGCTTATCTTCTGCTCTTTTTAAAAATCTCTTTCTGTGTTCTTCCGGAGTAACATCTCCCTTGACTACTCCCCTGCTAGATGCAGCTCTTGCTACTCTAAATTCATGTTCAGGAGTTCCAGGTTCAACTGTTCTTCTTACTCCTTTTTCCTCTACCTGGACAAAAACCTTTTTCTTCTTTTTCTTATGTCCTGGTATGTGTGGCATTATATATTTTCCCCCGCAGTAGTTTCACTTGCATCTATGTTCATTGCTCCATCTTTTTGTTCATCTGATAATAAATTATTTTGAACAGATGCAGGTTTTCTTAATTTAATATGAAGTCCTAATTGCTCAAAAATTTGTTCTTCCCAATAGAGTTGTCTTTTTTCTATATTTTGCTGAAATGCTAAGTAAGTAATTGTAACTGCCTGTTCTGTGAAACCCCCAGTTCCTCCAATAATTATTTTAGGCACTCCTCCAACTTGATAAAATAAATCATCTAAATATTGTATCCAAGCCATAGGGTTTAATGTTGCATTGGCAGGGACAGATATTAATTCCCCTTCACTTACATCAAATGGCTCGTAGATATTTTCGCCTTTACCAGTTGCTGCATCTTGTTTTGCTTTGTAAGCAGCTATTTCTGTAGGGTCATCTGTCTTTAATTTAAATTTCCAACGAGGTATAACATTCCAGTGCATAGCTTTTCTTTGATCAGCCATTGCCTCATTCTTCATATCAATAATTAATTTTAATTTTCCTGCTATTCCCCTTCCATGAATTTCATCTGCTATTCTATTACGAGGCAGATAAAACATATTTTCTGGGAAAATAGTTCTTGGTTTGTTTCCTTTTATTTTAGAAGTTTGTTCAAATTTTATTATAATCCCTTCCTTATTTGCTATATGAGTTATTACTTCTGGGTCTAATGGTTTTAAATTAATTAATTCTCCATCGTCATCTAAAATTATTTCAGCGTAGAAGTTTCCGCCTAATGATAATGTTCTTTCTCCATTTTCCCCGAAAGAATTAAAAGTATCAAATCCCATTCCGATTGCGTGTTCCAAAATTACACTTGTTTCTGGGTCTGCATCAAACCCCTTTCCCCAAGTCCAGTTCGCACCTGCATCTATTACAGCAGTAATCTCTGGAGTTTTTTTATCTTTATAGTAGCCTAAAGCATCTGTCCAAGTAACATCTTCTTGTGTATGATTCCATCTTGTTTCTTTTTGGTCTGTCGCTCCATCTGTGCTTTGACTATCCACTGAGAAGTCTGTCATAGCGTTTGTTAAATCGCTTGCACTTGTTGAGGCTATTCTATTTTCTGGCATTTTATATTGGTAATACAAAAGGAACATGAAATTCCATTTTAGTTGGCTTATTAGTTTCTATTATTTGTAATTCTGTGGAGGTAGCTGTATCTAATTCTATTTTTGCATCTGTTCTATCTATAGGGTCATTTCCTACTCCACCTCTAACATCTTGATTTCCTGCTCCAGCAGTATGTTTTCCATAAACCTTTATTGTGAATCTTAATATTTCTCCCTTTTTGAAATGCTTGACTGTTGCTTGATTTACTTTAAGCATTGTTAAATGACTATTTATTTCAAACTGGACTACATTCTCTTCTCTTAATTCGCTTGATACAGTTGAACCCATTTGTGTTGCTGATGAACCATCGTAATGATATACTGACAATGTTGATTTAAAATTTAATGGGGAAATGTTTCCATCTGCTATTACTCCAAAAGGAATTTGTGCTAAAATATCACCTTTTATATTTTTTGGCATATTAAAAATTATTTCAAAATCAATAGTAAATACTTCCTGATATGTTCCAGCATTTGTTACTGCAACAAAATCTCCTGTCGTGTGTATCATCCCTGAAGAGATTATTGTTGTTGAAGTTCCTGGTGTTCCTGCCATAGAAAACCCATAATAAATATCCACTCCTACCCCATTTGCTATATCAAAATAATCATAATTAACTAATTCATTTCTTGGCGGAAATAAACCTGGAATTCCTAAAGTCATCTTAATTCCCTCTCTGCAAAAGGCACACTAAAACCCCAGTCCATGCTTGATTTATTTATATTAATTCCCATGTGTATAATTTCTCCTAATATTCTTCCCCATTTTTCAACTCTGCTTGGATTTAATTCTACTCTAACATATTCATCCATGATTTGTTTTTCCAGCCAGTTCCTGCTTTCTATTCCACCTCTTTCATCTAATTCAGCAGCGTTGATGTTTGCTAATCTTATAACTATTGGTTTTTCTCTTTCACTCCACTTAACATGAATTGTATCGCCATCTGTTACTTTTACAACTTTACCTTCAAAATCTTCTAAAATTTGTTTGTGCGGACTTTCCCAATAATAAATTTGCATTTGATTATTTGTTAGTTCTGGAAATCTTTTAAAATCATGTTTCGCCATCTATAAATGTCTCCGTATTTTTATCTCTTAATATTTGCATATTTCTTAACATCCCATCTCTTAGAACTGTTATCATAGATTCTGCGACGCTTCTTCCTAATGCGTCCATATCATAAGATATTGCTTCAATAGCAACGAATGAACTGCAAAAATCAGAAAGTATTTGTTTAACATCTATGTTTAAAGTTCCGAAATCATCACTCCAATTTCTACGAGTTATGCAATTAATTATACTCTCCCCTCTTAGATTAGAAGCAGTCATTGCAGTTGTATCAAAAGCTGCATTTACATTTGCTCCACTCTTCTGCTGGATTTCTGCTTCAGTGGTCATTATGTAAGCCATGCTTAACAGAACGCCAGTATGTTTAAAGATTTATCTCTTGTTCCATGACAAGACCTAATTAAACCTTCAACTACATGGCTTTCGTTACCACCTATTTTTATTCTCCCTGTTTGTTCGTTGTATTCTTTTTGAATACATCTCAAGGACGCTTTAACTTCATCATCCTTTAATAATTTTATTTTTCCCTGCTCCATTAATCTCTTTAAATTATTGTATAAATCTTCTTTTAGAATTTTTTTAGTTCTTCCTTCCTTGTCTATTGGTCTTGAGGAATTATTAACCTCAACTACTTTATTTTTATTCTTGCTATCTTCTCTTAAAATATCACAAACACCAATACCCATACCACCACTATCAATATATTCTTTTTTAAAATTATACTGCGAATTTAGGCTAATTATTTTCCTTGTATTTTCTGTTATTGTTTTATCTTTTTCAATTATACTTTCAACTTGTTTATATTTATCTCTTGTTATTTCTTCAATTATTTCAAAAGTAAAAGCATCTATTTTTCTACCAACATCACAGCCGATATAATATTTCCCTTTTATTATTGTTTTTCTTCTTTCTAAAGTGCAGCACTTTATAATTAATTCTTCTGGGAAAAATCTTGAAAATTCATCTCTAAATTCTCCCAGATACATTTGTGCATATTGTGCTTTAGTTAGAGTTTCTTTTTTATGCGCTAAAAATTCTACATCTTTTCTTGGGCAATCTTCACTGCTTGTGTGAAATGATGTGAAAGTTGGGTCTGAGAAACATTCGTAATAATAACCCTCTTTTAAGAATGGAGTTGATAACAGCCAAATATTCCCTCTTGTAATTGCCATTGCTGGAATTACTGAGTTCCAAACTTCCTCTGGAATAAATGCAGCTTCATCTGCAATTAGTAAATCTATTGTAAAGCCCATAATTCCAAAACCCGTATCTCCTGCGGGGAGGCAGTGGATAGTTGAGCCATTTTTTAACATAATTCTGTGCTTTGTTGGAGAAAGAAATTCTCCTGTTTCTTTGTCTGTTCCTGTTCTTATTGATTTTGGGTTTAATTGAACTATATTAAAGAGTATTTTAGAAAAAAGTAAGCTAGCTTGTCTTTCTGTCTTAGATATAACCATAATGAGTTTGTTAGGGTTATCAAGCGCATATTCTGCACTTTTCAACCCAATGACTGTTGATTTTCCCACTTGCCGCCCACTTCTTAAAACCATATTGCCTTCTGTGTTCATTACTTCTTCTTGCCACTTATCAAGTTTCAACTTCTACTTTCCTCGTCTTCCCACAATTAAAGCACTCACACGCTAAACCAAAAGAAGCTGTAAAAGGAATACTCCACCAATGAGATATATGTGTGCCTTTACATTGTCCAATTAAACAATCTTCTTTTTTCCAGATTATTGGATTTTTAGTTTTTTCCATTTTTTAACATTTGTTGAGCAAAATCTATAGCACCATCCCACTTATTTTCTGCTCTTCCTTTCTTAAATTTTTCAGTTAAAATGGGGTCATCCCAGACTTTATCCAAAAACTCACTGATTTTCTTGTGATTTTCGGCCTGTTTTTGCTCTGTTTTGGCCTGTTTTTGCTCAAATTCAGTCCTTTTTGTTATGATTTCGACCATTTTTTGTATGTTTTTTATCTCTTCTATGGCTATATTCTTCTTTATTTTCCATTCTTTTGATTTTTCTAGTAGTTTTTCCTTATTTAAACCTTCCTCTTGGTATGATAATAAATAGTCTTGAATATGGGCAGAAAAGTTAAACTCAGCGTCGGACTTTAACTTTTTTAAAACCTCTTCACATTGTTCTGTAATGAATATTGTCTTGTTGCCCATAATAGTTTTTTAAGAATCAATAGTTTATAAAGTTATAGGTAAGTAAGTATAAGTAAGTATGTATAGTAGTAGTAGTAGTAGTAGTAGTAGTAGTAGTTTATACCGAATAACTATCATATATTTTCTAAAATTTTTCTGTGGGTTCCTAGATACAAAAAAAGAAAAGAAATTAATAATCGCTAAGAAATAAATATCGGGGTGGGTGGATGGGAAATGGTGGTGGGCTGGTCCTCTATTCTAATGGAAGTCCCCCAAGTTCCCCGATTTCCCCCAAGTTACGATTTATGGGTGGAAGTTTATGGGTGGGAATCTCATTAGAACATGATTTTTCTTTGTTTTTGCATAAGTTCCTAAGGTCTTGTTCCGTGGGCCTTCCAAGGCCTAAGTAATCAAAATACTTAAACTTATGCAAAAGGCACCAATTTTCACTCATTAAAACCCAACACTTTACCCTCATCCTGCTCAGGCATTATCAACAACACCTTATTAACAAACTGCATTATCTCAGCATGTATGCTTTTCATCATCTTCTCTCTCAACACTTTAAACTCTTCTTCAAATTCCATTTATGCCTCTTTGGGTATGATTATAAAAAAAGAAAAAGGGGTGACTCAAGAAGAGCCTAATCCCCTAGTGAAAAAGTAATGTTCGTTCGGTGCTATAACTAAATGTGCTTCGGTTTATTTATAAAACCTTTCACTCAAAAGCTTCTTTTGCTTGTTTTACAAGTTTTATAGCAATATCCATATGTTCTGATGCATCTTTTTTATCTTCTATATTCATACCACAAAATATGTCTGTCGCTAATCCTACTGGGTCTTTGTCATAAGGATTTCGTCCATTCTTCTTAACTTCTTCATGCCTCTTTGGGTATCCAGGTCTAACAACTTCTGGCTTTCTTTCTTTAAGACCTACTTGGTTCATGCCTCTTTGGGTATCAGACCTACTTGGTTCGTCATGATGTTTTCCATCGCTTGTATCTCCTAAATTCTCAGCTTCTCCATAGCACTTAATTATATTCTTAAACACTATCGG
>SDBT01019986.1_pt1 | contig 10484 bp, 12 predicted proteins | sample 2277101 | NCBI WGS metagenome assembly SDBT01 (sample SAMN10404973, study PRJNA504765) | marine sediment metagenome | isolation source: marine sediment core GS10_PC15, 103 cmbsf | place: Arctic Ocean: Southern Knipovich Ridge | collected 2010
CCCGTTATTATGGAAAAAGAAAACCCATCCCCGCCTTCTTAGCAGCAATACGATCGCCCTCAGTATCCCCAACCTACACCGGCTTCTTCAAGTCGTATTTTCCAATCATCCTCTTCAGCATCACATATTTTTCCACCCTGGACGCCCCAAAACAATCATGTCCTTTAAAATACTCCTCCAATCCCGAAAACTTCAAAAACAGCTTCAGGTACCAATCAAGACAATTACTCACAATAAACAAGTCATATTTCCCCGACAGCTCAGAGATCCCCTCTCTGACTCCATCATAAAGCACTCCTCCGTGCTTTCTTATCGCCTTCTCTTCATTAATCGTCAAGTTCTCCATTAAATCAGGATGTTTGGCTAAGAGCCCCGGCAACAAAGAATCTACGCATTCTTCCTGAGGCTTACCAGTCACAGATTGAATATCTTCATCCGATAAAACCTTATTAAGCAAAAACTCTTTCAACACTTCATTCCAGCTCATCCTGGTGATAGAAGCAGCATTCCAGAGAGTTCCATCCAAATCATAAATAATAGAATCGTACATAAATATTCATTTAAAAACCAAGAAAATTCCCCTCGACATAGCGAAAGGAATTTTCTTCTAAACCCTTTTGAAAGGGAATACTATTTATCTTCTTTTTTCAACATCGGAAGACCAGTCTTCTGGTTTTCTACTACCATGTATCCTTCTGGTAGTGCATCTATTGCCTCTGGTTTTACTTCTTTCGCGAAGTAGTAAATTCTTTGTTGTCGTCCTCCACGAAGAGTTACTTCCTTACTATGAAGATAGTAAGTTTGGTCTTTGCTGTTTGTGTGAGCGTAAGCCATAGTTATTAATTAAATTATATTTACTAGAATATACTGCAATATTTCTATAAAAAATGCAAGGTTATTTCAGGTTAAACATCTAAAACATTGCAGTTTGCCCATCAAGGCGATATTTTTTCCCCTTTAGAGAATGCTTAAAAACGCTTAGTCTCTGCCAAAAACTACGCTTTTTCCTGTGGATTGCCTTCCTCCAACCTGCAGCAGGATTTAAATTTCTTTTATGGACATAAAAAGCAGGTTTTTTCTTTTTTGTTTCTATTGTCAGTGTAATAAACATGATAAATATAGTTAAAAAATTTGATTAATATTTTCGAATCAAGGCTGTGACTGTACCTTGAATTTGTAATTCATTAGCAGGATAAATATCCTTATAATCTTTGTTTTCAGCTTTCAAATAAACTTTTCCATCTTTTTTCACCAATCTCTTCAAGGTGTTTTCATTATCAACCAAGGCAACCACAACATCTTTATCCTTTGCGGTTTTATTGGAATCAACCAACACCAAATCTCCTTCAAAAATCCCTGCATCGATCATACTGTTTCCAGAAACCTCCAACATAAACAGCCCTTCCACCTTTTTAGCTAAATCTTGCCCAACACTCATCCATCCATTTATATATTCTTCAGTCATAACCGGCCCACCAGCAGGAATAAAGCCTAAAATCGGCAATGAAATATCTTTTTTAGAAGATAATTTCTGCTTCACGCTTTCAAGAAGATTAATGCCCCTCGGAGTCTCATCTTTCTTTATAAAACCCTTTTCTTTCAAAGCTTTCAAATGCTTTAGAATACTATTGTCAGAGCTAACATTAAAATGCTCTCGCATCTCCCGCAAAGTAGGGGATTTCCCATGAGACATCTGATAATCTTCAATAAAACGCAAAACCGCTTCTTGCTTTTCTGTTAAGAAATCATTCATAATTTTTAGGGTAAGGATATACTCACCCACAATATAGGTGAGTACACACTCACTGTCCATAGCAAATTTCAAAATGAAGCTCTTTCTACTTTACAAGTATGCTAAAACAAGTCTCGTTAAATCTCCACTTCAAAAATATTTTTCTCTTTAAATCGAAAAATTGACGAAAGTAGCCGAAGTAAAATGCCCTTTCGTTGTTTATTATAAGCCCTAATCATCTCGTTGTACTTTTTAACTTTCTTTTCAATATTTTCCTCCAAATCATCAATTTCTTTCCGCAATTCCAAAAAATTTGTATCCCGCGCCAATTCGCCCCCATCACTCAAAGCAATAACCTCATCAATTGTTTTACTCAAATCATGCTCAACTTCAATTTTTTCTGCTCCAGGACTCGCCATCTTAGCAGCCTTGATCCTTTCCCTAATCATCCGATCCATTAATTCAGCAGAATCATCCCGATAATTCCTGACAGTCTCAATCAAATTCGGTAAAAGATTATGCCTTCTTTGCAAACCCGTATCTACAACTTCCCATTGCCCACCAATCGCCTTTCTCAAATACTTAAGATGCCTCACTCCCACAATCGCCCACAAGAGCAATATCAGAACAATCGCACTAACCAGCATCAAAATATTTACAGTTTCCATATTAAGAAAATAACACATCTCGCAATCCTTTTGCACTCTTTTCCCAAGAATATTTTTTAGCAAGCACCTTAGACTTTTTAGAATAACTATCACGCCGCCTTTTAACGCTCACCAAAGCCTTTTCCAATTCACCCTTTTTCCGTAAATCAACATACTTAGCTGCATTCCCAGCAATTTCTCGATGAACTTTTATATCTGAAAGAATCAATGGCGCTCCACAATTTGCCGCTTCTACAATCGGAAGATTAAACCCCTCATATTTAGAAAGATTTATAAAAGCCGCACAATTCGCATACAATACAGCCAATTCTTCTTCATTCAAAAATCCAGTCCGCAACAAACTTCCGCCATCCTTTTCTTTAAATAATGATCCTCCAGTCAGCACCAATGGCCGCCGATCTTTGAATTCCTCCACCATATAAGAAACATTCTTCCTTTCATCATATCCACCAACATACAAATAAAATTCCCCACGCTTGACCCCATTTTTTTTCAAAATCCGCGCCACACCTTCATGCCTCTTCCCATAAGCATCCCCCGCATCATTATAAATAACATGAATTTTTCGCGCCTTAGCATCACAAATCTTCACGATATCCTTCTTGGAATTTTCAGAAACCGTCACGATCAAGTCCGCCTTTTTCACAGCCCGTCGACTCTGATAATGATACATCCTGGACACCATTTTTTTTCTATACTCCTTGAAAATCCACGGAATACAATCATGCACCATCACGCAAGTCCGTATGCCTTTTTTATAAAAATCATTTGTCCACGGATTGCATGGATACGTAAAAATCGCCATTTCCACACCTTCTTTCGCAAAATATTCCGGCACAGCAATCTGTTCCCACCAGGTTTTTTTCACACCCGCAGGCCCAATTTTTTTCTCAGGAATAATTTTTATACGAACATTTTTCGGGAACTCCTTCCGAATCTTCACAGGCACTTTTTCATGAACAACCAAAATATATTCATTTTTCTTATCAATTTTTGCAAGCTCCCTAATCAAATTCCGCGTAACCTGCCCAATCCCTGTAAAGAGTTTTGTCAAAAGCCTAGCATTTACTCCAATTTTCATTTTGAATAACTTAAAATTAATTTAACTATTTGATCGACGCCGTTTTTCATTCGACTTTCTTTTAGCGATCCTTTGAAAATCCCTTTTATTTTTTGAACGAAATCCGCTTGAGAAATTTCACCTTCCAAAACACCAAACCCAGCTTTTCGAGCAAACAATTCAGCATTTTTTATTTGATCACCACGACTCACTTCTGCACTCAGCGGAATAACCAAAACTTTTTTATTCAACATCTTAAGTTCAAACAAACTATTCGCACCACCACGCGTTACCACCATGTCAGACATCGCTAAAACATCTTTAAGTTCCTCATCCAGATATTCAAATTGTTTATAGCCTTTTTTGTTTAGATGAACATTTAGATTTCCTTTTCCCACAATATGAACAATCTGAAAATCTTTCAATAGTTCATCTGCGCTCGCAAATAAAAGCTCATTTATCTGCATTGCTCCCTGACTTCCGCCCATAATTAATAAAACGGGTTTTCCTTTTGAAAATCCAGCACACGACAATCCCTTTTCTTTTGAACCTTTTAAAATGGATTTCCGCACAGGATTCCCAGTGAAAACTAACTTGTTCTCGAATTTTTTCGCAATATACGCTTTTGTCTCCTCAAAGCTCAAACAAATTTTATCTGCATATTTAAAACAAATTTTATTTGCCAGTCCTGGAGAAAGATCGGATTCATGCACGATCACAGGGATTTTAAGCATCTTCGCTGCAATAACAACAGGAACACTCACAAATCCTCCTTTGCTAAACAAAACATCTGGCGAAAATTGCTTTAAAAGTTTTCGTGCCTGCATAGCACCAATTGGAACTCTAAAAACATCAACAAAATTTTCCAAAGAAAAATATCGCCGAAGTTTCCCACTTTCGACTCCTTCATATCGCACTCCCACTTTTTCGACCAAACCTTTTTCAATGCCGTTTTTCGAACCAATATACAAGATATCACTCTTGTCTTTAAGCTCTTCTATAACGGCCAGGTTTGGAACGACGTGACCTCCTGTTCCCCCGCCTGTAAACGTTAGGCGCATAAGTAGTTCTTTTAGATATATTTAAAAGAATAGCAATTCCTATCAATGATGCAACCAAAGATGACCCTCCATAACTAATAAATGGCAAAGTGATCCCCGTCACCGGAGCAAGCGCTGTATTAACAGCAATGTTTACAAAAGCCTGCACTACTATCCATGTCGTTATCCCCACAGCCACAAACATTTCAAACATACTTGGAGCTCGATTCGCAATCATAAATCCTCTATATGCAATTACAAAATACGCAAGAACAATAAAAATTATCCTGAAAAATCCCAATTCTTCAGCAGACGCAGCAAAAATAAAATCATCCGATGCTTGCGGCAACCAATACGACTTTTGAATACCCTGAGTCAGACCTTTCCCCCAAAACCCCCCACTCCCAACAGCAATATTTGCCTGATATGACTGCCAACAATAATCCTCTCTACATTCTTCTCCCACTCTCATAAACCCCTGAAATCGCTCTCTCACATGTGGAACTGTCGACACCACCACAATCGCCAACATCATCGCCAACAACAAAGCAACAGCAATATGCTTGAGCCTCGCCCCCGCCACAAACAAAATCGCTAAACAAATAAGCCCAATCACCATTGTGGACCCATAATCATTCTGCAAAATAATCGGAAAAAGCATCAATCCAGAAATAATACAAAAAGGCAAAAACCCCTTGGTAAAGTCCTCAATCGCTGCTTGCTTCTTGCTAAACCAATATCCCAAATATAAAATCATCGCCAGCTTGGCAAATTCCGAAGGCTGAAAACTCGTATTCAAAACCACCAGCCAATTAGTAGCAATCGTCCCGAAATTTTTCCCCATCACCAACACCATCACCAATAAAACAAAAACAAAAATATACAAAAACGTCGAAGACTTTTTCCAAAATTTAATCGGCAATTTAAAAGCAAAAATAAACGCCAAAATCCCCACCCCCAACCTAAACAAATGCTTTTTAAATAAAAGATAACAATCCACCCCGGCATCACTACAATTTGGATAAAGCACACCCGGAGCACTCAGCGAAATAGACTTTGGTACGCCGATGCTCGTAATCATTATAAGTCCAAAAATCAACAAAAACAGAACGCTCAAAGCTAAAACCGTATCAAATTTAAACACATTTTTCATAAATTCACACTAATTACAGCAGAAAGATATTACTGGTTTTATCTGAAAAGAGCAATTATAATAGGCTTATGAAAAAAGAATGCATAAAAGTATGGCTCATCGGATTTGGCCTCGTTATTCTCGATCAATTAAGTAAATTTTTCGTTACAAATCCCACTCACAACACAGGGATCGCTTTCGGGATTCCGATAAATCAAACCATCATCATTATCGGCACAGTCATTCTTTTGCCCACAATCCTATATCTGCTCAAAAAAGAGCTCCAGATCAAAAAACCAATAACCCAAGCAGCCCTTGCGCTCATCTTGGGAGGAGGGGTGAGCAATCTTATTGACCGAGTCGCACATGGTTACGTGATCGATTTCATTTCTATCTGGAAGTGGCCATCGTTTAACCTCGCAGATGCATTCATCGTCGTCGGCATATTGCTAATAGTGGTCTTTTATGGTAAAATAAATAAAAATAAATAAACATTATGGATAAACCTTTAGGACCACAACAAATGACTTTTCCTCGCTTTATTTTGAAGTTTTTAGCAGCTTCGGCAGGAGGAATTATTGGAGCAGTTTTGTTAGTTGTAATTTTTCTTTTAGCATCATCTCTGCTCTCCCCACTAACAGCTTCACAGCCAAATGAATACATAAGCCCTGTTTTTGTATTTATTTTAATGGTGATGGTCTTTTTGTCCTCAACAATAGGTAACTTAGTAAGTACTTTCCTATTATCATTAACAGATCGCGAAAGATATAAACGCAGAGCTTCAGCTATGTATCAAATCTTTATTGTAAGTATTATCATTTTCTTACTAATGGCTCCTGTTTATTTCATCACATCATCAGTTGATTTTTCTTTTACAGCTTACGCTATCGCACTTCACTTCATTTTAACCGCACAGGTAAGCGCATTAATCTTAGAAATAGTTTCAAATTACAGATACTCACTAGTCGGCCTTTATGGCGTAACTTTTTCAATAATTTTAAGTGCTGCCGTTTTATTCGGACTTTCTTCATTAGTAGAAAGCCCAACTATTTTATTATTCGCAGCAATGCCAGTTGTCTGGGGCTCAATCGGATTAGTTCACGGAATAGTCACAGCAGTCTACGGCTGGATCGCAAACATATATGACAAAGATTTCCTCGCAACAAACATGGATTACGGAGATGACTATGGAAAAGAAATAGTCGAAGAAGAAAAGCCAAAAACAAAAGACGAAGCTGGTGCAGACTTTTTAAAAAAGAAAGAGGAATAGTATTATTCTATAATTGCCTCCCCAACGCCTCCCTCATAACCTCGATAGGCGCTTCTTTCCCAGTCCAGATTTTAAATTGCGAAGCAGCTTGATATAAAAGCATCTTGTCAGCAGTAATAATATTTTTAACTCCGGCCTCCTTTGCGCATTGAATAAAAGGAGTCGTAACATTACCGGTAGAATAAGAAATATCCACCACCATCTCAAATTTTTCTAAATATTCTTTCTCACAAAAAACCGGCAAATCCTCACTAGTCCCAGAGTCTTTAGTCCAAATCGAAGTAGCATTTATCAAAACATCCCCTTCAAACAAATCCTCCAGCCCTCCACCACGGATCTCAGAATCAAACATCTCAGTAAACTCAGAAGCAATGGAAGCAGCTTTATCCGCAGTCCTATTCATAATAAAAACATCAGCTCCTTCTTTCATAACCCCATACACAACCGCACGAGCAGCTCCACCAGCCCCAATCACAACGACTCGTTTCCCCGAAAAATCCGCCACAACTTCCTTAAGAGCCCGCACAGCCCCCACGAAATCCGTATTGTATCCATGCAAAAAACCACCTTTATTCAAAACCGTATTAACAGCTCCAATCTTCTTTGCATCCTCGTCCACCACATCCAGATACCGCATCACACTCTCTTTGTGAGGCAGAGACACGCTAAGGCCACTTATCGGCTCGTGCCGAGCTTTGTCCATGAAATCCCGAAGATCCTCTTCACGCACCTCGTAAACTCTATACTGAGCATCAATACCCGCCTCCTTAAACGCGACATCAAACATCACAGGCGACAAAGAATGCTTAGCTGGATAAGCTAATATTCCAAATAGTTTCGTCATCTAATTTTTATTTTCAAAATGATTGCCAACCTTTTCTATAGCTCTCAAAACTTCAAGAGGCATCATCCAAACAGTTGTATTTGATTGATCTGAAGAAAGGTCGTTCACAGATTGCAAAGTTCTTAAATGAAGAGCTCCAGGAGATTGAGCCAAAGTATGCGCAGCTTTCGCAAGATTATCAGAAGCAATTACCTCACCTTCTGCTTTTATAATAACCGCTTTCTTTTCACGATCCGCCTCAGCCACTTTCGCCATTGTTCTCTTAAGGTCATTCGGAAGAACCACATCTTTAAGTTCCACAGCTTCCACCTTAATTCCCCAAGGATCAGTCGCGTTGTCTACGATTGTCTGAATTTTTGCAGCGATCTCTTCGCGATTCTTTAATAAATCATCCAGAGTCACCTCACCAACTGCATTTCTCATTGTAGTCTGGGCGAGCTGGCTGATTGCATAATAAAAATTCTCCACCTCAAGAATAGCTTTTGAAGCCTCACTGACTTTATAATAAATTACAGCGTTAATTGTCACCGATATATTATCTTCAGTAATAGCTTCTTGATCGGGTACATCCACAGCCTTTACACGAATATCAACCTTTGTCATTTTCTGAAAAATTGGAATCACAAGCCTCCATCCAGGTTGAACAAGCTTAGTGAATTTACCAAAAGTAAATCTCACACCTCTTTCATATTGCTTGACCTCTCGGATACTCGCAAGAACGAGGATTACCACGAAAACGACTATATATAGCCAGAAATCAACAGGAAATTCCATAATATTTAAAATTAAAAAATAATGCTTATTAAAACTACCAAACTTCTCATGCTAATTAGAAGCTTTCACTCTTGAAGAAATGACGAAAAAATGGTATTATATACTAATCGACATCCCGTATAAAGACGGGCAAAAATTAAAAATAAAAACATGCTTAAAGCATATGCAGCGACAAGTGCCGATGGAGTAGCTTCAGAAACAGCTAGTGAGTTGGCAAACCTAATACAGCTTATTTTCACAAGAATCCCGCTTTGGATAGCAGGCTTTATAGTGATCATTTTGTCAATATTAGCTGCAAAAATTGCTCGAAAAGTTGTTGAAAACAAACTTGCAGAAAAAGGAATTGAAGAAGAACATCAAGAATTGCAAATTTTAGGAGGAAGAATCGCTTATACCACAGTATTAACCTTAGGAATCACCGTAGGGTTGAAAATCGCAGGAATCGACTTAACTACAATTATCGCCGCAGTTGCATTTGGTATAGGTTTCGCTTTAAGAGATTTGATGATGAACTTTTTAGCAGGAATTATGATATTAGTAGGAAAACATTTTGTAATAGGGGATTTCATTAAAGTAGGAAGTACAGTCGGAAAAGTTGTAGAAATTCAATCAAGAGTTACAGTAATGCAGGCAATAGATGGGACAAAAGTAATAGTCCCAAATGCAGAAATGTTCAAAAAACAAGTTGTAAACTTCACTAGCAACCCATTCCGCAGAATAGAAATGCTTGTTACTATAGACTATAGAAATAGTTTAGAAAATGCATTAAAGGTGTGTATGAAGGCAGTAAAGGACACAAAAGGAATAATGGTAGAACCAAAACCGGCCGTACTTGTAAATGAATTCGGCGACAATGGCGTATCTTTGAAAATTAAGGCTTGGGTAGAATCAAAAGGTGGCTGGGTAAAGATAAAAAGTGCATTAACAAAAAACATTAAAGAAGAATTTGATAAACACGGGATAAGAATTCCATGGCCAATCAAAACAGTTGCATACGATAAGGATATGGAATTTAATGAAAAGATGCTGTCTGAAGCTCAAGAAGAAGATGAGAAACAAGTACAAGCACCTATGGTTCAAAATCTTCAACCTCAAGAAGTAAAAGTAGAAGACGGAGACGGAAATCCTCCTCCTCTACAGCCTTTGAATGAGCAAAAATAAACATTAGGGCCCGCTGCAGCTGCTCTCGATAACCGTTTTTCGTGGCGTATATAAAAAAAACCCCCGCCTAGACGGGGGGACAAACGACTCGACGGCTTAAAATATTAATAAGCCGAGAGCTTTTGGTGTTTGTTTTTGTTTTCAGGAGACTAATCCCTACAAAGTAGCACCTTACTTAGGAAAATATTTTTGGTCGATCCATCGACTGCCTGTTTACGCGATTTCTACCCAATATAAATCAAGGAAATCACCAGGCCCAACCACAAGGGAAGTTAAGTAACCGGCTCAGTGAGTCAAAAAGAGCCAACACAAAGTGCCAGAGGTGGCAAGAAGGTATTTTCTTAGCACTTCTTACACTTTGTTAGGGATTTTTAAGGACTAATTTTCAAGGTTCTAAACCCGCCTCTCTTAGGGCATGATCTCAATGTATTAAACCATTATACTAACCCAGGGGGATTGACGCAACTACCTTGTATGGACATATACAAAACTATTGCGTGACTCAAAACGTAGACATTTTTCAAGATTCTGCTAAACTGGAGCAAATTACCAATTTGCAAAATGTCTCAATACTCCGTTTTTGACATTGCAGGCCCAATCATGATCGGCCCTTCTAGCTCCCATACAGCAGGAGCATGCAAGATAGGGCAATTTGCCCGGGCGATTTTTCATGGAACGCCAAAGAAAATAACGTTTTATTTGCACGGCTCTTTTGGGAAAGTTTTCAAAGGACACGCGAAAGACAAGGCCCTTTTGGCAGGAACTTTGAAATTCAAAACATCAGATCAAAACATAAAAAGCAA
>SDBT01019987.1_pt1 | contig 10484 bp, 10 predicted proteins | sample 2277101 | NCBI WGS metagenome assembly SDBT01 (sample SAMN10404973, study PRJNA504765) | marine sediment metagenome | isolation source: marine sediment core GS10_PC15, 103 cmbsf | place: Arctic Ocean: Southern Knipovich Ridge | collected 2010
TGTCGCAGGAGCCGGCTGTCTGGCAGGCCGTGGGACTGGCCGAGGGGATGGGCCGGTGCAACTGCGTTCTGCAGCAGGCGGGGTTCGGCGGCCGGGAGCCGGTCAGTCCTCTTCCAGGTCGGGGATGATCTGGAGGTCCTTGCCGGCCGGGCCGATGGCTCGCTGGCATTCGCGAAGGAACTCGTTGGCCCGCGGATAGGCCGGATCCGCCTCCAGGCAGACCTGATAGTAGTAGATGGCCTGCTCGTAGAAGCCCTTGGCCTGGTAGGTCCGGCCGAGGTAGAACAGGGCGTCCGGGTCGCCCGGATCGGCGTTCAGCGCCTCGTTCAGCGATTTCCCGGCCTTGTCCAGATGGCCCTGCTCGTAGCTGCTGATGCCTTTGCGGATGAGGTCGGGCGCGTCGTTTTCGCAGCCGGCCAGCGTCGCCGCCAGACACGCCGCCGCCGCCAACAGTGTCGTCCATTTCATGATCGAACTCCCGCCGATTCGACCGGCCGGCAGTCACTGTACCGCTCGCGGCCAGACGGTATCATGATAACTGTGGAGCGACGCTTTGTCATCCAATTGCACGCGACCGGCGAGGGGAGCCACTACGATCTGATGATCGAGTCCGGCCCGGCCCTGGCCACGTGGCGGCTGGGGCGCCTGCCCACGGGCCTGGGCGAGGGCGAATCGATCCCGGCCGAGGCCCTGGGCGACCACCGCCGGGAGTACCTAAGCTACGAGGGGCCCGTCAGCGGGGACCGCGGAACTGTGAAGATCGCCGCCGCCGGCCGCTGCCGCGTACTGACCCAGAGCGACTCGCTCTGGCGGGTGGAGTTGTGCGGGCGGCGAGTGCGGGGGGTCTTCACTCTTCGCCGTCTGGGCTCGGGCCGCTGGAAGCTTTCGGCCGACGCGGAACCGGCTGGAGGTGAAGCGTCAGCGCCCCGTCCGTGATCTCCACCCGGCTGATCCGCACCCGGTGCGGACCGTGGCGTATTCCCGGTCGGACGGCCCGGCCGTCCAGCATGCCCACCGCCGCGTTGAGGAAGTTCGCCACGCCGTCCTCCGGATCGATCTGGTCGGGTCTGCCCCGGCCGCCGAGAAGGTCCTGCAACTCGGCGCGCGTCTCCCGGATCTTCCCGCGCAGCAGGAACTCCGGTACCGGCATCAGCCCCACCCGCATGGCCTGGAACGCCAGCCGCATCTCGCCCTGCTCATCGAGCGTGAACGTCACGTCAAGGCTGAGGATCTTCTTGTGCCGCTCCGAGCGGATCATCAGCGTGAGCACACCCTCCCGCATGGCGACGGCCGGGCCGGTCAGGCCCGTCCGCTCCAGCTCGGCCATCGGATGGACGGTCCGCGCGCTGTAGAACGACGCGATCTTATCGACCGAGCCGAGGCACAGGTTCGCCTGCCGGGCGGTGATGGTCCAGGTCTCCGGCTGGCCCGTGCCGATCTGACTGATGAACTCGCCGGCCAGGGACGTAAAGGTGTTAACGTGGGCGCTCTGCTGGACGGGCGTGAGCCGCGCGGGACGATAGGCCGCCGGGATCCGGCTGGCCAGAATGAACCCCGTCCCCCCGGCCAGCGCCGCCAGGACAACCATCACCACCAGGGTCCGTCGAATGGTCCGGCCAATCCTCATCATCTCTTGGTAGTGGACTTGGACGGAGATGTCAAATGGCTTCGTGCCGCCGACGTTCGGCGCCGGCTGGCGACAACCACAGGATATCCGATACAATTCAGTGAGACGGCAGTCTTTGGATATGACCCAACCTGAGCCAATACGCGAGCGAATCCACGTGAGCGGGCAGGTGCAAGGGGTGGGGTTCCGCCCCTACGTTTACCGCTTGGCCCGGTCGCTGGACTTGGCCGGTTTCGTGATCAACGACGCCGCCGGCGCAACGATGGAGGTGCAGGGCCCGGCGGCGACGGTGGAGGAGTTTGCGCGCCGCCTCGTGGAGGAGCTGCCCCCGCTGGCGCAGGTCCGAAGCTGCCGTCGCGAGCCGCTCCAGGCCCGGACGGACGAGAAGGACTTTGATATCCGCACCAGCGCCGGCGGGGAACTGACCGACGCCCAGGTGACGGTGGACACGGCCACCTGCACCGACTGTCTGCGTGAACTGGCCGCGGCCGGGGACCCGCGGAGAGCGTACCCGTTCATCAATTGCACGAACTGCGGCCCGCGGTACAGCATTATCCGGCGGATCCCCTACGACCGGTCCAACACCACCATGTCGGAGTTCGCCATGTGCGGGCTGTGCGCTTCGCAGTACGCCGATCCGGCCGATCGGCGCTTCCACGCCCAGCCCATCGCCTGTCCGCAGTGCGGGCCGAGTTGCTGGCTGGTGGACCCCCACGGCCGGCAGATCATCTGCGACGACCCCATCGCCGCCGCCGCCGAGCACATCCGTGACGGCAGGATCGTCGCGGTCAAGGGCCTGGGCGGCTTCCACCTGGCCTGCCGGGCCGACGACGACAACGTCGTCCGCCGGTTGCGGATGCGCAAGCGCCGTGACGCCAAACCGTTCGCCCTGATGGTCCGCGATCTGCCGGGGGCCCGCCGTCTCTGCCGGATCGACGCGGCCTCCGAGCGGCTGCTGACCGAGCCCCAGCGGCCCATCGTTCTGATGGAGCGCCGCTGCGACGCGCCGGTCGCCGAGTCTGTCGCCTGCGGCCTGCCGACGCTCGGGGTCATGCTGCCCTACACCCCCCTGCACGTCTTGCTGCTGGACCACGATCTGCCGCCGCTGGTGATGACCTCGGGCAACGTGTCCGACGAGCCGCTGGTCAAGGACAACGAGGACGCCATCGCCCACCTCGGGTCCATCGCCGACGCGATCCTGCTGCACAACCGGCGGATCGAGCGCAGCCTCGACGACAGCGTCGCCCAGGCCGACCGGGCCGGCGAGCCGGTGATGTTCCGACGAGCCCGCGGTTACGCCCCGGGGCCGGTGATCGCCGGCGCCGCCCCCAGCGGCGCCATCCTCGCCGTGGGCGCGGAGCTCAAGAACACCGTCTGCCTCTACAAGGACGGCCGGGCGGTCCTCAGCGAGCATATCGGCGACCTCAAGGACGGTCGGACCTACAGGCACTTCATGCAGGTCATCAACGACCTGGAGGCGCTGTTCGATCTTGCCCCCGAGGTCATCGTCGCCGATCTCCACCCTCAATATCTTTCCACCGAGTACGCTCTGCGGCGGGCGGCGGGCGATCTGGCCGGCCGGCCTGCGATCCCGCTGATCCGCGTCCAGCACCATCATGCCCATATCGTCGCTGTCATGGCCGAGCACGGAGTCGACGGGGAGGTCATCGGGCTGTCCTGCGATGGGACCGGCTACGGGCCGGACGGCTCCGTCTGGGGATGCGAGGTGCTGCGGGCGTCGCGGGCGGACTTCCAGCGGCTCGGGCATCTGCGCCGCTTCGCCCTGCCCGGCGGGGACGCCGCCGCCAGGGAAACGCATCGCCCGGCCGCGGCGGTGCTGGGGGACACTTTCGGGGCGGACTGGGCCCAGTTGCCCTCAGCCCGGCGCCTGGGCGAGAGGGCCGCGATGGCGGCGCTGGCCGAGCAACTTGCCGCCGGGGTCAACTGCCCGCTGACAAGCTCCCTGGGGCGGCTGTTCGACGCCGTCGCCGCGCTGTGCGGGGTCGCCTCGGCCAATCGCTATGACGCCGAGGCGCCGATGCTGCTGGAAGGCGCCGCCGCCGGCGGCATTGAGGCCGAGTACCCCTTCGCGCTGACCGAGGCCGAGCCGTTCCAGATCGATTACCGGCCCATGATCGAGGGCATCGTCGCCGATCTCGATTCCGGCACGGCCATCGCGGCCATTTCCGCGAAGTTCCACAATACCCTCGCGGCCATGCTGGCCGGATCGGCCCTGCGCGTGCGCGAAGCCACCTCGCTGGGCACGGTCGCCCTGTCCGGCGGGTGCGTGGCGAACCGGTATCTTCGCGGCCGGCTGGTGACACTGCTTGAGGCTGGGGGCCTGGAAGTCTTGACGGGACGGACGATTCCATGCAACGATGGCGGGGTGGCCCTGGGCCAGGCGGTCTCGGCCGCGGCCAGACTCGCCCGCCGGCCAGGGCGAACCCAAAGGAGTACCGCGCATGTGCCTGGCGATTCCAGCCAAGATTGAGTCCATCCGGGGCGATCGGGCAACCGTCACCCTGGCCGGAACCCGCGCCGAGGTGGTCACCGCCTTGACGCCCGAGGCCGGCGTGGGCGACTGGGTGCTGGTCCACGCCGGATACGCCATCACCGTCGTTAGCGACGAAGACGCCCAGGAGACCTTCGCCCTGCTCCGCGAGGTCCAAGAGCTGCCCGCCGATGATCCGCCTGCCTGAAATCCTGTCGAAGATCGAACTGCTCTGGCCGGAAGTGTGCGCCCGGGTGGGCGAGACGGTGCAGGTGATGGAGATCTGCGGCACGCACACGGTTGCGGTCGGGCGCGGCGGCCTGCGAGACCTGCTGCCGGAGGGGCTGCGAATGGTCAGCGGTCCGGGCTGCCCGGTCTGCGTGACCGACCAGTCCTACATGGACGCGGCCGTGTACCTGGCGCGGGAGCAGCCGGACGTGATCATCGCCACTTACGGCGACATGGTCCGGGTTCCCGGGCGGGACGGATCGCTCGAGCAGGCCCGCTCGCGCGGCGCGGCCATCGAGGTGGTCTACGCCGCCCACGAGGCGGTCGAGCTGGCCCGGAGGAATCCCGACCGGCAGGTCGTCTTCCTGGGGATCGGCTTCGAGACGACCACGCCGGCGGCCGCGCTGGCCGTGCAGGACGCGCGGGTGAGCGGGCTGAAGAACTTCTCCCTCCTGTCCGCTCACAAGCTGGTGCTGCCGGCCATGGCGGCGCTGCTGGCCCAGGAGGACGTGCGGATCGACGGGTTCCTCTGTCCGGGCCATGTCAGCGTGATCATCGGCTTCCGCGCGTACGAGCCGATTGTCGCCGCCCATCATCGGCCGTGCGTGGTGGCCGGCTTCGAGGAGGAGCAGATCCTCGCCGGCATCGCCGAGATCCTCCGCCAGCTCGCCGCGGACCGGCCCGCCGCTACCAGCGTCTACGCCCCGGTTCGACCCGAGGGCAACCCCCAGGCCCGCCGGATTATCGAGGAGGTCTTCCGCATCGTCGACGCGCCGTGGCGGGCCTTAGGCGTGATCCCCGCCAGCGGCCTGGAACTGGTCGATGAATACGCCGAGTTCGACGCCGCGCGGCGGTTCGAGCTGCCGGAGTTCGAAAGCTATGAACTGCCCGGCTGCCGCTGCGGCGATGTGATCTGCGGGCGCTGCCTGCCGAGCGACTGCGATCTGTTCGGCATCCGCTGCACGCCGCGCGACCCCGTCGGCCCGTGCATGGTCTCCTCCGAGGGCGCCTGCGCCGCGCACTACAAGTATTACCGCCATCGACCGGAGAAACCCTAGTGCCCGCCAGCAAGCACATCCTGATGGCGCACGGGGGCGGGGGGCAATTGACCGCCGAACTCGTTGCCGAGGTCATCCTGCCCGCCCTGGGAGGCCAGGACCCCGCCGCCCTGGCTGACGCGGCCGAGGTGCAGGCCGACGGCGGGCGGATCGTCTTCACCACCGACAGCTACGTGGTCCAGCCGCTGGAGTTCCCCGGCGGCGACATCGGCAAGCTGGCCGTCTGCGGGACGGTCAATGACCTGGCCGTCAGCGGGGCCAAACCGATCGCGCTGAGCATGGCGCTGGTGCTCGAAGAGGGACTCGAGATCGACCTGCTTCGGCGGATCCTCGCCTCGGCGGCCCGGGCCGCCTGCGACGCCGGGGTCACGATCGTCACCGGCGACACCAAGGTCATCGAGCGCCGCGGCGAGCCGGGCATGACGATCAACACCGCCGGGGTGGGCGCGCCGCTGGCCGGGGGGCGCCTCGGCTTCGACCGCGTGGGCGACGGCGACGCCATCATCCTGACCGGCCCGCTGGGCCTGCACGGGCTGGCGGTGATGTGCCAGCGGAAGGGCCTGTCCATCGCCACGTCGCTGGAAAGCGATTGTGCGGCCATCCACGGGCTGACCACCGCCCTGATCGATGCGCTCGGCGAGCAGGTTCACTGGATGCGCGACCCCACCCGCGGCGGCCTGGCCGCAACGCTGGCGGAATTGGCCTCCGCCGCCGGCCGAGACGTGGAAATCCGCCAATTGGACATCCCCTCCGACCCCACCGCCACCGCGGCCGCCGAGATGTTGGGGCTCGACCTGCTGACGACCGCCAACGAGGGTCGACTGGTGGCGGTCGTGGCCGCCGAGGCAGTCGAGCAGGCCATCGCCGCGCTGGCCGGCCTGGAGGCGGCTCCCGCTCCCGCCGTTATCGGAAGCATCGGCGAATCCGCCGAGATGCCCCTGGTGGAGATGGTCACTCGCGCCGGCGGCCGGCGGGTCGTCCAGATGCCCTACGGCGAGGAACTGCCCCGCATCTGCTGACCGGCCCGTCAGGTGATCGACACCATCCGCTCCAGGGCGATTCGCGCGTCGGCGGCCACTTCGTCGGGCACGCTGATGCGGTTGACCACCTTCCCGTCCGCCAGGTAGTCGAGCACCCACAGCACGTGCGGCAGGTCGATCCGGGCCATGGTGACGCACAGCGGCGGCGTGTTGGCCAGCACGCGGACGTACTTGTCCGGGTTGTTCGCGGCCAGCCGCTGGACCATGTTCGTCTCGGTGCCGACGGCCCAACTGCTGCCGGCGGGCGCGTCGCTGACGGCGCGGAGGATCTGTTCGGTCGAGCCCGACTGGTCGGCCGCCGAGACGACCTCGCAGGGGCACTCCGGGTGCACGATCACCCGGATGCCCGGCCGCTCCCGGCGAACCCGCTCGATCTGCTCGACCGTGAAACGCTGATGAACGTAGCAGTACCCGTCCCAGAGGATGAACTTCGCAGCGCGGATTTGCTCATCGCTCAGCCCACCGCCATCGGCCCGGGGGTCGTACACGACGCAGTCGTCCAGGGACCATCCCATGGCCACGGCCGTGTTTCGGGCCAAGTGCCGGTCCGGGATGGCCAGGATCTTGCCGGCCCCGGCGCCGCCGTCGGTCTCGGGGCCCAGGGCCCATTCGAAGACGCTCCGGACATTCGAGGACGTGCAGCAGGCGCCGCCGGCCCGGCCGGTGACGGCCTTGATGGCGGCTGAGGAGTTCATGTACGTGATCGGAACCACCTTCTCGCCGCCGGCCGCGGACCCAATGCGCTGGAGCGCCTCGGCCACGTCGTCCTCGTCGGCCATGTCCGCCATCGCACAGCCGGCCGACAGGTCCGGCAGAATCACCGTCTGCTCCGGCGCCGTCAGCACATCCGCCGACTCGGCCATGAAATGCACGCCGCAGAAAACGATGTACTTCGCGTCCACGCCGGCCGCCTGGCGGCTCAGCTTGAGGCTGTCGCCGGTGACGTCGGCCAGCGCGAACACCTCGTCACGCTGATAGTGATGGCCGAGGATGCACAGACGCCCGCCCATCTCCGCCTTGCGGTCCGTGATGCGCCGGACCAGCACGTCGGCGGCCATTTCCGTGTAACGTTCGTGGATGGATTCCTGGTGCAGCACGTCTGTCTCCCTTGCGGCTTCCGCGACATTATAGCGATTGGCTGGGGTTTCTACTCTGGTATCGGCGGGGGGGCGCCGCGTTTGCGCAGGAGTTCGCCCAGTTCGGGGCAGCGAAGGGCCAGCGCCACAATCACGAAGGCCGCCACTCCGGCCGTTACGCCCGCGGCGGTCAGCAGCCCCGCCCCGGCCTTGACCGACCACGCCGCCCCAAGCCGCTGGGCCGACGGTCCCAGCAGATGCACGGCCCCGAGCGCCGCGCCCGCCATCGCCGCCGTGGCCACCGCCCCCCGCGCCGCCGACGCCAGTACCCGCCGACCCCCGAACCGGCCCCATCGCCGCCGCAGCACCCTCACCAACAGCAGCGTGTTCGCCGTCGCCGTGCAGGCCGACGCCAACCCGATCGCCTGCGCCCGCAGGGGGGTGAACACGCCCGTCACCACCAGCAGCATGTTCACCGCCGCCAGGACGCCGGCAATGCGCAGCGGGGTGGCCGTGTCCTTCTGGGCGAAGAACGCTCGCAGCAGAATGTGATTGCAGAAGTACGCTCCCATGCCCAGGCAGTACATCTGAAGGATCGGCGCCGTTCGGCTGACGTCATCCGAGGTAAAGTTCCCGTGCAGGCAGATCAGCGTCACCAGCGGCCTGGCCAGGACGATCAACCCCACCCCGGCCGGGATCCCCATGAACAGGCTCAGCCGAAGCGCCCGGTTGGTCGCCTCCCGCAGGCCCTGACGGTCCCCGCGACTGGCGTATCGGCTGAAGAGCGGGAACACCACTGTCGCGACCGAGATCGCCAGAATCCCCAGCGGAAAGTTGTACAGCCGCGCCGCCGCGTACAGGCGTGTGCCCACCCCCACGCTCAAGGGCTTGGCCAGTTCCATGCCGAACAGGTGGATCGCCGGCGAATCGGCCGTGGCCGTCATGACCCACGCGTACAGCCGATCGAAGAACGCGCTGAACTGGAGGATCCCCAGGGGGATCATCATCGGCAGCACCAGTCGAGCGATCCGCCGCACTTCGGGCCCAACCGGGGTCAGTCGCGGCACGCCCGCCAGCCGCGCCGACCGCAGCAGCCACACCACTCCCGCCAGTTGCACCACGCCCGCCACCACCACCGAGATCGCCAGGGCGAACAGCCCCCGCCACTGGTCGCCGCCGAGGAACTCATGCGCGATCCAGGCGGCGGCAATCAGGCAGATGTTCAGCAGGATCGGCGCGAAGGCCGGATAGGCGAAGTGCCCTTTGCAGTTGAGCGCGGCCGAGCCCAGGGCAAGCAGGCAGATGGTGAACATGAACGGCAGCACCAGCATGCTAAGTTGCCCCAGCAACAGCCAGTCGGCCCCCGGCCGGATCCACAACAGGGCCGCCAGCAGGATGACCTCGCCGATCAGCACCAGCCCGGCCAGCAGCAACGCCAACACGCCGGCGGCGTTGGCCAGCACCAGTCGGGCCTTGTGCCAACCTTCGGCCTCGGACACCTCGGTAAACACCGGGACGAATGCGGCCGACAGCGCCCCCTCCCCGAACAGCCGGCGGAAGAGGTTGGGGATCGTGAAGGCCGTCCAGAAAGCGTCCGTCGAGCGGGTGGCCCCGAAGCTGTAGATGGCCATGTCGCGGACCATGCCCAGCACGCGGGACAGGACCGTCAGGCCGGCGACGACCTTGGCGGCCCCGAAGAACCCTTCACGTTCGTGATGTGCCTGGGTCTTGTCGTCCACTGGCAGGAGATTATGGCGCAGCGGCGGGCCGTGTGGAAGCCCCAACGGCCGGGACCGACGGGGCGCTCGCCGGGGCGATGCCCGACGGCGGGGCAGCGCGGCGGTCCTGGGGCTTGTGGCCGGGCAGGAACATCTTCAGGGCGGCCAGGACCATGATGCCAATGAAAGCCATCCGCACCGCCCGCAGCGGCAACTTGTGCGTGAGGTGCCCGCCGAAGTAGCTGCCGATCATGGCCAGGGGGGCCAGGCACGCCGCCAGCAGCAGGCTGCGCCCCCCCGTGCCCTGTCCTTGGGCCTCGATCTGGGCGTTCTTGGCAATCGCGCCGACCCAGGAAATGGTCATGATGGTTGCCGCGGAGGTGGCGATGGCGTTGCGCAGCGGCATCTTCAGCGCGATCTGCTGGGCCGGCACGGCCAGCGACCCCCCGCCGATGCCCAGCATCCCGGCCAGGATGCCCATCGGCAGACCGATCAGCAGCTTCCGCCACGCCGGCTGGCCCTCGACCTGCGCCCGGGAGAGCCCCTCGCCGTGGCGTTCCGCGAACAGGCGCCGAACGTTGTTGACGATAACGTAGACGAAGAACACGCCCACTCCCCAGCCCAGGTACGTCTTGGTCGACTCGGTGCGGAAGCGGTAGCTCAACTGGACCCCGAGCAGAATACCCACCACCGCCGCCGGGGCCATCCAGCGCCACACGCCGGCCCAGACGGCCCGGTTCCGCACGTGGGGCAGAACCGAGGGAATGATCAGCAGGAAGTTCACGATCATGGCCGCGGCCATGTACTGGTGGATCTGGTTGGTCCCCTGCTCGTTGTATCGGCCGAGGATCCAGATCATCGCCGGCAGCATCACGCTCGAGCCGCCAATGCCCAGCAGCCCCCCCAGCACCCCGGCGACCAGCCCCACGACCGCAAGCAGAACGTATTCCATGGGCCCGATCTTACCGCCCTGCCGCCGCGCCCCATAGCACCGGCGTGGGAGATTCCCAGGTCACTCGGCCGGGGCGGATCGCTTCCTCAAGAACCGCACCAGCTCGCGAATTCCGGCGACGAGCAGGTAGGCCGTGATGACCATGATCACGATGTCCGCCACCATCAGCGTCACGTTGCCGGCGATGGGCTTAGCCTTGGCGACCCCGGCGGCGATGGCGGCGGCGTGTTCCTCGTTGAACGCCAGCGCCGCTTGGATGGCCGCGTAGAAGCCCCGCAGCATCAGCACCAGGTT
>SDBT01019990.1_pt1 | contig 10483 bp, 12 predicted proteins | sample 2277101 | NCBI WGS metagenome assembly SDBT01 (sample SAMN10404973, study PRJNA504765) | marine sediment metagenome | isolation source: marine sediment core GS10_PC15, 103 cmbsf | place: Arctic Ocean: Southern Knipovich Ridge | collected 2010
GACTCCATCAGAAGCGGTTGAATTGCGAACATCAAAAAATATATCTGTGTCTGATGGGGTGGTAGATGAATAAGAGATAGGCCCGCTTGTCGGTGTGGATATATACTTATTAAATTCCTGGGAGATGAATGTGCCGGAAGACCTATACCTTTCCTGAGTATACATATTATCAATTTTGGCATTCTGGTTAATATGAAATCGCAGACTTGAAAATGATTTATATGTATTATCTGTTACTGTTGCTGCCAAAACACCATCACAGTAAATATTAAAAACACCATCTGGATCTCTAGCTATCTTTATACTATATGCTCCAAGTGATACACCAGGACTAGCAATTTCTGTTAATACTTCTCCAGTACCCATTCGATAGAATTTATTGCAATCACTGAGAACGTAGCCATTTGCAGTAGAAAAATTGGTACCATCCAATATGTATAATCCATTACCTGCCACAGGTGTACCCACAATTTCATATTGCCATGAACCATTATTTGTAATTGGGGTTCGTATTCGTCCATGACCAGAGGCTGTAGAAGTTAGATATCCTGAAGCTGCGTCAAATGTGCCAAGATCCACCGTCCATGTAGGATTATTTGTATAATCTCCATCTGTAAAATCATCCAACAATGTTGATGCTCCCCAACCTAAGGTAACAGTTCCTGATACAACACTTGTGGAAGTATCTATCAATGTTCCCGCCGCAAAGTCAGCCGAACTTGTGTCCGTGGCTGTCCAGGAAGAGGGTGATATTGTATTTACATCTATGGTGGTACTGGTCCAATAAGTGGTTCCAGTGTCCCACTCGGCTTTCGTGCTCCACTGCCTGAATCTGCTCAGGGCCCTGAAATTTGGGAGTTCCCTTAGATCATCTTCTATCTTACCGGAGGCGTAGTCTATCACTATCCCATTAAAGTAATAGATACCCGGCAGACCTCCCTTGGGCCCTAGAGAATCGAATAGCTGTATGTTCCTACTTTGGGCAAGGAAGTTCTTTATGCTTCTGTGATACCGCGCTCCTATATTGGAGTTTATGATAACAGGCGTATAGTTATCGGCCTGTGTGCCTTGAACGACAAAAGATGAATATCTCTTATATGTGGGCAACACCTCAAAAGCGGCTGGTCCTATCCCTGTTACCACATCACCATCTTCAGGGTTAAAATCTAGTTGCTGTAGTGTGGTATCCCAACTATCTCCATCGCCTACATCGGAATAGTAGAGCCGGCTCAGGTTGCCTGACACGCCTGCTACCCAGAGACGGTTCTGATAAGCGCGGATATACTTGCCTACCGGAATAGCGGCTACTTCTATATCATCAGAACCATTAAAATAGAAACTAGGATCTGTGCCATTCACGCAATACAACCTATCCTGGAACGGCACACAGTTCATATCGTGTGCGGGTGTGATGGTTGCTACAAAAGCCGTGAAACTAACGCATTTATCTGTGGAATAGTAACCTGTAATGGAAGAGAACGCTACGCAATAATCAGTGCCGTCAGATTTCTTATACTCGAATACACCGTTTACATCCAGGGAACCACCACCTATAGCGGTAGGATTGCGTTTCTTCTGGCCCCCGCGGGTGGTTATACCTTTCTGATCCAGGTATACGTTAGCCAAGGCTTGAGCTTCAGTGTCTTTGATGGCAAGAGAGGATTGGGTGGTGTTAATGCCACCCCTAAAATCCCTTTGATCTAATACCTGAACATTATCTTGTGCATTGACACTGACAGAGGGAAGGCCGGTCAGGAGTAAGAGTGCGGAAAGTATCAGTTTGAACATACATAACTCCTATTCCGCCTCAGCTATTTCTTCCGGTAGAGTAAATGTATTAGAGATATTCAAGTCGGTCTCATTCCTCTGGAAGATAGGATGATAATCAGCATTTGACGGATCAGAACCCATCATCCGGCTTATCCCCGCCTCATACCGCCTGCTCCAGAAACGGGCATCCTGGTAATCCTTGTTATAGGCTTTCGCATAGGCAAAGGCGCCATGCAGGATCACATTCTGAAATTTGGATGGAATCGCAGGAAAGGCGCCATCAGCAGAGAGATCAGTTACCCTCTTCCTATACCGCAGTTCAAGATTCATTTTCTCATCTGCTATCGGTAGTATCGTGAATTGCCAATTATCAGATGAGTCCAGACCAAAGGTATGGGCTGCTATCGGTGTCCCGGATTGTGTAATATCCGGGAAATACTCATCTATTGTCCTATGATGATGGAGTGTCAGTTTCCTTGGACTCACAGCCTGGCGTATAGTCTGTATCGAGTCCACACTCGAACTGACTGAATAGAAGACATGGCGAACAGTGGCAGCGCCCGCTGCAAGGGCATCAGAAGCCACGTAGCCGGCCTCTATGACCACGTTTGACGTATCTGTGACCGTTGTTATCTTATACCAGTTATCGGATGTGGAGAACTGAATGAACCTACCCAAATCAGCGCTATCCTCAAACATTGCGGTAGCCGAGCTTACAGCTGTGCCCGCAGCGGCTACAGACACGCCTGTCAGGGCCCTGTCAACCACTGTCTGTACCACCTCGCGGTCAAATAACCAGGGGAAGCTATCTCTTGAATTTATATCCTCAATAACAAGATTCAGCCAGCTTTTGATAGTGGTAGCCTGGACCGCATCGGACAGATCCAGTTTGCCCATTTTGGCTACTTCGGTCTGTAATTCAAGAAAGGTGCGTTTGCTCATAAATTATTCTATTCCTTACGGTTCCTTGTGCATCTCAATGTGCGAGTATTGGAGCACTTTCGTATCAACGGCTTGCGATGCGTTCTGTGCCCATTGAAATTGTATAGCCCCGGTATCACTGAAATATACCTGACCGTCGCATTCCAGCATAGCCTCGTCACTGGATACCAAATCCATAGTAACTTCCTCGGCGTCTGTATCATATCGCTGAAAAGTCATTCCGGTTTTTTCAAACATTCTACAATCCAATCCTATAGTTGCCGCATTCGTGAAGTCAAACGCATAGTCAAACTCTGCGGTAGCACTAGCCCCTTGAAGAATACCGATTTGTATATGAAAGTGCTGAGTCGTATCTGCCGCAATCCCAGTTAAAACCAGGTCGTCGTCATCCATCAATGTTGTCCAGGCCTGCGTAGACTGGTCTATGGGTTTTGCAACCTCAACAGTTTCAGCGATATACCCCAATGCTCCTAATATTGTTCCTGTGAGGAGTATATTTCCGTCAACGTGGAGGGCTTCGGTGGGATTATTTATCCCGATGCCTACGTCGCCCCCGGATTCCACAACGAGCGCATGAGTCGCCCCCGCACCGACAGAGAGCAAGCCCACTGGTGTAGTCGTCCCGATGCCCACGTTGCCGTTACCTAAAACTGTTATACGGATATAGCCGCTTGTTCCTAGCTTGAGTTCAGCATCTCTCCGGTTTAGGAGAATAACATTTTCATCGCCGGATGATGAGCTTCCAAGATACCAGAGTTGTTGGTCGAGATCGCCACTACCATCTGATTCATACGCCGTGATTGCCGCATTAGAGTTCACATCATCAGCAGGATTTTGAATAATTATCTGTCCATATGCCCCCGTAACATTCGATTTAATATGAAATGCGGAGGCAGGGGAATCTGTATCTATTCCTACCTGTCCACCATCCTCAACAAATACCCCAAGGGTATTACTATCGTCCTCAAGGCGTAATCCTGATGCGTTTAACGCTGTTAAAGTACTCGCTGTGAGGCCCACAAAGGCAACATCATCCCCGGTGTCAAGGTCTTGGCCTATCTCAAAATCACCGAGTCCTGTATTGATTGTTGCGCCGTCAATGGCGCCAGTGACAGCCAGGTCTCCGGCCACCGTCATATTCCCTGTAAAGTCCTGTGATGTCTGACTAGGGGCGCTGCGTATGGCCGGTCCTGCAAATGAGAGTGTAGGGATCAAAACTAAAACCAGTGATTTAATCAGGGACTTAATCATCAGTATCCTCCTGAGTATCTGTTACCTTAATTGTGTCACAACCGCAATCGGCTCTGTACCAGACGCTTCCGATATGCAATAAATCTCTAGTATGCTGCTAACCGCTACAGTCCAGGCAGCGCCCGGCGTTATCTTCCTGCCATAATATACGCTGGCAGTAAGAGATGACACATTGACATTAAAACTGCAATACAGATCCAATGATGTGTCATCATTATATATCTCAGCTGTGAATCGTGCTGTCAGGCTGGTCACATCCACCTGCTCGCCTGCCGCGGTAGATACAGCCACAGAAGTTACAGTGGCTGAACTATAAGCCGTCTCATGCACCTCTATCATTGCCTGAGCCTGACTTGCCAATAGTAGGAATAAACAGACGAGTAACGCCGGAAAAAGGTATTTTCTCATTTTTTAACACCCTCCTTTAGTTTATCCACTTCTCACGGTCTATAGTCGCATAGGTTATATTAGCATCCACAGCGGCATAGCAGCCGGCTGGGAAGAATATACCCTGCTCACCGAAATCAAACTCTTTAGCCTCACCAGATGTACCGGTAAGCTCACGGTGGATAGTGGTCGCATCCGTTCCGTTATAAAGTTTAAGTGTTGACGCCGCTCCGCCACTCATCAGGGAGACATGATATACCCGTAAGGGTTTACCTGATGTGCCTATGACCTGTGATGTTGTTATCTTTTCCGGGCTTCCTCTCATTTATTTGTCCCCCTTCTTTGGCCGGCCTCTATGACCTGTAGGCGCGGGCGGCGCATCCGGCGTAGGTGATGTCGTAACCGTGGTATCGCCAACAGATGCCACCACTGTAGGGATCTTGGTCAGATTGGAGATAACAGTGTTCAGGCTGCCAATGGTCGTAGTCAGCATGTCGATGTTCTTCTCCATCTTGTCCATGCGGTCTGCCGACATAGCCACATCACCCTTAAACGCTTCAGCAGGCAATCTCTTTCGCTCGGCTACCTTCGGCTTGGGGAATACGAACCCTTCCAGCTTTATCTCAGGGATATCAGCATCGGCCAGGGTGCGGTTTCTGAGGTTTTGCCCGCCTCCCACTCCGCCGTCACCATCCATGAGCTTTGCAGGCTTTGGTATGATCCCCACTCTTGGCGCGTGTAAATGGATTATCCTGTCTATCTCCTCTTTGCGCTCAGTTCCTGCCTGAATGGACGTATCAACCGTCTCATTGGCTTGCTCAGCCGGGCTGATATAAAGAACTGCGTCACTCTGACCGGGAACTATATATCTGACCAGGCAACGCATGGTAGTGCCCACAGCGGTGTCCTTATCTTTTTGTTCTGTTATCATACTCTTAAGCCTCCAGTTTGACTTGTTTCAGGTCTTTGCCTTCCATCTTGCAATCCTCACGGTAGATTATAGGCGGTACACCTATATGACCTATCTTTAATTCAGGTGCTGCCCATAATTGGAATCCTGCTTTCTTAGCTTCAATACAGAAATAGAAATCTTCTGAGCAATGGTCATCAGTGCCCCAGGCGCCTGAATACACAAAATACGGGTATTGCATCTGCTCGAACATACTCTTATGAGTCAGCAAGCATCCAAACCCACAGACATCAGCCTTAAACGGCTGTTTCATCCCCTCAGATGGTAGAACAAAAAAATGACTTTTCTCGGTATCGGGCTGTTTAAGAGGAGAGCCATCAAGGGGAATGGGTGATTTAGTCCATAGAGTAGCCCTGTGGGCACCCTGACGCTGGTAATATATACCGGTCACAAAACAGGCTTTCTTCGCTTTAGCTACTGCCAGCAGGTACGGTACGGTGTTTGTAGGTATTATCTGGTCCGAATCAAACCAGAAAGCCCAATCACAGCCTGACTCAAGGAAATTCTTTGCCAGCACATTCCTGGCATCCTGTATCACCTGCCGCTCGGTCACACCGAAATAGTGTATTTCCACACCATTGTGACTGGCAAACGACACCGCGGCCAGCGCGTGTTGGAACGCTCTGGGCTGTACGCCGGATGCTACGGGTGTCAACCAGGCTATTTTTTCCATAGTGTATACTTAATCCTCTCCCAGAGGAACAATCTGTACGTACGAATGAACCTCATCCCACCGCAAGGGCAACCCTTACTCTCTTCGATAGCGGCCCTTGAGAGCGCCTTCCTACAGGTAGTGCAACGGAAGAACCCTTCCGGGTCTCTACCTATGGGATCAAAATGCCGATCCATAAACTGGTTAAAATAATAACTAAATGTTTTTAGCAATGAAACTAGCATCTTCGAGTTGCCCTGTCACTTCTTTCACCTTATTTTCGGCTTTCCTGCGGCCGTCATTTGTCAGCGCACCCGGCTGTGAGTCCATCTGCTTAACTGACAGTTTCTGGAACGTGTACCCTTGCTCGAATATGACGTTGCGTAGATGCTCAGCCATCCAGTCCCTGAGTGACGGCCAGGCTATTTTCATCCACCAGTAGTTTTTGGCGTACATCCCTATCTTGATCATAGCCAATTTACGGGAATGTTTGCCGTTATTAGTAGCAGCCCAGGCATTACCGGGATTGCGGTAGAACCCGAATGTACCCCAAAATGAGCAATGGTTTATCATTGACACATGATCGCGTAGTCCCATCTGTGAGTCACTGCCGCCACCGGGAAGGTATATCTCCAATTTTCCGCCATCCTTCAATACCCGTCCGCAATCATCAAAACAGGCCCACCAATTATACAGATGTTCAAAAATGTGGTTGGCTATAACAAGATCAAACGTGTTATCCTGGAACGGTAGTGGAGTCTTCTCAAGATCCCAGACAACATTAGGGTCCGAGATGGTCTCAGCGTCAAGATTGGTTACGTTCGGGGCTATGAATTTGGAGAATCCACAGCCAAGATTCAATACCCTTTTTCCACCGAACTGGAAATCAGACGGGTACTTACCGTACACCGACGAGCTTTGTTTGGCCGACACAAGTTTGGGTAAATTCATACCACTGCTTGCCAACCTCCTCCCAGGTAGGTACACCTACCGGAGCGTTTGATGATATCATTTTATGTAGTTCTTTGTCAGTAGCAAGACGCATAACATTTTGCGCGTAATCATGCCACCACAAGAACTTATCATGCGGGAAATACTTTGTCAAAAGACCTGTCTCTTCGTGCTCTATCCATTCCTTTCCACCGCCCACCCTGCTGGATACTATAGGTAACCCGCAAGCCCTGGCCTGGAGGATGAGATTAGAGCACATCTCGGGATAGTCATTTGGCATCATAAGACACCAGGCTCGCCTGAATACCTCTGCAAGCTCTTTATGAGGTAACGGCTCACCTATCTCAGCGCCAAGTATCTTCATCTGACCCAGCCACCCGGTATACGACTCTGTGTTCTCCAGGCCATGCAGGCTCTGATTACCGTATATAATCATCCTGGCTTTAGGGTTGAGTCGTTTAAGATTCTGGTAGGCGAACGCGCAGGAAGAATATCCTTTAACAGGCGCTGAAGCATAGATGTATAAATTCGGATCACGCTTCTCATATTTACCCGGGTACCAGACTTCGGGATCTATACCGTTAGATATGATATGGAATCTATCTTTGGGTATTTCAAAGAACGATGAATACGAATCTGTGCAATAATCACCAAGCGAGACTATCTTTTTTATCCTCTTATACGCGCTGTCTTGTAAGTATCGGTGATCGACTATATCATGTAGCCACCAGACAACATTAGCTCCACGACCCTCCAGGGTGGTTATTGTTTGATGAGTAAATGAGTTACGGTTGAATACAGCCAAATTGATATCCTGCGGAGCTTTGGTATTGTAGCTCAAATATTTAACACCATTGACAAAATCATCCTTGTCGTATACGCTCTTCACATATACGTCCATACCCTGCCTGGCTAGATACTGAGGTATGAGCGTCATAGAGGTACATATACCGCCTGTGGGACGCTCTTTTAAACCTGTAGGCGTAAACGACTTGGTGCCATCTATGAAAAGTACGCGCATTATATAGTCTCCACTCTTTTTAACTTCACCCTCAAGAGCGCTGCAGCGCCCGAGAGAGCAAAGATCAATACGTCACAGAGCCCTGATTAGGACTTTGCGATCTGCCGGCACACTTGCAGCTGCGTTTGCGGCAACAGTCTCCATTATGACCACGCCCTTAAAGGCGTTGACACTATCTGAAGACGAAACTATCATGAAGTCCTCACTCTTAAACGGCAAGAGTGCAAGACCCACTTCGGTTTCTGCCCCGCTTGCACATGATACCTGACAGCTCGCTCTGTAGCCGTACACCTGCACTAATCCGTAGGCATCATCAGCCATTTTCTCGTCAGTAATACCCGCGAAAAGGCTGACACCCTGGATCAGTGCACTGCACTGGCTGACAGCGTTGCCATCAGTAACCGCATCGTGCTCGAAGTAGACCGGACAATTTTGAGATATCGTCGCATTGGAAGTATTCCGGCATACGATGAATATCTGCTCAGGACCGGTCCGTTCTAATTGTTTATTAATCATTTTTTTCTCCTGAGCTTTGACTACAGCGCCCTTATGAAGACACGGTAGTCGGCTACGGCGCTCCTTGAGGCCGAGGCTGCTATCGTTTCCATGAGAACCACACCGGTGAAAGGCCCAGCGTTGGCTGAACTTGTCTCCACCATGTAATCCTCACTTTTTTCCGGCAGCAGCGCCAGACCGACCTCCAGCCCTGCACTGGCGCCGGATACCTGGCAACTCGTCCTATATCCGTACACTTGAACCAGGCCGTATGCGTCATCTACCATCTTCTCGTCAGTTATACCGGCGAAAAGACTCACGCCCTGGATCAGCGCACTGCACTGGCTAACGGCATTACCGTCAGTCACTGCGTCGTGTTCAAAATAGACCGGGCAGTTTTGAGATATCGTCGCGTTGGAAGTATTCCGGCATACGATGAATATCTGTTCTGGCCCAGTCCGCTCTGTTTGTTTTGCAATCATCTGTATTCCTCCTATTCAGAGTTCGCTCTGGTCTAACCGACTATCCATGCGCCACTATCAGCATATACCTTCCGGCAGCCGCTCCAGCGTTATAAGCCAACGTTATCGTGTTCTTATATCCGCTTGTGCTGGTGGAGATATTGACACCTGCTACGTCAACATCTTCCGAGGAAGAATTATGCAGTATGGACGCATGAATGACCACACCGGTGACAACTAAAGACTCACTTGCAGCTGCTCCGGTATGAACAAACGTTCCATGGTGGAGTTCAAGTCCGCCTCCCATGGCTACCCTGCCTTTATGAGTCAACGCCATAATATGTTGCCTCCTTTAGGCAGAGATAGACGTAATTTTAGCCAGCTTACGCCTGTTGTTCGTGGTCACGTTTCCTGACCAGATGATCTGGGCCACTTTCGCATCCTGGGCAGAGGGTTTCACAAATTCCGTCATTGAGAACTCTGCCTGTGAATGTACAACCAGTGCCAGATTAGCCGAGCGCAGGTAGTACATGACTCCAGAGGTGCATTGCGGATCAGTGACCATCAACGCACCCTTATACTTGAGTGTGTCGAATCCTGCGTCCGCCATTGCAGCGTTACTACCCTGGACGTTGTACCTCAACTGCGGGCTCTGCGAGCGCTCATAAAACTCAGACACATCAGATGTGGTCAGGAGAAGATCAGGGGCTCCGCCCTCTAATCCTCTGTCCCGCACATCATTGTATGTGCTGAGCATATCAGCTATTCCCTGACCGCCAAAAGAACCTCCGGTCGTGACTATAGACTGCCACCAGCTAGCATTCGTAGAATTTATATCTCCGATTGTCGAGGTAGCGTCTATCAGCGTCACGAGCGTCTGTATCTTCTTTGCGTTCTGGGAAGAAGCAAACAACTGAGCGTTGATATCATCCTTGACACTCAACAGACATTGCTGAGTCTTGGCTTCCATCATGCTCTTAAGCTGCCCCTCGCCTGAGTTTTTTCTCAGTTCGTCTCCGTTAACACTTATGCTGCCGGCAACGTTTCTCCAATGGAATTGCAAATGTTATCGTCAGGCTCTTTATCCTGACATCTCGTAATTACTTACGAGTTCAGACTATATCATCTCTTTACGAGCCGCACGCTCTTGGAGGAATTATTGTCTTTCTGTCCATTTAGACCCACCAGCCTGCAAGCATCTGAACAATAAAAATGCTTAGGAGCCGGCCTGGTCTTGTACGCACGCATTCTCCATGCAGAGACTAACATTGTCCCACCACAGGTAGAACATTTAATCTCATAAGCATAGAGGCGCGTACCTGGACGTTTAAAGACTCGTCCTCTAGTCGTTGCACCTGCAAGGATGTTACCATCCTCGTTTGGTTCAGAATTGCCCATCCAGTTAGGATTAGGGTTTTTTCTGAGTTCATGAGGTTTTCCATAGAAGCCTATATACCAGGTTCTCTTTTTCTGATTAAAACTCCTACAAAGAGTCTGGGCGTTAGAATCATCTTTTGTTCCCCCTGCAAACACAGCAAAGATATTATCGAGTTCCAAGGACTCAGTAGACCCGCAACTAATGC
>SDBT01019991.1_pt1 | contig 10482 bp, 9 predicted proteins | sample 2277101 | NCBI WGS metagenome assembly SDBT01 (sample SAMN10404973, study PRJNA504765) | marine sediment metagenome | isolation source: marine sediment core GS10_PC15, 103 cmbsf | place: Arctic Ocean: Southern Knipovich Ridge | collected 2010
ACGTGAGGCGTTTGTTGCTCCTTGTGGAGCAAAAGAGCGTATTTGGGCGCGAATTGCTTCTGCTATCACCGCACCGGCAGCCGATTCACTCCTCGAGAAAGTAGGAGAGATCCTTACACCTTCACAGGAAGTACGTCAGTTCCTCGGAAAAAGATTTGCTACGCTTACTCCTGCACCACAGAGAGTGAGTCTTGCAAATAGTGGTATGAGGTGGGTAGCGGCATGTGCCGTAGTTGCTTTGCTTGTACAGATGAGTCCTACACTATTCTTAAGTCCTAAGACCATTGCAGATTCTAAGGTGATGTTGGTGCCAACACAGGGCGAAGTAGCGGTTTCTATTGGTGAAACATGGCAGGAAGTCCGTGAGGAAATGGTATTGAAGCCAGGAATGCGCATCCGCACCTACGATGGACAGGCTAGTATTATCTATCGAGATGATGCTGTTGTTCGATTAGATGAAGATACCATTGTTGCTGTTCATGACGTTTCTGAAGATATTGCTTCAGATGGAGAAATTATTCCGCAATTTTCTCTTCTTGATGGGCATGTGTGGGTCCAAGGACTTGTCCCTTCCTCTGTTCATGGTGTCACTGTTGCCGTTTCACACAGTAGTATTACTGTGAACGAGGGGAGTGTTTCTTTGGAGGAATTAGGAGAGAGCGTATCTGTGAAAGTATGGGATCGCAGCGTTCATATCTTACACAATGGCGAAGAGAGAGCATTGGCAGTAGGTGAGCAGGTGGAATTGCGTGGAGATAATGCGCTTCTTATCCGTAAGATTGCCGATAGCAAGTTTAATGATGGCTGGCCAAAGCAGAATCTTGCCAAAGATGCTGTGCATCGTCGCTATATCGCACATCTGCAACATGAGCGCCGGATTGCCGGAGCAGGAATTTTACCAACTTCTACGTTGTATACAGTAAAGCGCGTTGCGGAAGAAGTGGATGTCCTTCTCTCTTTGAGTGAGGAATCCCGTGTTATGAAGCGTATCGACCAAGCAAATACACGTCTTAATGAAGCAGCAGCTCTTCTTGCCGAAGGCTCTGATGAAGAAGAGGTGGAAGCTTCCCTAGATGATTTCCGTGGCACACTATTGGACCTGGTCACAGGAACAGGAGGAGACACGATTACTCAGGAGCTTATTGAGAAATCAATGGTAGCGACAATTGCAGAAGTTGCGGCACTTCTTCCTGATGATGAAGGGTACGTAATCAAGCAAGTTGTATTAGAGACAACAGCAGATATTACAGATGAACTTTTGCCAGAGGAGCAGGCTCAGGCAGTCTTTCTTTCAGATTCTTTGACCACTCTTAATGAAGCTATAGAAGGTGGTGATATTATTGTTTTAGAAGATACATGGATAGAAATGCAATCTTCTCTCACATTGCTCGATCAAGAGACTTCTCCATTAGATGATTATGCACGTAAGGAACTAAAACTTCTTTTCGCACGTTTCGCATACGAAGTGCGCGAGAGGGGAGATGAAGTTTCTTCCTTCAATCCGGAGCTTTTCCAGGACATTGTCGCATACATCCCACAGGCACCCGCATCGGTTATTCAACCACTGAGCAATGAGGAATTGCAGACAGTTATTCAGGCAATGTTAGGTCGTATTTATACCTTCAAGATGCCTCGTTCACGTGAGAACCAGTTGCAGCTGGAAATCATAGCAATTGTCGATCATAACGAAGAAGGCCATTTCCTTCGAGCACTCTACAATGCTTTGCCTGAACAGTCGCATCTTCGTGACCGTGTGCAACGTCAGCTCACTATGCTACGTTGGGAGAAGGCAGGAGAGGTTGTTGAACTACAGAAGACACAGAGCGGTGAGACGCTGTAAATCGTTAATTCTGTTTGATTTTAATAGCTACTTACCATTGGAATTTGGTACATTATCTTTGTGTACGTTATTGCAGAACTAAAAGTCGGTCGTGCCGTTGTTGTAGACAGCGAGCCCTATTTGATTACCTGGAACCGATTCAGTAAACAGGGTCGTCAGGGTGGCGTTATGGCAACAAAGCTTAAGAATCTAAAGACAGGCAATGTTATACAAAAGACGTTCCAAGGAAACGATAAGCTGGAACCGGCTGATGTTGGCTTTCGTAAGGTACAATTTCTATATGGTGATGCAGGCAGCGGATACACATTTATGGATTTAAATACCTTCGATCAGTTTGAACTGGATGCCGATACAGTAGGAGAAGTAGAAAAGTATCTGATGGATGGGCAGGAAGTAGACGCACTTGTGTTTGGTGATAATCCTATTGGCATTCAGGTGCCTTCTACGGTCAATTTGAAGGTTGTAGAGACGATTCTAGGCGTAAAAGGTGATACAGCAACAGGTGGCAGTAAGCCGGCAACACTTGATAGCGGCCTAAAGGTAAATGTCCCTCTATTTATCAATGAAGGGGACACTGTTAAAGTAAATACCGATACAGGTGTATATATGTCACGGGCGGAGTAGTTGGTTATTCATATGTTTTATTAAGTGGTTGACTAATATAGAAAAAATTCTGTAAACTCCTTTGCAGGAGCATATGTTGTGCTCGTTCTTTCGCATTGCTTTATTGGAAAGGTAAGACTCATGCAACCTACGACAATGTTGTTTTGGTGTGCTGTTGTCATCGCCGCCGCCGCCGCCATCATACTTCCTGTGTATTTTATTATGAATCCTGGCGTGCCAAGCGCCATGATTGTGATCGAGAACACGGTTATCGATGGCAAAACGGCTACTATCACTGTGATGGCGGACAACGAAACACTGGAGAAGTTGAAAGGGCTGGATAACGGCCGACGACTTCGCATTGTGTGGAAATGATCTGCATGTTGCAGAGAGGCAATGTAAACATGGCCCCCTACTTGAGGGGGCCGTCTTTTGATAGTGTTTAAAGTTTCTTTCGCAAAATCTCATTCACCTTTGCAGCCCTTCGACAGGCTCAGGACGGATCGTAGATATAACAAGATCATAGCTTTTGCCTCAAGATTTTGTTAACGGCTGCCGGATTTGCTTGCCCTTTTGTTTCCTTCATAACCCAACCAACAATGGCGCCCAAGGCTGCTTCTTTTCCGCTTTTGTAAGATTCAATTGCCTGAGGATTGGCATCAATAGCTTTTTGAACGATTTCTTCAATAGCACTGTCATCAGAGATTTGCTGCATTCCTTCTTCTTTAATAATTTGAGAGGCAGATGAACCTGTTTTTACCATCTTTTCCAGCACCTCCTTTCCGGCATTTGCGGAGATGGTGCCGTCATCAATTTTTCCGATAAGTTCGAGGATTGCTTCAGAATCAGGTCCTTCGTTCATGTCTTTATCTTCCGCATTTAAGAATCCGAGAAGTTGCGTTAGAACAAGGCTGGAGGCGCGTTTTGCATCTTTAGTTTTTTCGTATACAGAATCAAAAATAGAGCGAATAGAAGCCTGATCAATTAGCTGGTTAGCTTGTTTTTCATCCAGTCCAAGTTTTATGTAATTTTCTTTCTGTTCTTGCGGTAGAGGCGGCAGATCCTTTTTGATCTTTTCTATGAACTTTTCATCAATTTCTAGTGGTGGGATATCCGGCTCCGGAAAGTAGCGGTAATCATTTGCCGTTTCTTTATCACGGAGCATTTTGGTTTTCTCTTCATCATCAATCCAACCAACAGTTATGTCATTTGGAATAGGTCCGTTATTTTCTTCCCAGAGTTTTGTGAGGCGTTTTTTCTCATAGGTAAGCGCTTTTTCCAGTGCCTTGAAGGAGTTTAAGTTCTTAATTTCACTGCGTGGATTTAGTTTTTCAGTTCCCTTTTCACGCAATGAAATAGAAGCATCAAACCGCATCATGCCTTTGAACATATCTGCTTCCGATGCATTTACTGCAATGAGGATGCGGCGAAGTTCCTGTGCAAATGCCGAGGCCTCTTCTGCACTGCGGAGATCCGGCTCGGTTACAATTTCCATTAGCGGCGTGCCTGCACGGTTGTAATCGCACAAAGTAATATTCCCGCGGTGCGTAAGCTTACCTGCATCATTTTCCATATGCAGTCGTGTTATTTTACATTCGCGCTTTCCGGTTACTTTTCCGCTTGAATCAGTCATTTCGTAGTTTACGATTCCTGCACTTGCAAGAGGGAAGTCATACTGAGAAATCTGAAATCCAGGCGGTAGATCCGGATAAAAGTAATGTTTTCTATCAAAGTGGTTTTCTTTATTAACAGTGCACTTGATGGCAAGAGATGCCTTAATGGCTTTGATAATTGCTTCTTTGTTTGGTACGGGAAGTGTGCCGGGGTGTCCCATGCAAATCGGGCAGACGGTTGTATTAGCCGGCTTGCCGAATGCATCGTTGTCACACCCGCAAAACATTTTCGTCTTCGTGCTCATCTGGGCGTGCACTTCTAGGCCAATGATTACTTCCAATTCCGGCATGTCGAAGTAAGAGTACTCGGTATTTTCTCCTTCAATCAAATGAAAAATGAAATATATTAATTTATGAAATTTAGCCGTGGAGTTTTTGACACAAAAGTAATTAATTGTAAATTATCCTCAATGTCGATTGATACACTGGAAATTGTGGCTGTATGCGATGAAGAAGAATCAACTTCTCCTGAGGCGGATGTTGTTGTATCTGCCAATTCATATTCAGAACATCCAATGCATTTACTTGTACGTTTAGCACAGGATGGAGATCATTCAGCATTTGGGGAACTTGTAATTCGTTATGAGGGAATGGTGCATTCGATTGCGTTTAGAGTGCTCGGAGATGCACATCTTGCCGAAGATCTATCGCAGGATGTGTTCTTGCAGGCATTTCGCAAATTGGATCAATTGCGAGAGCCAAAGGCTTTTGGCGGATGGTTGGGATCTATTACGCGCAGGCTTGCTATCAACAAGGTAACCAGAGGAAGAAGAGGCTATAGCATCTTAGATAATGATAATTATCCTCTTGAGGATCATCGCTATGAACAACCACCAGATCATTCATTGCGTCTTGAGATGGAAAGAAATGTAACGGAGGGAATAAGTCGTCTACGTGAAATGGATAGACAAACACTTTCTGCATTCTATTTTGATGGCAAGTCTATCTTGGATATGCATGATGAATTCGATACTCCAGCAGGTACGATAAAAAGAAGATTGCATGTGGCAAGAAAACGTCTCGCAAATGAAATAAAGTGGCTTATTGAGGATTAGAATTACTGATAGTCAACAATCAAGACACCATCTAAATGATCTACCTCATGCTGAGCAACCCGAGCATCCCACTCAGTGAGTTTTCGTTCTTGTGCCTTACCTTTTTCATCTAAGTAGGTGATGGTTATTGTTGTATGGCGTGGCACCTTTAGACATAGTCCAGGGAGGCTTAGGCATCCTTCTTCTGCTATATCTGTCTCTTCACTCTTCCACGTAATTTGTGGATTGATGAGTGGAATAATTTTTCCATTGATCGCTGCAAGGCAGAATCGATGATTCAGGCCAATTTGAGGTGCTGCTAATCCTCCACCCTCCGCATCGCGTACTGTTTCGTACATGTCTTTGATGAGCTTTTTAATCTCTTTGGTTACTTTGGGTATGTCTTTTGTTCCGGCTCGTAGGATCGGATTATCTGCACCAGTGATTATATTTAATGCAGTCATGAGGCTGCATATTACTACAATAGTGCGATATTTGTCAGTTTATTTCATGCCACAAACTGTCGTTGCCCCGCCTTCTGTCGCAGATCTTCTATAGAGTTGATGTCATGATCCTTTATCATTTTAAGAAGTACCTGTGCCGTAAGAATTACGTCCGGCAGTGCGCGATGACGTGCTTCAGGAATTTGCAGATTAAACCGTGTTGAGATTATATCTAAGCTGTGACGGAATTCAGTTGGATAGAGTGTTCGGCTTAATTGCATTGTACAGAGACATTCAGGCAGTTCTATGTATCCCCAACAGAGTTCTTTTTCTCTTTGCAAAAAGCCCATATCAAAATTTGCGTTATGTGCAATGAGGATAGACCCTTCTGCAAATTCCAGAAATTTTGGAAGTACCTGATCAATAGTTGGTGCTGTTTGTACATCTTCATCTTCAATCTTATTCACTCGTTTGGCTTCCCAAGGAATATCCCGTTCAGGATTTACGAGTTGCACGAATGGTTGATCATCAAGAATCTGACCATTTTCTATGCGTATACCGGCTATTTCTATTACTTTATGACCTTTGAGCGGGTCTAAGCCGGTTGTCTCGGTATCAAAAACGGTGAATGGCGGAAAGTCTGGCACGGGAAGTGACTATAGCGGATACGAAAGAGGAATCCAGATCACTTTTCTTGACGTTTCCATGTCATCCGTTGGTTTCAGATCTCCTGTCTAGCTCCTATACTGTTCATAATGGCAAAGAGTCTTACCATTCCCATTGTTATTAAAGAGCTTTCTAAGGTTTATCCTAAGGTGGATTGCACATTGGATTGGTCCAAACCAATCGAATTACTCGTTGCTACTATTCTTTCAGCTCAGTGCACAGATGCACGGGTGAACACCGTCACTAAGACACTTTTTAAGAAGTACAAGAAGCCTGAAGATTATCTTTCCGTTTCTCAACAAGAACTTGAGCAAGACATCCATTCCTGTGGAACATTCCGGATGAAGGCTAAGTCAATCAGAAGTGCTTGTCAGACTATGATCGATGAATTTGATGGCAAGGTTCCACGAACGATGGAGAATATGCTTCATCTACGTGGTGTTGGTCGCAAGACTGCATCAGTTGTTCTTGGTACTGCGTACTCCGTTATTGAAGGTATTCCAATTGATACGCACAATATTCGTCTACTCCGACGTCTGGGGCTTACTAGGAATAAGTTACAAGGGAAGATTGAATCAGAAATGATGAAGAAGACGCCCAAAAAAGATTGGATGAAACTTTCTCATCTCATGATTGCTCATGGACGCATCATTTGTACTGCACGTGCACCTTCCTGCGAAAAGTGTGTGCTCCGTTACAGTTGTCCAAGTTCGCGTATTTAAAATTCATGTTTCCGTCCCAGATCATCTCGGTAGTACTTACCAAATTCTGTAATTTGTCTGCAGAGTTCATTTTTTACAACAGGTCCTTCTTTGCAGAGACGGATACCAAGAGGATCAACTGTGCAATTGCCACAAAGACCGAAACCGCACTTCATGTAGCGCTCGAGTGAGAGCTGGCTTGGAATATTTTGCTCGTGCGAAAGGTCAGAAACTGCCTTGAGCATCATCTCTGGCCCACAAGCAAAGATCTGATCAAATTTCGCACCCTCATCAATCACATTCTTAAGTTGCTCTACGTTGTATCCCTTAAATCCTTCTGATCCATCGTCTGTTGCCGTGTGGAGTGTGACATGATCAAGCGATGCAAGCTCTTCCAGATAGAGCAGGTGTTCTTTGCTCCGCGCACCAACAAACACATCAGTTTTGCAATTATCTTTTCCTGCTTCCTTGGCGACAAAGTACATGGGTGCAGCACCGTATCCTCCGGCAACAAGTGCGAGGTGCTGTTTCGTTTTCCATTCATAATGTGTGCCGAATGGTCCGCGCAAGCCCACCAAATCACCTACCTCCTTTTCAGCGAGTTGCTTGGTCATATCTCCGATAGCGAAGAATGTTATCTTGAGTTCATTTTCATCGTCATATGCAATGCTCATTGGCACTTCATCTACTCCAGGTAGCCATACCATGGCAAATTGCCCCGGTTTTGCGCCGAGAGAGGTGCCGAATGTGAATGTCTGTACATACTCGGTTTCCCGCTTAATATCTTTGATATGGAATGTACGTGGAAGCCGTGAGTCTAATTTAATTTTGTTCATGAGTTCTTAGCAAGTTCTTTATGCATGCCGCCTACCATTTCACTGATCTCTTTTATACCTTCTGTTTCACACCATTCATTCATTTCATCTGATACTTTCCGAAAGACGTCAGATCCTCGGTCACTTACTGCTGTTCCTATTCCTATCAAGCTAGCTCCTGCTAGCATCAGCTCCAGTGCGTCTTCACCTGTGTAAACGCCACCTGTGCCGATTATAGGCAGCTTACCTTCTGTTGCGTTGTATACGTCAGCAATGCATTTGATGGCAATCGGCTTGATTCCCGGTCCGGAGAGCCCACCTACTTTATTAGCAAGGATTGGCATGCGACTTCGTAGATCAATCGCCATTCCGGGACCAACAGTGTTTATTGCAGTAAATCCGTCAGCACCTTCTTCTGCGCAAGCAGATGCGATTTTTCCGATGTTCTCTACATTCGGTGAAAGCTTAATGAATACAGGCGTCTTTCCACTTACCGCCTTCACTGCCTTTGTCACTGCAGCTGCATTTACGGCAGAGCAAGCAAACGGTTTACCAAATTCATCTTCTACATTAGGACAGCTAATGTTTACTTCCAGGAAATCAGGTTTAAGTGGCACAATTTTTTCTGCGATTGCTACGAAATCTTCTATTGTTCCTGCAACAATATTTGCAATGAGAGGCACAGGTTTTTCTTTCATATATTCCGTAATCTCTTCATTTGCTTTCTCTGGTCCTGCATCAGGTAGCCCAACTGCATTCAATGTCCAGTGTTCATTGGAAATGATGGTTGGATTTGGATGTCCTTTGTGTTCTTTGATCCATAGTGACTTTGTAGTTACACCTCCTGCACCGTTTTTTGCCACTGCTTTCCAGCTATTTGCTGTGATACCCCAAATTCCGGAGGCTAGGACAGTTGGGTTCCTGAAGGCTACTCCGTGGATGATTTGGGAGAGATTCATTTTGCGTTCGTCATATTACCAAAATATGACGCAAAGGACATCTTTTCGGTGCTTATTTCTTCTTCTCAGTTGCCGCTTTCATGAATTCTCTAAAGAGAGGCTGTGGCTTGTGTGGCCTGCTCTTAAATTCCGGATGGAATTGTGATCCGAGCATAAATGGATGACCCTTAATTTCCACAATCTCCATCAGCTTGGTCTCCGGCCATTCTCCAGAGAAGATCAGCCCCTTGTCTTCCAGTTTTTTTCGTAGGCTATTGTTAAATTCGTAGCGATGACGATGACGTTCAGAGATTTCATCTACTCCATATGCTTCGTATGCTTTAGTACCCTTTTTAAGCTTGCACTTATACGCGCCCAGGCGGAGCGTACCGCCTTTTGAGCGTCCTTTGTGTTGTCCCGGTAGGAAGTGCACAACGTACTTACTCTTTGGGATCTTTCCTTCTTCATCAAATTCTTCGCTCGTGAAGTCTTTATCTTTCAACTTTGCCCGTGCGAATTCTATAGCCAGTATTTGAGATCCAAGGCAGAGTCCGAGATATGGGATCTTATTTGTTCTGGCATATTTAGCTGCTGCAATTTTTCCTTCAATTCCACGAGTGCCAAAGCCGCCGGGAACTACCATGCCTTTGCATTTTTTAAGTTCTTTCCAAGTTTCTTTGTCATTCTGCTCCAGTTGCTCAGAATCAATCCAGACAATCTCTGCTTTTCTTCCATGGAACACTGCTGCTGATTTTATAGCCTCAATCACGCTCAGATATGCATCATCCAAACCTGTGTATTTGCCCACAAGTGCAATCGGAATGGTTCGTGTTGCTTTCTCGTGTCGCACTTGCCCTTCTTCCCACTTTGTCATGTCAGGCTTGAGTTTTCCTAGGCCAAATCTTTCTCCAATAATACGAGCGACATCATATTTCTGAAAATTAAGAGGAACATCATATATTGAACTTACTGTCTGCGCAGGGATCACTGCTTCCCGTGGAACATCACAAAATTGGCTGATCTTATCTAATAGCTCCTTTGGAATACGATAATCTGCTCTCGCTAAGATCATATCCGGATGCAATCCGATACGACGCAATTCTCGTACAGAAAGTTGAGTAGGTTTAGTCTTTAGTTCTTTTGCCCCCTTCAAATAAGGAAGCAGCGTGAGATGAATATGAAAGATGTCTTCTTCAGCTTTCATTTGCCGGATTGCTTCCATAAATGGTTCTCCCTCTATGTCTCCTACTGTTCCTCCGACTTCAACCATCATAATTTCTGTTTCACTCTGCTTTGCAGCTTCCTTCATAGCATCTTTAATTGCATCTGTAATATGTGGAACAACTTGAATTGTTCTGCCTAGAAAGTCACCACGGCGCTCTTTAGCCAGAACATCAGTGTAAATTTTCCCTGTTGTCATTGTGCTGAGCTTACTCATTGGCTCATCTATAAATCGCTCATAGTGTCCGAGGTCTAAATCAGTCTCTGCTCCATCATCCGTTACAAACACTTCTCCATGCTGAAATGGACTCATGGTTCCAGGGTCTACATTCAAGTATGGATCTAGCTTTTGGACGAACACCTTAAAGCCACATTCTTTAAGAATGGCGCCAATACTTGCGGTAGCAATTCCTTTTCCAAGAGAGCTGCATACTCCTCCGGTAACAATGATGAAGTGGGGGTGGGTGGTTTTCTTCCCTGATGGGTTCTTCCTGTTAGTGCTTTTGGTTCTCTTGCTTGGACTCATATAAATAAAATGGGCAATCCTT
>SDBT01019992.1_pt1 | contig 10482 bp, 5 predicted proteins | sample 2277101 | NCBI WGS metagenome assembly SDBT01 (sample SAMN10404973, study PRJNA504765) | marine sediment metagenome | isolation source: marine sediment core GS10_PC15, 103 cmbsf | place: Arctic Ocean: Southern Knipovich Ridge | collected 2010
GATTAAAAAAGACGAATTTTCATAACCTAATGATTTTTTATGGTGTTAAACCTCAAAAACCTCAAAAAGTTCAAATTTTGACATTGGTCATGCAGAAGGAAAAAAAGATATAAAAATAATCGAAATTTTTATAACCCCAGATGATTACGACTTAATATCTAGTCGAAAAACATGTTTAGTTGTTGGTCGTCGAGGAACAGGTAGGAGTGCTAGTTCTAAAATTAGATAATGATGCAGAAAATTTTGTTATGAATGATTGATTCACGTTGGGAAGTTTGATCTAAATGCATTTAAAATCACCTTTCGATTAAAGTTATCCGAAAGATTAGAAAGTCACCATAAGAGCTAACAGGAAATTTTAATTGCAGAAGAATTAACTTAACTTAGATACAATTATAAAGAAAAAATTCCTTAAATTTAAGTAATTGTTAATGGTATTCAACATCATGTGGAAGATGGTTGGGTTTTCATCTGAAAAAAATCATAGACATGGATCCAGGATATGGATTTGCTTTCAAGTTTGAAGAACTTGACGAAATTACCTCTCTATTAGAGGATGAGCCTAAGACAAAGCATGAATTAGCAAAAGAGTTAATAAATCGTCCTGGAATCCCGAAAATTGAGGAACTGATTAAGCAATTACGATTCATAAATTTGATAAAAATAGAAAAAAAGGGGGAGATAACTTTAACAGATTCTGGAAAGATTTATGTGAATTTGAAGGGTTCACAAAAGATTATCGGAAAGGAAATCTGCTATTACGAGTTAACACGGAATAATGCGTACTTTAGATGGCTTTTCGATGTCTATCTTCTACATAAAAGAAAAAAATCCCCGTATGATGTAAACATTAGTGATTTACAATCAATAGTAAGTAGTAAATGGAATTTAGGATATAAAAATAAGGAACATTCAATCTTATTAGACACTCTTTGGGAAAAACCCGCATTTGGCTCTCTTAGAATTTTTAATAAGAATGGAAATAGATTAAGATTAAGACCATATAGGCCAAAACTTCCAACCGCGGTCTATGTCTTAATAAATTATATAAGAGAAAAATCACTACCAAATCTTCCAACTCGCAATTTTCAAGACTCTGGATTTCTTGGAGCGATATTTATGATAACTTTCAACCAAATTATGGAATTAATCGTGGAAATGGAAAAGTTATCTATTTTAAAACACGAAAAATATGGTGGATTGGACCAATATGCGATAAATCCAGAATTTACTGGTCGCCCCTTAAAATTCCTACGTGAATGAATTTGGTTGGGAACAAATAATGATAGAACAATTTACACTTTCCCAAAAATTACTTGAGAAAAGAATTAATGAGATCCTTGAATTCAATCCTTTTCCTCGATCCATGTTTTTTATCTGTGGTGAAACCGGAGTAGGTAAAACTTTCTTCGCGAAAGAATTTTGTCAGATGAGAAAATTTAAATATGTTTTTACTCCAGAAAAAGATTTAAACGAGCAAATTGTACGTCCTCAAGGATTTATTGATTATATTCGAAATTTCGAGGATTCCGATGCGAAATCGATTATTATTGATGGCCTTGATGCTTCTGTTTCTCAATTGATGGACAATCAACAGTTAAGTGGAGTGTTCACTTCATTGTCAAGGGATATTCCTGAAAATCCTATATTTCTCATAATAAAGATCACTTCTCCAAGATTAGCTAAAGATGTATCTAGGTTTCCAACCCTGAGATTTTTGTCTCAAAACTGGCCAAATGGTAGATTACATATCCTTGATTTCACTTTAGATGACCTTAAACATATTGCCAAAGCAAAAAACATGTTACCACCACTCTCAGTTGATCCTAATACAAATGCGTGGGTATTATATAGTAAATATGACTTATCATAAATTATGGAGAGATAATTATGAAAGAACCTCTACAAATTAAAGATGTTATGAAAATCAAAGAATTTGACCCAGTTATAGACCTTACATGGGTGCAGAAAAAGGAGAAAGTCCAGAAACTTCGGGATAATTATGTGATTACTGAAGAATTGGCTAATCTCTATTGTGATGTTCTTGGTACCTTCCTTGGAACGCCATCATCTCGATTTATTGAAGGTCGGGAGATATTTAGCGGAAGATCAAGTATGATGACCGCATCAATGGGAAAGGGAAAATCTTACTTTCTCTTGTTCCTACATGAAATTATAAAATCATTAACCGACAAAGATGATTTATTGATACTGGAGAAACGATTTGCAAGCTATCCTTTTGTCATAGACCAAATAAAATTATTGGCTGATAAGAAGTATTTAACTATTATTTTACCTTTACATCATTGGACTGAAACAGATTTAACAACAAATGTCGTCAGAGAAATCGAAAAGACACTTAAAAACGAAATGAATGAGCTAACAACATTTCAAACAATATATGGACAAGCTAGATTAACTTTAGAAAAAATACTGAGGGAAAAAAAGGCTATTGCTGAAGCTTGGGAAGAATCACTTCAAACTCAAGGTTTAACAGTCCAGAAACTTATAAAGAACCTCGAAAATCAAAAGTATACGGCCCTAACTATATTTAATAAGACTTTCACTGAAATTACTGGATTAAGTGGTAATTTATATCAAGAGTTACATTTAGAAAAAATTATTCTAGAACTAGAAGAAAAAGCGATTGAGGGAGGATTTGATGGAGTTGTTTTTTTCATAGACGAATTAACAGCTTATTTAAAGGTAGCTAGTGATTTTGGAAGGTTTAATTCTGATTTAATCAAGTTACAAACCTTTGCTGAGCAAGTAAACTCTTCTCAAATTATTAGTATGGTAGTGTCCCAACACTCAGCGTTAGATATATTTAAAGAAAAATTTGGCTCTGAAGAAGAGATGGAGAGAGTTAGTGCCAGATTTAACAAACTACCCAATATATTAGGAGCCGATTTTTCAGAAATTGCTAAATCAGTCTTTAATCGTGGACCAAAATATGTGGAATTTAAGAATGATCTAAAGATTATTGAATTATTACTTCCATTAAATAAAGATCTAAGAAAAAAGCATATGAAAGTCGATCAACTCGATCTTTTTCCATTTCATAGCTCTGTAATCAAAATCATTCCCAACATATCGGGATTAATGCAGCAAGAAAGAACATCTATTACGTACATTCGAAATACATTTCAAATTATGAAAAATCAACATGTTTTGATTAATGACCGATTAAATCTAGCCATGTTAAGCAGTGTTTATGATTTTTTTCTGGGAAGTGAATCCTCTGGATTAATAACCGAATCCGCTCACCAAATCATTGATCGTCTTTTAACAATTCAGTACCCTGAAAATCAAAAACTTAAGGACAAAGTTGTCAAATCATTGGCCATTATTGAAAGATCGAAAGGTGCATATCCTTATCCAACTAGTTCAGCAGTAATTGCTCATTGCTTGATGAAAACGGAAGAAGAAATTAATCATGTTTTTGAATTCCTTACCAGGGCATCTAGCCAAGTTTATTTTGACGTACAAGCTGGAGGGTTTGGCATTGAAAAGCAAATTGTTCCAAGAGAGGAGATTGAGAAAAAACTTGACGAAATTAAAAAAACAATTGATCCATATAATGTTTTAATGGAGGAATTAATTGATATTCAAACCACCGAACAAATCATTATGAACGTTCCTCGAACTGCTAAAATTCGATGGAAAGTTATTGAGTCTCCCGATTTGATGAAGAAATTCGTTACAGGCCAACCTAGAGATGTTGATGCTGTTGTTACATATATCATTCCTGAATTTACGGTAAACTACGATGCGCAGAAATTTAATGAAGTTGCCAAATCTCTTGCTGTTGGTAAAAACATTGTTGCCATACCTCAACACTTGAAATTTCTTGATAAGGAGAATTTAGCCCGGAATAAAGCCCTAGATTCTCTTAAAAATCGGTCTGATTTTTTAGAGTACCGCCCAATTATTGAGGGTTGGTGGAATCAGCTTCAAGTTGAAATCTCCAATATTATTGATCATTTCTTAGACCCAGAAACATTTCAATTTTTTTCTGAGGAATTTTCAGAACCCCAATCCCCTGAGACTCAATCAACTGACTTTAAAGGTCTTTTTAAGAAATTCCTTGAAAACCGTTTTCCTCAATTTCCTTGGGATATGTCAGATATTAGGAATAGAGGTGCATCAAATAGAATCATTGATAACTTTATCGAGCATGGTAAAGTTCCTTTTGATGATAGTATGGATGGAGAACTAAAAAAGCATTTGGACAACACTATGAGGGCCTTGAAACTAGTGGAAATAAAAGAGGATGAAGCTTTTTTTGTTGATCCGAGTCTTTCTGGATCAGAAGTTCCAGAAATATGGAATGTAATTTGTAGTTGGGCAGATGATCAAACTCTTGAAAAACCGTTTTCAAAACTTTATAAAACTCTAAATGACCCACCATTCGGGCTTTCAATCCATTTAATAGAAATACTTATCATATCTGCCTTTAAATTGGGAAAATTTAGAATTCACGCCAAAACTGCAAAATTTGAAAAAGCTAAAAAAAGCGATTTAGCTGAAGAGATAACAAAACATAAAGACAGTGGGTACGAAAAGAAAAACGTATGGAATCCAACTCCAAATGAACGAATCTTAATTAATCAAATATCTAATTTATTATTAGAATCAGGTTCAATTATTGATACAAGATTCGGACCTGATGAACAAAATAAAGCTTGGAGAGATCTAACTAAGGATTTAAGCAAATCATTAATCATATGGAATTCAAATATTAATTTTTTGGTGACTATTTTAGCAGAAGACATTGATGAAGAAGATAAAAGAGAACTAGAAGATATAACAGGGATATTGAAGACAATAGAATCGTTTATTAAAATCAAAGATCATGTCGATGGTTTTACTGCCTTAATTTCTATATGTGGGGTTGAATTAACAGAGAAAGACAAGACTAAAGAATTTTGGAAGATTTCGGAAAAAATAGAGAATGTTAAAGGGATTAATGAATCAAAGGACTTTCTTCATGATGTTGTTTCAAAGTTTAAGAATAATGTTACTACATCCTTCATCGAAAATTCAATAAATTATTGTACCAATGAAGAAATAAGAAATGAATTGATTAATAGCAACGAAGAAATCCAAGCTTCATTGGTTAAGCCACTTGACTGGATAAAATCTATACAGGTGAGAGATGAAATCCGATTTGAAATTGAAGAAACATTACGAAAGGCAATTATTATTTATGCAAATATCCATAATAAGATCAATAGCGAAAAACAAAAGATTATCGTTGATATAACTGATCATTCGAGTTGGAATATTATTTTAGCGGTAAAAAATCACCCCTTACCTGGGATTATTACCCCTAAGAGTTTGATTAAGAAGCATCTCGAGTTAAGTCAGAGTATTTGTGAAATCAAAATTGATCCTCCTCTGACTGGAAGAATCGTAATTACGCATTTTGTATGCTCGAAATGCACGATACCTCTTGAAAACCTAGTTTCTGGAGAAAAGTCTGAATTAGATGAGATGACAAAACTAAAAAACCAGACAAATGGAGTATTAGCTCAATATCTGAAATTATTTACTGATAATGCAGAAGAACTTAGAGAGGATGTGTCTATCAAAAATGAGAAGTTCAAGAATTTCATTGAGACCTGCGAAAGTATTTTGATAAATAAAAGTATTACCAAAGATGATTCGCGGCAATTAGTAGAATTATTACCTATAATAATTCCTCAATTAATAAAATTGCTTCGGCCATCAGGGCCTGGTCCAAACTTAGATCTTCGTATAGATCTTTCCCAGATCTTGAAAGACTTTAGAAATCAAGCCCTTTCTCTAGGCAAAACGGAAATTAGTGTTTCCGAATTAGTTAAATTATTCGATAAGTTTTCCAAGGATAAATATTCTTCTCACCTAATAGAATTAACATCATAAATGATATAAAGAAGGGATTGGAGTGACTAGACAAGACTTTTTTGATAATACGATTTTAGGAAGAAAAGTTACTTCCCTTAATTTCCCTTTTTATCTAATTTGCGATCCAAACAACCTCATAGAAAGAGAAATCCTTGAATTTGCTAGAATTTTGAATGCGGAATTAATAACCATCAACAATCAGCATGATGTTACAAAAGCGGAAAGAAATATAGAAAAAATAAGACAAAAGCTCGGCAGAAGTATTATACGAATTCCTACTAAATTTGATCTTCCTCCTTATCATTTCGTTTCTATCAGACAGCAAACAGATACCATTGAAATTTCAAAGGCTGATTTTTTCTTTCAAAGACTTGGTTTAAAAGAGGATCCTGTTTTCCTCATTTCAGATCAATTCATTGATGACTTGAATTTACTTAATGTAGATATAAACTATTGGCAAGAATTAATAAGACTTAATCCGAATTATGAAAATATAAGTCTAATATTAGCAAGATTTCTGATTTTTATTGCCTCAGGAATGGTGAATCGTGTAGATGTAGTATCTATTGGGGGAGTAATGGATTCCCTATTGACTTTGAGGGAAATTAAATTAAAAGCAAAATATACTAAAGAAACAAGAGAGTTTATTAGTTCCATTACGAGATATTACATGATTAATATCGATTTAAGTATTCTTCAAGAGAATGAAAGAAATTTTATTAGTAGTGCGATTTATTCATTTGAAACAAAAGATGAAGATTTTCTTGAAAGGGAGATCGTATATCAAGTTCTTAAACCACTTGAAAGTATTGACGATTTTCTAATTAAGGAAGCTTTCAAATTTTGGAACTGGCACATTGAGGAACTTCTTAAAATTGAAATCCCTGATGAAAGGCTGGAAGAGAAGCATTTTATATGGAAATACTTCGAAAAATCCATGAATGTAATCAGTCATTTGATAATGAATAATATTACTGTTTTACAATGCCTTAAAAACGTTGAAAAAGCCAAACTTTTGTCTGAAGACAATTTTCTTTCAAGTTTGAATCATCTACTGGGACTAACTAAAGAAGAATTAGATATAGTTGAGAAAACTTCCTTAGAATGTGCTTTTTCTCAATCAAATAAAGAAATAGGTGCACGTGTTCTTGAGGAGACAATTAGTCGTATTAGTAAAGTCTTTAAGTTCTGTCTAGCTATTAAAGCAATAGAGGAAACAATAATAAGGCTTAAAAATTCGCAGAAATTAATGAGAATTAATGCTTACCTTGAAACGAGTGATCCCATTAGCTGGGGGGATTGGTGTCAATTATATGAAGAAAAAATAATAGAGGGCGATTGGGCCGCTGATATCTTATCTCACTACCAGCAATCTGAACCAAATCCAACGATTCAAACACTTTTGAAAGCATATTATGACCTTAAAGAGAAGCTCATGATTAAATTTGAAAATTTCTTCCTAAAATACACTAGAATTACTATCAGTGATAATAGAGAAAATGAAAAGACTACAGCTGCTGTACCAAACATGATTAAAGAAATTTTAGCGAAAAATAGGATCCCCGTACTCTTAGTAATCGATGGAATGAATCTTGGTGTTTTTTTTACTTTGAAGGAAATGCTCCTTGAGAGGGGATTTGTAACCGGAGGTAAGAGGCGTCGTGTTGCTTCATTTATACCATCAATTACTCATATCTCCAGATGGAGTCTTTTTTCTGGAAAGAAACAGATTGATCTTATCGAATTGAGTAAAAGTAAAAAAATTGCTATGGGAGACGAACCCAAATTACTTGCTCATGCCTGTGGACTTTCATCTAGTGAGATTGCGTATACAAGACATCTGGAGGATTTTAAAAAGTGTTTGGAAGAAGTATACAAGGGAAAAAGGAAAGTAGCAGCTCTAATATATCGATTTGTAGATAAATTCTCCCATGGTTTTGAGGATGATCCCAAAGTTCAAGTAGACTCCTTAAAACCCGTGTTTAGTTCTCTTTTAGATATACACATGAAGAGCATCCTTGCCAATAAAGATACATCTCTTATCGTTACTGCCGATCATGGATGTGTTAAAACTTCTGTTTCTCCCCATTTTTCTCATTTAATCAACAAGATTAAGAAGGAGACATTTAACTTAGAAAAAAGATTTTTAATTGAAGGAAGGTCGCGGTACTTTTATATAGCCTTCAATTCTTACCCCAATCTTCATAAATTAACTCCATTTGAAAAAATAGCAATTTTAACCGCGAAGCTTGGAAATGATTTCATCCTCATTCCCCCTAATGAACTTTATCAATATGGGCTTTCCAAATACCAAAAATTTGATGGAAAGCTGAACAAGGTTGATTTACTTGTTTTTATTCCCCAAAATTTTTCTCTTTATACTCAAGACATCGGAAAAAAGCTACACCATGGTGGATTAACCTTTTATGAAACAATAGTTCCATTAGAGGTTTTTGAGCAAAGTATAGAAGAACTAAAAGAGCTAAACCTTTTTCCTCTAATTGATCTCTGGTCATTTGAAAAAAGTGTTGTTAAGATCAATATTATGAATCCAAACTCTATCCCAGCGTTTGATCTTGAGCTTATAATCGAAGGTTTCGGTAAAACAAAAATTTTTAATTTTCCTAAAATCAAGAAAAATGATATTATTTCTACTCCTTTAAGTGTTGGTCCTTTTGAAAAAGGTTCTAGACCGATAACCATAACACTTAACTACAAACTCGTTGGAAATCCACAAACTATAAAAGTAAATAAAGAGGCTATAGTAAGTCCAGGTAGAAAAGAGAGGCTAAAAATTGATCGTTCATTGCCCGAGGACTGGTAAGAATGTCTGATGATACTCAAACACGTTTAAAGGATACTTTCCCTGGGGTTCTTGTAATAAAAGAACCACCAAAAGATGAAATAAGCTTATTGCCTAAATATGTCCAAGAATGGGTATTATCACGATTTATTGACCCAAATACTCAAAAAATGGATACAAAACAACTCATAGATTTTATACGAGAAAAAATACCAACACCAAGAAAAAAACAAAAATTTTTAGCGCGATTGAAAGAAGAAAGAATTTTAAGGGTTATAACAGAATTCCAGGCAAAGGTTGATATTTCTGGCGACAAATATGTCCTAGAGATTCCCGTTTTAAATATTTCTGGGACCATTATAGATAAAATTGTAAGAGAAAATCCTCAGCTTCTATTAGAAGGCTTGTGGGGAGCTGGAACACTAGACTTAGATGATTTAGATAATACGATCAGGCTAATAGAAATTAAACCGTTACAAGTTTCTCGAATCGATCTTGAGGCTTTTAATGAGGGTCGTCGTAACTTTAGTTCAGATGAGTGGCTTGATATACTATTTTACTCCTATGGTTTAAATCCAGATAATTACACAAGAAGGCAGAAATTAATCTTTCTATTACGAATTATCCCCATGGTCGAACCAAATACACATTTAGTAGAATTCGGCCCAAAACAAACTGGAAAAACTTACCTTTTTAGAAACATCTCTTCACATTCTCGAGTAATTTCTGGGGGGCAACTTACTCCAGCTGTTTTATTCTATCATCTAGGTAGAAATACCCCTGGTCTTCTTGCTTGTTATGATACTCTTGTATTTGACGAAATTTCATTTATTAAATTTGGTCATGCCGATGAAATCGTTGGCAAGTTAAAAGACTATATGGATAGCGGAAATTATGATAGGGGGAAGCAGAAAGTTTCTTCTGAAGCGTCAATAGTAATGGTGGGTAATCTTGTCATGGGACAGGATTCGAATCCTGCTAGTGCGTTAAGTACATATTTACCAGAAATAATGAGAGACACGGCTTTTATGGATCGGATTTGTGGTTTTATTCCTGGGTGGGAACTTCCAAAGATCGGGAAAAGCTCGGAACATCTTGCTCGTAATGTACTTGGTTTTGCAACAGATTATTTAAGTGAAATTTACAATAATTTTAGGGAATATAATTACCAATCCTTTTTCAGAACACGGATTAAATTCGGGCCTGATTTAAAAATACGAGAAGAAAAAGCAATCTTAAAAATCGCCTCTGGGTTGTTAAAAATAGTATATCCCGATAAGATAATTACTGAAGAAGAATTGAAAGAAATAATTGATTTAGCTGTTGAATGTCGGCAATATGTCTTGATTGAGCAGACTAATCTCCAACCTGCAGAATTTCCAAGACGAGAGATTAAATGGTATTTAAAAGATTCAGAATTCAAATGATATTTTAATAGTTTTTTTTTGTTATCATCATAAAATTGAGAATTTTGAGGAGGAGACGTAAAATATGGAATCCAGTCCATCTATTGCATTTTTGGCTTTTTCAATATCAGAGATTTCGTCTAAATTGTTGAACACCACCTATGACTTTTTAAAGAAAAACTAGGGAATTACAACTTTAGAAATCATCAAAGGCCACATCTGAAATAGTAAACGATAAGGAATGTGCCATTCATGACGATGAAGAAGAGCACGACAACCCTCGGGGGAAAAAGTTACAGCAGCCCACGCTCTAACATCACGATTTGCGTGGATAAGTGATTTTCTCCCCCAATAAACGTTATAACGATCGTGGAGCGCATTAAA
>SDBT01019993.1_pt1 | contig 10482 bp, 9 predicted proteins | sample 2277101 | NCBI WGS metagenome assembly SDBT01 (sample SAMN10404973, study PRJNA504765) | marine sediment metagenome | isolation source: marine sediment core GS10_PC15, 103 cmbsf | place: Arctic Ocean: Southern Knipovich Ridge | collected 2010
AGAAGGAGCTACGGGTACATGAGGGAGTGGAAATTACAAAGCGAGGGAGAGAGGAGGTAAGCGTCCATTGGAATGGTGGCTGGTTCTTCTGCTCATCTTTGGCTTTTTAATAGGGGTAATGGTAACCGGGTTGCCGGTGGCTTTCTGTTTTATCCTCCTTAATTTTATAGGAGTATATATATACTGGGGAGGTGACATAGGTTTATCCCAACTCATTCTCAGCATCTATAGCTCCCTGGGCAAGTTTACTCTGCTGCCCGTACCCATGTTTGTGCTGATGGGCGAAGTGATGTTTCACTCGGGCATGGGCTTGTCCATGATTGATGTCCTGGATAAATGGCTGGGGCGTCTGCCGGGGAGGCTGGGGTTGCTAGCCGTGGGCTCAGCGACCATGTTCTCAACCATGAGTGGTTCTACCATGGCTACTACAGCAATGCTGGGAGCGCTGTTAACACCGGAGATGGAGAAACGGGGCTACAAAAAGCCGATGAGCATAGGACCGGTTATGGGCAGTGGCGGCCTGGCCATGCTCATCCCCCCGAGCGGCTTAGCCGTCCTTTTAGCCGCTGTAGCCGAAATCTCCGTCGGAAGACTTCTGATGGCTGGTGTTATTCCCGGCCTGGTAATAGCCTTCTTTTATGCCAGCTATGTCATCGTAAGATGCATGCTACAGCCCTCCATTGCTCCTGCCTATGAGGTGCGCCACATTCCTCTAACCGAGAAAGTCACAGCCACTGTGAAGCATGTGCTGCCGCTGGGTTTTATCGTTTTTGTCGTGCTGGGATTCATTTTCATGGGTATCGCCACCCCGACTGAGGCGGCGGCCCTGGGCGCCCTGAGCTGTCTCATTCTGGCTGCCTTTTACAGAAGACTGAACTGGGAGCTGGTGAAGAAATCTGTTACCGGTACCGTCCAGGTAACAGTCATGACGTTCATGATTCTCAGTGGAGCAGTAGCCTTTAGCCAAATCCTGGCTTTTTCTGGTGCTACCAAGGGCTTGCTTGAATTCGTAGTCGTGCTGCCTCTAGCTCCCATGGTACTTTTCATCGCCATGCAGGGTATCCTGCTGGTCCTGGGTATGTTTATGAGTGCTGTGGCGATAATGATGATAAGCATCCCTATTTATATGCCGATTGTTGAAGCTCTGGGCTTTGACCAAATATGGTTCGGATTAATAATGCTCATCAATATGGAGATGGCAATGACCACTCCACCCTTCGGCATGCTCCTGTTCGTGATGAAGGGAGTAGCTCCCAAGGGAACCACCATGGGTGATATCTACCGGGCTGGTATTCCCTTCTTACTATGTGACCTGGTAACTATGTTAGTAGTTATAGCTTTTCCTATGGTGGCGCTGTGGCTGCCAAATTTAATGCGCTAATCCATACCGAAATTATAGAAATATAGATTGTAAATAAGAAGCTGGAGTATTTAATTTTTTAGTTTTGGTCAGGGCCAAACGTAACGACCGTCATCATGACCAGTACGGTTGCAAGCCAGGATGGGTGTGGAACTACCTGCCTATTAATTAAAATAAATTCAAAAACTAATAATTCGGTGAGAGCTTTCATCGGTTAAGGAGCAATGCCGAGGCTATTTAGAAGTTTCTGCTTAATCTTATCCTGATGTCTTTTGGAGGTTTTCAAAACTAAAGAATTAATCCCTTAACTCGGGTTTCATTGTCCGAATTCTCAATTTAAGGATTTTAATACCTTAACAACAGCATAAGTTGGCTTGCCAGAGGCATAATACCCCTAATGAGGCAGCATTGTCCCTAGAACCAAGAGCTGGTTATCTTTTTAAGGTTCTCTAAGCCGTTACCGGGCATAGTACAGGCTGGAGCGCAGTAAGTCTCTCTGTTATCGCAGCCCCAACTCTCTTTATTACCTCAGCACATAAAGCCAGAATGTGACCTCAAGTATTCTTTTAGAGACCACCATCTTTAACTGCGGGGATCTAGGCACCACCAGAAGTGCTTTCAGCATGGAGTCGCTTCTTCCTTTTTCGCCACCTTTGGTATCTCTCTCTATTTCTAGAAAACTCGCAGCTAGAACAGTATTCTCTTGGCCTCCCCCTTTTACCTCCAGGCTCGAGAGGTAGGGGTTGACTACACATCTTACAACTTGGAGCTTCCAGTCTATCTTTTGTATCTTGCTTTGCGGACCTTTTCTCTCGCAGTTGTTCATATTGAAGGACAGCACGGATAGTCTCACCATCTTGAGATGGGCTGTAGTATCGATAGCGATGACCTGCCCCCCGAAAAGGAGTCCAGTTTGATGTTAGACTGGATAATAAAAAAAGGGGCTTACAGCACAGCCTCAGTCAGCCCCAAAGAAACGGGAAATCGATAGTTAAGATGGGCCCAAGTGGAAGTTGCGGTATCAGCATCTTATGCTTATTCGGAAATAAGGGAGCGGCTGGATGCCCTGAGGGAAATCAAAAGCGAAAATGTGGCTTTAATTTAAGTCTCCAATAAACGACCAAATCCATCTATCGGCTCCTGCAAGCCTATCTTTCTCAGGCAGTGCCAGACTAAGGCCTGATTGCTGGTAACCACCGGTTTTCCCAGATCTGACTCCAACTGTTCTATAATGTCTACCGCTCTAATGCCGCCGCAGCTCAGAAAATAACCGTCAGCCTCAGGATGTTTCATTTCCTTGACCAATTCATACCAGCGGGAAGGCTCTACCTCGTTCTGCTTGGGGATCTCGTCCAACCCCAAGCCCCGGTAGGTCAACACCTGAAATCCCATACTTTCTAAGAAAGCTTTCTCTATTTTATTAATTCGCTCTATGTAAGGGGTTATCAGGACTAGCTTCCTTATGCCTAAAGCCTTTAAGCCGGCTACCACTGCCGTAGTCATGGTGGTAGCTGGCAAACCGGTAGCTTGGGTAATCCTATCTATTATCTCCTGGTCGTAGCCTTCACCTTTAATAAAACTGCCAGCAGTACAGCTAAACCCAATTATATCTACCTTAGCATCAGCCAGTAAACTGGCTGCCTCCTCCACATGGTCTGCCATATGCATCAGTGCCTCATAGGTAGGTTTCTTTACTGGAATTCTGGTGTAATGAATAGATACCCCCTTTGGGAGCAACTTCTCTTTTTCTGGCTCGTTGACACTTGCTGATAGAAGTAGCATACCTATCCTTTTCATCCTTCGCCCCTTTTTGTTTATTGAGTTACTCTAAAGTGCGTATGTTTTTCTTAGTGCGGTAAGAATAAAGCTTATTCTATATTCGCCATATTGTCAATACCTCGTGACTCAATATATTGACAAATATCGCCCGATATGGTATATAAGGATAACAAAAAATCACTTGGGATAATCCGATATGACGTTAACTTGCGCACCGTGGGCGAGCTAAAGACAGACTTTATTGGCGGACCGGAAATCATCCCCGGCTCCTTGGCCGGATGAAGGCGGTAAGTGAAGGGGAAGAGTCGTGATGGCTCGATAGAAGGGTGCCGATATATACTGAAAAGAGTCTTTGAATATGGCTGAACTAAAAGCTTCACGGACAGTTTGCGAATTCTGCCATGCGTGGTGCCAGTTGCTTGTCCACAGCGAGAACGAGCATCTGGTAAAGCTTGAGACCGACCCTCAGGCCCGCTGGTAAACCGGATATGGCCCCCCCATCAAGGCATGCGTAAGGATAATGGGCACTAAAGAATGGATGTACCACCCCGACCGTGTCAACTATCCGCTGAAGAGATCAGGTGAAAAAGGTGAGGGGAAGTGGCAAAGGATATCATGGGAGCAAACTTTTGATGTGATCTGCCCCCCAAAAACTAGTCCAGTTACAATGCGGAAGTGATTAGAGGGGTCACAGCCTGTGTCATTCTGGGCATGGTTACAATGGCTATATGCAGCGCCTTTCCACAAGTGGCCTTGTTCCTTCCGAACATGGTGAAGTAGATAGGTTATTGCCAAGCACCTTATAGTAAGACAAAAGGAGGATTGTTATGAAAATCGATATTTATGCCCATATAATTCCGCCAAAAGTTAAGGGCTTGATATTCGAGAAGGGTTTTGATCTTGCCGCAAACATAGAATTATATCCTCCCGTGTATGACTTGGACCCGAGGTTCCGAATTATGGATAAGTACCCCGATATAGCCCAGGTATTAACCTTTAGCGGGCCCTCTGTTGACGATTTAGGCGAACCAAGAGAAGCGGCTGACCTAGCCAAAAGAATCAATGATGAGATGGCAGAATTAGTATATAACTATCCCGACCGATTTGCCGCTGGCGTAGCTGTTTTACCAATGAGCGATATGGAGGCAGCCTTAACGGAGGTGGACAGAGCCATAAACGAACTAAAACTTAGAGGGGTGCTGGTACGGATTCCGATAAGCGGAAAGCCAGTAGACCGAGCTGAGTTCATGCCCCTATACGAAAGGATGTGCCAGTACAATCTACCGATTTGGTTTCACCCACAAAGGAGCCTCATTACCCCTGATTACCCCGACGAGAGTGAATCAAAGTACTACATATGGCATTTATGGGGGTTGGTTTATGAAACCACAATATCTATGACACGTTTAGTATTCAGCGGCATACTAGAGAAGTACCCCAAGCTCAAGATAATAACCCATCATTGTGGCGCTATGGTACCTTATTTCTCACAGAGGATAGTAAATCATTATAACATGAGTGAAATGCGTGCTAAAACGAATTACAAAGCGGGTCTTACGGAGCCCCATATTGAATATTTCCGCAGATTTTACAATGACACTGCGCTGTTGGGAAACACGCCAGCACTGATGTGTGCCTATCAATTCTTTGGGGCAGAGCACTTGCTTTTTGGAACTGATATGCCCTATGACCCTCAACTTGGAGATTATGGCATTAGACATACAATACAAGCCATAGAGCGGATGGATATACCTGATTCTGACAGAAAGAAAATATTTGAGGACAATGCCAGAATTCTTTTACGTCTTCCTATATAGTTACTTGGACACACGGACTTTCGTGTGCATCTAATAAGCATTCCCCGCTTGCCCTACGGGCTTGTATGAGTAGATTCACCTGCTGAAGGCAAAATGTAGTTGCTCCGCATCAAACAATTCATAATGTGACCTGAGTGGACTCATCCAAAATCTTTCCATCCCTTGTTCGACGCTTGCAGATGTCGCTCGTGCATTGCCTCCGTACATTCTCGTACGCTGCCTCGTGTCATACTTCCCTCCTTTGGGTAACATATTTTTGACACAATGATACCACTCTCGGTAGTAATAATTATGAGGCAATTCGGAGGCTTGACAAGAGCATTAATTAGGTATTTAATCAATGCTACATAGCAAGCACAGGTGATTCGTAATTGAAGTGTATTAAGATAAGGAGGACAGCTATGTTACCTAATCATGTTACCTGATAATGAGCCTGTCCTAAATAAATATGGGAGGTAGTCTAATGGTTGTAGAAACAGTCAGACCAAAGGAAACAGAACTGCTTAGTGAGCGGGTTAAAAGGTTGAAAGAGAGTCTTATTCAAGACGAAGGCAGACTTGACTGCGAGCGGCTTTACTATCTTATGGAGTCCTACAAGGAAACTGAGGGTAAGCCACCGGTAATAAGGAGGGCCAAGTTCTTCGATAAGTTCCTTAGCGAGAAAAGCATATTTATTGACGAAAATCCCATAGTCGGCACACTGACAAAATATTCGACCGGTGTTCTACCCTATCCGGAGTATTCGTGTGAATGGATGAAAAAAGAGGACGAGTTTTTTACTGCCTTGGGGATGGTGAAGCTAAGCGAAGAAGACAGAAAGCTGACGGGAGAAGCTGTGGATTATTGGCAGGACAAATGCACAGCCTTTAAGGTAAGAGAAGCATTTTCACAGAGACATCCCGGCGCAGCAGTAGACTATGATGACATCGTTGATGCGCAAGTCTTTTTTTCAGCTGATGGTTTATATGTGGGGAGAATCAACATTGACTACGCGAAGGTGTTGAATAAGGGTTTGGAGGGGGTAATAGCGGAAATAGACGAAGAATTAGAAAAGCTGCCCTTTGGCGACTTTGAAGCTTACAGAAAAGGGATTTTGTTGGAGGGTATGAAGACCGCCTGTAGTGCAGTAATCAAACTTGCTCGAAGATATGCATCCCTAGCCAGGGACATGGCGTGCAAGGACGAGAACCCTGAAAGGCGAGCGGAGTTAGAAAAGATTGCTGAGACCTGTGACTGGGTGCCAGCCAAGCCGGCGCGGAGCTTTTATGAAGCTATTCAATCCTTCTGGTTTACCCATCTAGCTGGTCAAATTGAGAACGCGACAGCTGGTCGTAGTCCAGGGAGATTTGCCCTATATATGTATCCCTTTTATAAGAAAGACAAGGAGGAGGGTAGGATCACTGAGGAGGATGCAATTGAGCTTTTAGAGTTGCTTTTCATAAAACTTTCGGGGGTGAGAAGATTTCTGTCTAAATCACTTTTTGGCATAAACATGGGAAATATGTTTCAAAATGTAGCTATCGGTGGGGTAACTATAACTGGAGAGGATGCTACCAACGAAATGGATTATTTTTTATTGGAAGCTCAATACCGTGTGCAACTGCTACAGCCTACCCTATCGGTTTTATGTCATAATAAGTTGTCTCAGGAATTTCTGCTTAAGTGCGTTGAACTGGCACGCACAGGCATTGGGATGCCTGCCTTCTTCAACAATGATGTCACTATCAAGCGGTTGCTCAATCATGGAGCATCGCTGGAAGATGCTCGGGAATGCTGTGTTATCGGGTGCATTGAAGCTACGCCCTCCCATACCTGCAGCTCATTGCAGGGTCCAGCTATAAACATGCCGAAATTCTTGGAGCTGGCCCTAAATAATGGCATGGACCCTACCACAAGAAAACAACTTGGTTCACAAACAGGCGATGCTCAAGCGTTTCAGTCCTACGATGAGCTACATGAAGCTATTGAGAAACAGTTCCAATACTTTATGCAAATGCAGTGCGAATTTGACAATTACGGTGTCATCCTTAAATCAGAGCTTTTCCCAGTGCCCTTTAGCTCAGCCTTATTAGGTGATTGCATCAAGAATGGTAAAGATGCGATTGGTGGTGGAGCAAGGTATTGTATGGATGGTCAGGGACCGGTAGGAGTAGTTGATTTAAGCGATTCGCTGGCAGCTATCAAAAAACTGGTGTTTGAGGAAAAATCAATCACTATGAGAGAACTGCTCGAAGCATTAAGAGCCAATTTTGAAGGATATGAAGAGCTACACAAGGCGCTCCTCGAGGTTCCAAAGTACGGCAATAACAATGACTACGTTGATAAAATAGTAAAGAAATGGTATGACATATTTTGCCAGGAGCATCAAAGGTATCAGGACCATTTGGGCAGAAATCGTATACCGTTTGCCCTTTCCATCACTTGGCATTTCCCCTTAGGTGAAAAGGTAGGGGCATTACCCAGCGGTAGACAAGCTTGGTTGCCTCTTACTGATGGCACTGTTTCCCCTGAGCCAGGCAAGGATACGAATGGACCCGCTGCCCTGGTTCTGTCAGCTACCAAGGTAATAGATAATGTTAAATATGCCTGTAGCCTACTGAACATGAAGTTTCACCCCTCGGTTTTAGGAACTAGAGAAGTGCAAAAAAAGCTATTAGCCCTTATAAAGACCCACATGGATTTGGGCGGGCACCATGTTCAATTCAATGTGATAAGTGCTGATACCTTGAAGGATGCCCAGGTTCACCCTGAGAAATACCGCAGCCTCATAGTGAGAGTGGCTGGATTTAGTGCCTTTTACATCCATCTAGACCCGGTGGTGCAGAACGAGATTATAAAAAGAACTGAACTGAGCGTTGCCTAACGGGAATAGAAACGGTTTAAATTCTATATCGTGACAGTGATAAACCCGGATGTATGGAACTCGCTTCCCAAGCATCTACAGGATTTGCTGATTGATAGCCAGATTGAGCTGGAGGCCGAGGGCACAGCTTACTTTGAAGGGTACTACAACGAGGTATACCAGTTTATTTTGGACCAGGGGATGGTGCAGACCAAGTGGTCAAAGGCTGACGAGGAATGGTTTCGTAACCTCGCCTACGATGCTGCCTGGGCAAAGGCTAAAGAGGATATCAGCCCAGATATGTACACCAAATTAGTGAAACTCTTGGGAAAGTAGGCCGGATGCATCCATAGTCAGTTCGCTCAGGCTATCCTGAGCCCTGTTTAAACATTGGCAAGTATTGGCTGGGGGCTGTGGACGGGGAGGTTCAGTGCCCCCGGCCAATGTTGCTTTTGGTGATAGTTTGTCTCTGGATAGCTAGTGGCAAGTAGCCACTCGGGTGGGAGAAGCACATGAAGACACCGATGAAACTTAGAACCACTTTTGACCACACAATTAACCTTGGCGCCTATTTAGCAGGTGGATTTGTTGTCTTTATTATGTTAACCATCGTTGCCGATGTTACAAGCAGGAAGTTGGCGGGTCAGTCGATACCATGGGTGGTGCAATTTAGTGAGTATAGTTTATGCTACCTTACCTTTCTCGGCGCTGCTTGGCTGCTAAAAAGGGAGGGGCATGTAAAAATAGATATTGTGGTTAGTAGGCTAAATCCAAGAAATCAGGCGCTACTTAATCTGGTTACCTCTATTGTCGGCGCAATCGTTTTGTTGGTTGTTGCCGGCTATGGAGTAATAACCACCTGGGACCTGTTTCAAAGGGGCGTCTATGATCCATTAATAATAAGGGTTCCAAAAGGGCCTCTCGTTGCCGTTATTCCTCTAGGCGGTTTTCTGCTCTTCATCCAGTTCCTGAGAAAGGCTTACGGACACTTGAGGGAGTGGAGAGCGTTGTAAGATAAGGGGGTAAGCAGAAGGTAGTAGAGGCAACCTTTAATCTTAACCTATGAGGTAAAATCAATTGGAATGGTGGCTAGCTCTAATAGTTATTCTTGGCGGGCTAGTGTTCCTGATGCTAACAGGAATACCTGTTGCCTTTGCCTTTATGGTCGTCACCCTGGTAGGGGCACTTTTTTACTGGGGTTTCCCAGCAGGTTTGAACCTATTTATCCTCAACATGCGTGATTCTATAAGCAGCTTTGCTATGCTTCCCATACCTATGTTTGTGTTGCTGGGCGAGGTGATGTTCCAGTCGGGAATGGGCTTCCGCATGATTGACGTCCTAGACGAGTGGCTGGGGCGTTTGCCGGGCAGGCTGGGCTTATTAGCAGTGGGTGCGGCGACTCTGCTTTCAACGACGAGCGGTTCCACCATAGCCACTTGTGCTATGTTGGGAACGCTGTTGACGCCGGAGATGGAAAAACGCGGCTACAAAAAGCCCATAGCCATAGGCTCTATTATGGGTAGCGGTGGCCTGGCTATGATTATTCCCCCTAGTGGCATAGCTGTCCTTTTAGCCGCCATAGGCGAGATCTCTATTGGGAAGCTCTTGATTGCTGGTATTATTCCTGGCTTGATTATAGCTTCCCTTTATTCAAGCTATATCATACTTAGATGCAAATTCCAGCCATCTATTGCACCGAGCTATGAAGTGACCCTTCCACCTCTATCTAAGAAGGTGAAAGACACTGTGAAGTATGTGCTGCCGTTAGGGTTCATCATCTTTCTGGTGCTGGGGTTCATCTTCTTGGGTATCGCCACCCCGACGGAGTCTGCCGCTGTGGGGGCGCTCGGCTCCATCATTCTAGCTGTTATTTATAGAAGAATGAATTGGGAAGTAATGAAGAAGTCCATTATGGGTACCGTTCAGGTTTCAGTCATGACGCTCATGATTATCGCCGCAGCGATAACCTTTAGCCAGATTCTGGTTTTTTCTGGTGCCACTCACACCTTGGTTAGAATAGTAACGGGTCTGCCGCTAGCCCCCATGCTCATTATGGGAGCTATGCAGGTTCTCCTGTTGTTTCTAGGCATGTTTATGAGTATGACTTCCATAATCATGATTACCATCCCCATATATATGCCCATTGTCTTTGCCCTGGGTCTTGACCCTGTGTGGTTCGGGTTAGTAATGCTCATCAACCTGGAGATGGCCACAACAACACCGCCCTTCGGCATGCTCCTGTTTGTGATGAAGGGAGTAGCACCAGCGGGCACGACGATGGGGGACATCTATAAAGCCGGTATCCCCTTCCTCCTATGTGACTTGATAACAATACTGTTGGTAATGGCCTTTCCTATACTGGCACTGTGGCTGCCAAGCATAATGTAACAATTAAAGCTAAATCGTTTATTGAGTTGGAGGTTCGTCTATAATGCGGGAGGGACTGGTATTTGATATACAAAGATATTCGATTAACGATGGTCCCGGAATCAGAACCACAGTATTCTTTAAAGGTTGCCCTCTAACATGCTCGTGGTGTGATAACCCCGAATCCCAAAAATCATTCCCGCAGCTCCTTTTCTTTGAGTCGTTATGCGTCAGGTGCTACCGATGCCGAGAAGTATGTCCTCACCGTGCCACTGTCATCACCCCGGAAGGTGCAATTAGAATCGCCCTGTAGAGAT
>SDBT01019994.1_pt1 | contig 10481 bp, 9 predicted proteins | sample 2277101 | NCBI WGS metagenome assembly SDBT01 (sample SAMN10404973, study PRJNA504765) | marine sediment metagenome | isolation source: marine sediment core GS10_PC15, 103 cmbsf | place: Arctic Ocean: Southern Knipovich Ridge | collected 2010
CCTGCGGCTTTAAAGATAATCCGATTCGCGGACGTGCGAAACTCGTGCATAAGGGTCCGTAACACCGAACAGGGCTTCGAGTTAAACAAAACATCTTTGGGAAATAAGAAAGTTAGGGCCTATTGATATTCTTTCATGCTGTTCGGTGTAACGCATCCTAATACACTCAGACAGTCACACGCGCACGAATCGGATCACCTTCAAAGCCTACTTCTATAAGCAAATTGGGCTTTGTGCATAACCGGAAAAATGAATAATGTTGAGGATTTCTTAGAGGATATCTTTCAGTAGTTCGAGGCAGGTATCCGATAGCTCTACACTGGTATCTTCAACGGTGATGGCCTCTTCTTTACAAATCTCCACGCAGCTTTCACAACCCACACATTCTTCGGCTCGTTGCGGAATCGCTTTTCCCTCCCGCATTTCAAATACATCGGCAGAGCAAATTTCCAAACACTCTTCACAGCCGTTGCATTTTTGAGGATCAACCGTGGTCTTAAATGACATCCAACTCAAATCCTTTCAATCCGGTCGTTTTATATTTATTCGATGGTGTGGACGGTTCCGGCATTGTTGAAGAAGAATTTATCTCCGAACGCCTCAGCGAATTGCATTGCCGCATCCATTCCGGTGCAGTGGGATACACCGATATTTCGGACATCGATTTCCTTTAAAGCATCGATGGTTTTCCGTACCTGCGGTTTCTTTTTCGGAAAAAGGTGGGTTCCGCCGATCACTGCATGAACGCTTTCTTCACCGGTGATTTTCCGGGCATGCTGTATGGTATTGATTACCCCCCTGTGGGCGCAGCCCAGAACGATGACCAGCCCTTGTGGAGCCCTGATGATCAGTGCGAGATCGTCCGGAAAATCATCCGGCCGGAGGGTTCCGTTTTCTTTTACGTAAAAATCGGGATCCAATTTTTCAAAATCTGTAGTAAGCGATACCTCGCCTGTAGTCATTACTGCATCGGACAATTGTACGGGCCCCTGGCTGAGCTTCAAAGCGGCATGCTTTTCGATCGCCTCAATTCGATACGGAATACCGTTGAACTCAGCGGGTTTGTCCGATTTTCGTTTTTTATATTTCGGAATCCATATGGCCGGGTGTGCCAGGATTTCAGGGTGACCGGTTCGCTTTAACACCGCCCTGAGTCCTCCGGTATGATCCTGATGAGAATGACTCAAAACGATTATGTCCACGGCATTTAAATCGATCCCGAGCTTATCTGCGTTTTTTACAGCTGCTGTGTCTCTGCCGGTATCAAACAGGATATTGAGTCCGTCGGATTGAATATAAATACTCCATCCCCACTCGGCAGTGAAACCAGGGCCGGAAACAGTATTCTCACAAAGGGTTGTCAATTTGATTCCCACGATGATAGCTCCTTTTTATGAATCGATCAGCATTTTATTCCGTAGCGGTATTAACATAATGCAATGTCTCTTACAAAAGAATTTGTATCCAAAAATTAATAATACCCCAAAAACCTCGATCGGAATTATAATTTTTCCCGTCCTTTAAATTACAGGGAAACCTCATGGTATAATGGGAATAACTATTTGAAATAAAAGATAAAAAATTCCAATGTTTTTTATTGACATTTCATTTCATATTATCTAATCAAGAACTTTATAAATCGCAAGCCTCAATAACTTGTATACAAAAATGAAAAAACAAAATTTTCGGAATCCACCTAAGAAAAATGCAATTCCGGCCAGGGAACGCGCCTACGAATATTTGAAGGAGAATCTGCTTTCCGGACGTTTTAAACCCGGTGAGCGATTGACCGAAGAATATCTGGCCGGTGAGTTGGGGGTCAGTCGTACACCGGTAAGGGAGGCCTTGCACAGGCTCGAGCAGGAAGGGTTAATACAACCGCTCGAAACACGGGGATTCCGTGTTGCTTCGGATTCACAAGAAGAGATGGAAGAGCTCTTTGAAATCAGATCAATATTGGAGGGATATGCGTTAAGGTGTGTTTGTGAGAGGATTTCGGATAAAGACCTCAAGGAATTGGAAGGGTACATCCGGAAAGCGGAAGAATCTTTTAAGCAGAACGAGGTGGACAAGATCTTCCATTACAACACCCGGTTCCACGATACCCTTCATACCCTTGTTTCCCACAAACCGAGACTTCACAACATGATGACCGATATGCGTAAATATGTCCTTCGATACCGAAAGGATGCGCTTCATTATCATTACGGTTCAAAGCGTTCCATCGAGGGGCACAGGAAGATCATGATGGCGCTTCGGTTGAAAGATCCGGAGCTTTGCGAACGGATCATGCGGGCGCACATCCATGAATCCAAAGAAGATGCCTTGCAGACGACAGCAGGGTCGGCTAAATGAAAAGATCCCTGATCATCACCGTATAGGTTCTGATACTGGATGCTGGATGCTCGATATTGGATACTTGATAAGCGATATGATCTTTAATTCGTTTCTTCGGTTGGCGGGTAATTATATATCGAGTATCGAGCATCCAGAAACGAGTATCGAATACTATTCGCCATAATGCTGATTATGGAAACGCAGGCGGATTTGAGTTCTATTTAATTTAAGGTGTTTAGTTCCAATCAAAATAACCGTTACCGGTGAGGAGGATGTATGAAAGCAGATACAGAAAAATGTATCGGATGCAAACGATGCTTCCCATACTGTCCTATGGGGAGGATTCAAACGTTTCGGCGGCATGATGAGATTCCCGGCAGGGTGTATATAGAGATCGATCAGGACAAATGCACGGATTGCGGCGTGTGCATGCGGGCCAGCATCTGTCCCGTCAATGCGCTTTATCAGCAGCAGGAAACTTGGCCGCGGGAGGTGCGCGGAATCCTGAGCAACCCGTTGATCGAGTTCAAAGGATCCCAGGTTCCCGGCCGTGGTACCGAGGAAATGAAAACCAACGATGTCAAGGGTACCTTCATGCCGGGGGAGGTGGGTGTCGGCATCGAACTGGGCAGACCCGGAATCGGCGCTTATTTTAGAGACGTTCAAACCGTGGCCATGGCCTTAATGGGGGCGGGTATCGGTTATGAAATGGCGGAAGAAAATCCGGTGACCCATTTCATGGAAGACAAGAATATCGGCAAACTCCGGGATGATGTACTCAATGAAAAGGCGACGTCAGCCATTATCGAAGGTAAATGCAAGCTGGAGAAACTACCTCAAGCTTTAGCGGCGCTTAAGGAGGCGGCGAAAAAAGTGGAATCCGTATTTACCGTAGAAGTGATTACCAAAGTAACACCGGAGGGAGAGATTCCCATCAAACCGGTGCTGGATGAAATGGGTATTTGGTATTCCCTCAACAGCAAAAACAATCTCGGCATCGGTGAGCCGTCATTCAATTTCTATCCGGATCGGAATGGGAATTAAAGGAGGAGCGCATGACACACAGCCTACATCGAAGAGGTAATTACGAAGAATTAAAAAACGATTTTGTGGTGCTCGGCTGTCCGGCTACCGGTGTGAACAAAGTAGGTTCGGCGCCCAAGACCCAGAAGTTTCTGAGCCTCTGCTATAAACACGGCCCGGTGAATTTGGGAGATATGAAAACAGGAAATATCCATAACACCACCATGGGCGATATCCTGGACCGCGTCACCGACGGCACCATCGTGGAGTGTACGTTCGACAATCGGGATAAAATCGTATCGCTGCTCAAGGATCTCAAGGATAACCGTCCCGGGATTTCGGTTATCATATCCGGTGTGGCCGATGTGGTCCAGGAATGCATGAAAGAAGCCGGTATGGGTCCCATTCACTCCCTGGAATACTCTTTGGGGACCTGGGGACATACGGAATTGCTGCCCGATTATGAAATTCTTAAAACCACAACCATGTGCGGCCACGCCATGATTGCTACGGATCTGGTGAAAAAGATGGTCCGGGACGTAAAGCGCGGACGCCGAACCATGCAGGACTGTATAAAAGAAATGGCGGAGTGCTGCACGTGCGGCAACTACAATCTAACGCGTGGAGAGAATCTGTTTCGAGAGCTGATGGCCAAGTACATGGTGAAAAGTCTCTACTAGTAATTATACATAAAGGAGAGTAAAATGAAATACGTAATCGTCGGGGGGAGCGCTGCTGCAATCAGTGCGATCGAAGCGATTCGATCCATTGATAAAAGATCGCAGATCGATCTGTTCAGCGATGAAAACACCTCCTTATTTTCGAGAGTACTTCTACCGTATTACGTGGCTGAAGAGCTTTCCAAACCGCTTTTGAATTTTCGATCTGCCGATTTTTTTGATGAATTCGGCATCACCCCTCATATCGGGGTCAGGGTCGAAGAGATAATGAAGGAAGATAAGGCAGTAAAAGCAGACGATGGGAACACGTATGCGTATGACAAGCTGCTGCTTGCCACCGGCGGCAATGCCATCGTTCCCAAGATTCCGGGTGTGGAGAAAGAGAATATCTCAACCTTAAAGACCATGGCCGATGCAGAGAAAATTTTGAATATGCAGGGCAAAAAGGCCGTTGTCATCGGTGCCGGAAGCATCGGGGTGGAAGTCAGCATCAGCTTTTTGAGACGGGGGATCAAAGTCACCTTGCTGGAGCAGCTGGGGCAACTGCTTCCCACGGTTTTTGATGAAGAAGCAGCATCCATTATCCGGAAAGTCGTTGAAGAGATGGGTGTTGAAGTAATCACCGGAGAGCGGGCAGTAGAGTTTAAAGGAAATGGACAGGTGACCGGAGTTGCCACCCGCGCCCACGATATCGACTGCGACATGGTTTTACTGGCAGTGGGCGTTCGGCCGGCGGTCGAGCTTGCCGAGAAGGCCGGCATTGAAATCGGATCCATGGGCGGGATTAAAACCGACAGCCAAATGCAGACCGGTACCCCGAACATCTATGCTGCGGGTGATGTCTGCGAAACCTTTGATGTTGCCCGGAACACCCACTTTGTGAATGCCATATGGCCCATGGCCGTGGAAGAAGGCCGCATCGCCGGCTTGAATATGGTGGGGAACAAGGCCGAGTTTCAGGGATCGGTTCGGATGAATTCCATCGGCAATTTCATCGGATTTCCCGCCATGTCAGTGGGCGTTACTCACCCGGATGAGTGTTCTTATGTGGATGAAGAGTGCCACTTTGAAGAAATCAAGCACCGTACCAAAAATACTTACAAGAAAATCATTCTGAAAAATGATTGTATCGTCGGCGCTATTTTTCTGGGCCAGACCCAGAAGACCGGAATTCTCACCACATTGATGCGAAGACAGGTGAATGTTGCCGAATTTATTCCGGCATTGATGAGCAAGGAGTTGAACTTCTTGGATATTTTGCCCATATTGCGCAGCCATGGCGACATTTTTACTGAACCTGAATTCAAAGAAATTATGGATACCGGGCTATAGTCTCGAAGTTCCTTTATGCAGGTGAATACAGATTTTCGAGATTTTGAATGTAGGGGCCTCGTCCCGGAGGGAATACTGGAGTATTGGAACACTGGAATGATGGGTTTAAATGAATTCTATCGATTTTATAAAAAGATTCTTTCCGCTTTTACACCCAATATTCCATTATTCCATCGTTCCACTATTCCATGTTGCACTGCTATAAGAATCGTCACTTAAAGACAAATAATATCTATATGTTATACAATTTGCGAGACGTTTAAAGAGGAGGACACATTGCAAGTAATCAAAGTTGACCCGGAAAAATGTACAGGTTGCCATCAGTGCGAGCTCTGGTGCGCTTCTGAAATTGCATCTGTGGCCAAAGAGCTTCCGCTTTCCATCAATGAGGAACCTCAGCCGGTACCCAGGGTATTCGTGGAGGGAAAACCGTTTGCACTTCAATGCCGACAATGTGAAGAGGCCCCTTGCCTGGATGCCTGCCCGAACGGCACCATGAGAAAAGATCCGGAAAACGGCCTGATCTATGTTCACGAGCCCACCTGTATAGCATGTTGGATGTGCGTGATGGTATGCCCCTTTGGGGTTATCAATCCGTCTTCGACGTTTAAAGTGGCCATCAAGTGCGATCGCTGCCGAAGCATGGGGTATCCGATCTGCGCTGAGGCCTGCCCCACAAACGCCATTAAAGTGGAGGATCGGACGGATTATCGTAAGAAAAAGTTTTAGCCCCATTTGATAAGAAACTGAAGATGAATTCATAATATTATTGATGATCGTCTCGGTCATTAGAGATTCGCGATTTGCGCCAGAAAGGAGAAAGAAATGGAGTTTATCCAGAAAAAAACTGCCGATCGTGCGGTGGAACATTTCTTAATGAAAGCTGTGGATCAGGAGATATCGACGGCTTGGGACCGCTACGAAGGGCAGCTTCCCGAGTGCGGGTTTTGTGAAGCCGGATTGAGCTGCCGGGATTGCCTCCAGGGACCCTGTATCAGCCATCCGTTTCGAAATGACACGAAGATCGGTGTGTGCGGTAAGGATAAAGATGTCATGGCTGCCCAGTCATTGCTGAGGCTGGTTCTGAAAGGCACCATGGCCCAGCTGGATCAGGTATCTGATTTCGTAAAAGCGGTGGCATCCGGTGAAATCGAAATCAAGGACAAAGATGCAGCCGATCGGATTGTAAAAGATATCAACGGACTTTTGGATAATGGAGAAACAGAGGCTGTAAAGGCTTTGCCGAAAGTTATTGTTGAAGGATGGGAAAAAGCGGGTGTTCTTCCCCAGGGAGTGGCCCGGGATATATTCAAAGCCACCCAGAAAATGGAAGGCGGCGTCTCCGGCGGGGAAGAAATTCTGCTGTGGACGGTAAAGTGCGCTTTGCTCGGTTGCGCTGCCGATGCTCTGGGAAGAAAACTACAGGGGGCGGTATTCGGTGAAATCACGCCCACGGATGTTGCAGTCAATCTGGGGGTTATTCAGAAAGACCAACCGAATATCCTGATATATGGGCCTGTTTCTCCGGCACTGAAGAAACTGGTCATTGAAAAGGCAAAAGACAACAGTATAAACGTCATGGGTGTTTGTACCGATTCGTTGCTGCCGCCATACACTATCTCTCCCGTGAGTAACTACGGATCACAGGATATTCCATTGATGACCGGTGCTGTGGATCTTATTGTAGCAGGAGACCAGTTTGTAAATCCGTCCCTGGCCGGTGTTGCAAAAGACTGGAAAGTAAAGATCGTATCCGTAAATGGAATCAAGCCGAGTGGAAGTCTGTCCGATTTGGCCGATGAGGTCGTGAAAAAGGCCCAAGAATCTTTTGGGCTCCGAACGGATGTCCCAAAAGATATTCCGGATGCTAAAACGTCTGCGGTGATGGGTCATTCCCCCCAAAGTCTGGATATCAAGAAAATCGTCGATGCATTGAATGCCGGAACAATTAAGGGGATTGCAGTCTTTTCCGGCAGCAACAATGTGAAATTTACCCAGGATAACGAATTCACCGCCATGGCAGAGGCTTTTTTAAAGAAGGATATCCTTTGCATTTCAGAAGGCGAAGCCAGCGTTTGTCTCGCTAAATACGGGTATTTAACGCCTGGGGAAGAAAAGGAATGCGGCCAAGGCGTAAAAGGGTTGTTGGGTTCTCTCGGGGATAATGTTCCTGCGGTCATCGACTGTAATGCCGTGGATTTCATGGTATCGCTTGCCGGTATAGAAAACAAAGCACTCAGCGAATATCCCATCGCTGCCTGTTTTGCCGAAGCCAACCGAAGTGCAGAGGTTGCGAAAGCCATGGCTTTTGTGTCCATGGGGGTCTCCACTTATTTCTGGCCCTGTCTACCGGTAACCGGTAGCCCCAAAACCATGGGCGTTTTAACAGACTTTTGCGGAGAAACTTTCGGCGGCCGGCTTCACGTCGTTACCGCCAGAATCGATGCGCCGGCAAAAGCGGAGTTGTTCATTAAGGCGATTACTTCACCCCCCTCCATGTCGGGTAAATCTTGGCAATAGGCTTATGCTGAATATCCCTCTCTTCCCACGCTGGGGGAGAGGGATATTTTTATCTACTTTAACTGCCGTTCCGCCCAGGTTGTCAGCTTTTCTCTCAAAATTTTTACGTTATGGCGGGAATCCAAGGGAAAACCGTCGTGGAATAAAACGGTTTTAATCGGTTTGGTATGCTCGTAACCTTCTGCGATCAGCAGAAGTTCCTCCGTAATCTCTTTGGTGACGATTTTCTTATCTGATTTCCCCAATTCGATACAGATGACCGGCATTTTTTTATCTTCAGGTCCGACTCCCACCAGAGCGCTCCTACGCACATCGGAATGATTGTTGAATATGACTTCACATGGAATGGTGTAGAGGGTCCCTTTTTGGGTAACCACGCGCTGACTTTTTCGTCCGCAATACCATAATCTTCCCTTGTTGTCCTTCCAGCCAAGATCCCCCATCCGGTGCCACACCCGATCGCCATCCTTTATTTTTGATAAACGATTCGCCTCCGGTCGGTTGAAATATTGTTGAGAGACCAAATCTCCGCTGACCGCCAGTTCACCGATATCGCCATCCGACACCAATAGATCATCCGACCATGCCTCGATGGGCTTGTCTTCGATTTTGATGATTTGGACTTGAATTCCGTCGAGCGGACGACCAATACAAAGCCCGAAACCTTCTTCGCTGAGGTGCTTGGTTTCGGAGATGATCTCATGGGTGGTCATTGAGGTAATGTGTGTTGCTTCCATTGCACCATAGGGTGTGTGGATATCGGTATCCACAGGCAGAACAGAGGAAATGATGCCTATGTTACGGGGAAATACCGGAGCCCCGGAAATTATCACCCGTCTGATGGATGGCAGTTTTACACCATTTGTTTTGCCGTACCGCCCCACACTTTCCAGCAGCGAGGGTGAGGCAAACAGATTGGTAACCCCATGATCGATGATTGCCTCGATGATGTTTTCAGGGTTTGCCTCGGCCGGTTTAGCAGGGTCCATAGCCGGGATGACTGCGGTCATTCCCAATGCCGGATCGAACATGGCGAATTGTGAGATTGTGGGGAGATCGATTTCATCAGATTCAATCCCGAAGTGGGATTTAATATGACGAATCTGCGCATTCAGGATTCCGTGGGAATATACCGTTCCCTTTTTGGATCCGACCACACCCGGGTTGAAAAGAATCGCCGCTGTTTCATCCCGTGTCGTATTTATTGAAGGGTAGGGCTGCCAGTCTGATTCCCGGAATTGATTGAGCGTCTGTCCCCCCCAAAACCATCGTCTGCCCACGGTGATCGTCGTATGCACGGATTTAAAATATTTTGGATAGATTTTACGGTAAAAATGAGCGATGGGTGTGCCGATCAACGCTTCAGCTCCACTCTCTTCAAAACACATTAGCATACGGCGAATCCCCAAGTCTGAATCAGCCATTACCGGAACCGCTCCGATCCGAAAAAGAGAGAACAGCACGGTGAAAAATTCAAGTCTCGGCTTCATCATAACGACTGCCCGCGTCCCCCGGGAGATACCGATGCTGTTCAGGCCATGGGCAATACGATCCGCTTCTTGATCAAGCTGTAGGAAAGTAAGGTGAGAATAGGCGACCCGACCTGCTCGGTCTCTATTCGAAGGATATACCACCGCCCGTTTGAAAGGCTTGAGTCTTCCCATGCGTCTCAGATGAGAAGATACATTTATAACGTCATTGCTGGTTGAGTTGTTGGGCTGTTGCATATGTATGGTGAATGCCGGAAGTGACTCATATTATTGGAGACCGATAGTATACTTATACTGAACCTTAAGAAGTGTCAATGCGAACACAGGGATGGTTCAGGGTAACCGCATTTGGATTTCGTATTCAGAAATAATCCTTTTGGGATCGAAAATTAACACAAATTTGGGAAATTGGGCTATAGGTTTCAGGTGTCAGGTTTCAGAAAAGACACTCCTGACACCCGAAACCTGACACCTGAAACCTTCCCCAAACACTCATTCCACTATTCCAATGGATTTGTGTGAACGTTGAATTGATACAATCGGAAACTTGATTATCCGGAGAGCTTGTCTTTAAGGCTTGCAATAAAGGATTTCTTTTCGATAACGATCAACCGTTTGGTATGGGGGCTGGAAGCTTCAAGGGTTTTATTGATGGCATCCACAAGGGATCTCATATTTTTATTAATTAATTCAGTGCCTTTGTCTTTATTCACCAGATGGGTCACATAGATTTTCTCAATCTTTTTCTCCAGGTTTGAAAGGGATGAACGGAGGTCTTTTTTTACCTTCTTCCAATTGTTTCGTTCCGTTATGATGATTTTTCTCTGCTTGGGAAATTCAGCTTCAATTTCCTTCAACCGCTCCAGCTCCTTGTCAATTAGAACGATTTCGCTGTCCAGTTTAACCAGGCCGGAATAGATTCTTGGGACCTTACTGAAGGTAAAGGTGATGATATCCTTATTTAATTGCAGTTTGGATAGATTCACTTGAGGTTGGGCGTTCTTATTTAAAAATCCGCAGGAAGCAACAACAGAAACGAAACAAAACACCACAACCATCCGGGTGATGATACGCCGGTTGGTTGGGAAGTTGTTTTTTG
>SDBT01019995.1_pt1 | contig 10481 bp, 11 predicted proteins | sample 2277101 | NCBI WGS metagenome assembly SDBT01 (sample SAMN10404973, study PRJNA504765) | marine sediment metagenome | isolation source: marine sediment core GS10_PC15, 103 cmbsf | place: Arctic Ocean: Southern Knipovich Ridge | collected 2010
TGGTTTCGGGTTCGTTTTTAGCTTCCATTGCTCAATCCCCCAAAAGTAACGAGGTTTCAGGATGTTTGCCTTCCATGCAATCGGTTAAAATCTATATTATTCGAGCAAAATCTCGTCGGATTTAGCCTGGACCATCGCATCAACTTTGTCGGTATATTCTTTTGTTATTTCATCGGCTTGTTTTTTGCCGTTGGCAAGGTCATCCTCGGTAATGAGCTTGTCTTTTTGTTCTTTTTCGAGCTGTTTGTTGACATCTCTTCGTATGTTACGAATGCTGACCTTTGTCTGTTCACCCATCTGTTTGGCCGACTGGACGAGCTGGATTCTTCTTTCCTCGCTAAGAGGCGGGACATTTAGCCTTATCAGTGGACCGTCAACGATAGGCGCAATGCTCAGATCGCTGGCCTTAATCGCCTTTTCAATATCCTTTACTGAGGACGGATCGAAAGGCTTAATAACGACCATGTCCGCCTGGGGTGCTGCTATTGTTGCCATTTGCTTTAGCGGTGTTGGCGTGCCGTAGTACTCAACCCTGAGGTTTTCAACCAGTCCGGACGAAGCCCTTCCCGTGCGGACGGCTTTTAGCTCGTCATGAAAAACGTCGGTTGCTTTTGTCATCTTTTCCCGGCACTCTGAGATTAAATCATTGGTTGGCATCTAAAAAGACCTCCAAATTCAATAACTTTATTTTTCAAACTCAATACGCAAAGCCCATGAATATTCACAAGGTGAAGCTAAATTACCACATCTGGAGCGATCCTGCAATTGTTTTGGGAAGTTTTTGGAGATGTTTTGTGTTCAGGTTAGTGGATTAGAGTGCCTATCTTTTCGCCGTACAGAGTACGGGTAATGTTACCCTGCTTGAAAATATTCAGTACAACGATTGGAATATTGTTGTCACGGCACAGGCTGATAGCCGAATGGTCCATAATACGCAGATTTTTTCCGAGTACGTCGGCGTATGACAACTCTCCAAATAATTCGGCATCAGGATTCTTGTTAGGGTCATCGGAATATACGCCCTCTACCTTGGTTGCTTTTATAAGTATGTCAGCATTTAGCTCCGATGCCCGCAACGCCGCGCATGTGTCTGTTGTAAAGAAGGGATTTCCGGTTCCTCCCGCCAAGATTATTACTCTGCCACGCTCAAGGTGCCGCAAGGCTCTTCTGCGGACAAACGGCTCACATATCGCCGATACCTCTATCGCACTTAGCACTCGAGTTGGCTGACCTACTTTCTCCAGCGTCTCCTGGAGCGCGCAGGCGTTGATGATCGTCGCTAACATACCCATGTAATCGGCAGTGTTGCGGGGTATATGGCTTTTCTTTGAGAAACGCTCTCCACGCAGAAAATTACCCCCGCCTACAACCACGGCCACCTGTGGTCCAAGTTTGCAAATCTCGGCTATCCTCTCGGCAATCGATTCGAGTGGATCACCTTCTATACCGAAACCGCCCGGTTTGCAGAAACTCTCACCCGAGAGCTTCAACAATATTCGCTCATATTGTATATCTGCCATAGCACAATCCATTATATATAACCAAGCCAATCCTGTCGGCCCGAAACATTATTGTATTATCCGGATAATGTGTCAAGTGTGCTTTTTGCAAATTCTGACGCCAAACACCAAAACCCGCGGACTTGACTGGGACGATTTACGTCAATACAATGGCGGTTTGGTTTAGAACAAGGCTGTAACTTTTATTAACCCTTAGAAAGGCAATTAGACCCATGACTCGAATCAACGAGAATTATTTGAAATTACAAGCCGGGTATCTTTTTCCCGAAATAGGAAGGCGTGTCCGTGCTTTCAAGGCCGACAATCCCCAGGCCAGCCTCATCAGCCTGGGTATCGGCGACGTTACACAGCCGCTGGCACCGGCGGTAATTGATGCTATGCACAAAGCCGTCGATGAAATGGCCCGAGCCGAGACCTTCCGTGGATATGACGATGGTGGTGTTGGATGCGATTTTCTGCGGCAGGCAATTATCGAAAATGATTTCAATGCCCGCGGTGTCGATCTGGAAATGGATGAGGTCTTTGTCAGCGACGGGGCCAAATGCGATACCGGAAATATGCAGGAGATTTTCGGCATCGATAACATCGTAGCTGTTACCGACCCGGTCTATCCGGTGTATGTCGATACAAACGTAATGGCAGGCAGAACCGGCCAGGCCAACGAAAAAGGCAGGTACGACAAAATCGTTTATATGCCGTGTAAAGCCGAGAAAAATTTTGTTCCGGCTCTTCCCGATACCCAAGTTGATATGATATATCTTTGCTTTCCGAATAATCCAACCGGTGCGGTGGCAACTCGCGAACAACTCGCCGAATGGGTCGATTACGCTCGCCGGAACAAAGCCATCATTCTTTTCGACGCGGCTTACGAAGCCTTTATATCAGATCCTGACATCCCACACTCGATATATGAGATCGACGGAGCTAAAGAAGTCGCCATCGAATTTCGCAGTTATTCCAAGACGTCCGGTTTTACAGGTATAAGATGTGCCTATTCAGTCGTACCCAAGGCCCTAAAAGCATACAAGTCGGATGGTAGTTCTATCGACGTCAATCCGATCTGGAGTCGTCGTCACTGTACCAAGTTTAACGGTGTTTCTTATATCACCCAAGCCGGTGCTGCGGCAATTTATACCGAAAACGGCAAAAAGCAGATCCAGCAGACTATCGATATCTACATGGCCAATGGGAAATTGATATGTGAATCGCTCACCAGTCTCGGCTACAAGGTTTATGGAGGCGTGAACGCTCCGTATATCTGGCTCAGAACGCCCGATGGTATAAGCTCATGGGAATTTTTCGATATGCTCCTGAAAAAGGCCAACCTGATCGGAACACCCGGTGCCGGATTTGGCGCCTCAGGCGAGGGGTATCTTAGGCTGACGGCCTTCGGACAACCACAAGACGTCAAAAAAGCTATGCAGAGATTCGCCAAGGTTTAGGCAAAGTCTCTGACGTATATATCCGCAGGTATAAAATGCACAATAATGTCCAAATCCACCAGTTAGTTGAGTTTCCTCAGTATGCTGATACCGTAAGCGAATGGATTTATGAACAATGGTGGCGACCCATAGAGGGGCACAGTCTCGAAACAATAAAGGCCAGGCTTGACGAATGTTGCCAAATTAACAGAATACCGCTTACACTGATTGCCCTATACAAATCGAACCTTGTTGGGACTGCAAGTCTGATTATCAATGATTTAGAGCAGAGAAAAGACCTTTCGCCATGGTTAGCGGCTTTATATGTTTTACCCGAATTCAGAAATAAAGGTATTGGGTCTCGATTGGTTCGCACGGTGGTCGAAACTGCAAAGCAAATAGGGGTGACTGTGTTATATCTTTATACAGATTTACCTTCTTTCTACACACCCCTTGGATGGTCTGTGATGGAGAAAATTGAAAATAACAAAGGTTCTATGAGTATAATGGACATCGAAACATCAATGTAAATAAGTAACGGGCTACTTCAGTGAACTCAACTGTAACGGCATATATCGGATTGGGCGGTAACTTAGGTGACAGGCAGAGTCATATCGATGATGCGCTCAGGTTGCTTGGTGATTCGGCGGATATTGAGCTTGTGCAGGTCTCGTCGATAATCGAAACCGAGCCCCTTGGAGATTCGGAGCATCCACAATATCTAAACGGCGTTGCTCAGATAGAAACTACACTCACCGCCGAGCAGCTTCATAAACAAATGAGCCAGATTGAAATAAGTCTCGGAAGAGTCAGGCCGGACAAGTGGTCACCGCGGACGATTGACCTGGACCTTTTATTGTTTGGCGATCAGATTATCCAAAGCAACACACTGACCTTACCGCATCGGCAAATGCATCTGCGGACTTTTGTCCTCGGCGGACTTTGTGAACTTAACGCCGGATTGCTTCATCCGGTAATCGGTGTATCTATGAAGGAATTATTGTCCAGATTAAATGGCGGCGATTTTGAGATCAATCCGAAAGTACCGCAGCTTATCAGCGTTGCGGGCATCATTGGCGTCGGAAAAACTACATTGACGACGAAGCTCTCGGAGATGCTCGGCTGTAAGTGTCTTTTAGAACCATACGATAAGAATCCGTTCCTCTCGGATGTCTATGCCGGCAATAACGATCTTGCACTCGACTCGCAATTGTTCTTTCTCGCAGGCAGGATCAATCAAACTGCTGCCGGATCGCTTAGGCCATCAGAGTTAGCCGTCAGTGATTATGTATTCGATAAGGAGCTTATTTATGCCAGGCGGCTGCTCGACGAGCGGCAGTTAGCACTTTACGAGGATATATATCACCATATAGACTCACAGGGCTCAAAGGCCGTACTGGTTATTTACCTGGCGGATTCGGCGTCAGACTGCCTCGAGCGCATCCATTGGCGCAATCGCCCTTACGAGCAGCAGATCGAGCTTGATTTTTTACAAAGCCTTAGCGATGATTATGAGAAGCTCTTTGCCGACTGGAAAAGCTGTCCGGTGATTCGTCTTTCGGTATCGGAATTTGACTGCCGCAGCGATGATAACGTGAACGATTTGCAAAAACAGATAAAAAGTTACGTGGCGCTATAATGGAAGTTGCTAAAACAATTGAATCGGTAAGGTCTCTGGTCAAGACCGCTCGCGGCGCGGGCAAAAGCATCGGCCTTGTTCCTACTATGGGCGCGCTTCATGTCGGACATCTTTCTCTAATCGAAAGGGCGGTCAAAGAGACTGATTTTGTCGTAGTTAGCATTTTTGTAAATCCCACACAGTTTGGCCCGGAAGAAGATTTGGAAAAATACCCGCAAACCTTCGAAGCCGATTGTCAAATGTGCGAAAAAGCAGGCATCGATCTCATCTTCGCCCCCAGCCCCGAGCAAATGTACGGACAGCAGTGTCTGACCTGGGTAAACGTGGAGAAGCTCACAGAACCTCTCTGCGGCCAATCCAGACCCGGGCATTTTCGGGGTGTAACAACTGTTTGTGCAAAGCTGTTCAATATCGTACTGCCGGATATTGCCTTTTTCGGACAGAAAGACGCCCAGCAAACTGTTGTTATACAGCGTATGGTTGCGGATTTGAACATGCCGCTTGAAATCGTAGTCTGCCAGACGGTACGTGAATCCAACGGCTTGGCTGTTAGCAGCAGGAACAAATACCTCACTGATCAGCAAAGACAGGACGCTGCATGTATTTACCAATCCCTGCAAAAGTGCAGCCAAATGGTCGAAAATGGCGCCAGAGATACCGCGGAAATAATCTCCCGGATGCGGGGTATTATAGAACAAACCGGGGAAATTGAGGTAGAATACATCAACATCGTCGATTCACAGACACTTGAGACCCTTGAAATCGTTGGAGCAAGAGCGCTCGTAGCTGTTGCGGCTCGTTTGGGCTCGACTCGGCTCATCGATAATATTGTAGTTGATGTGCCGGGATAATTCTGTAGAATAACCGGACTATCGAAAATCGCATTTACGGATAGCAAGATATGTTAATAAAACTGATGAAAAGCAAGTTACACCGCGCGACGGTCACCGACACGAAACTACATTACCCCGGGAGCATGGCTGTTGATGCCGACCTGATGAAGCAAGCAGGTATTGTACCGTATGAATCGGTTATAGTAGCCGATCTAAACAACGGAAACAGGCTCGAAACCTATGTCATCGAAGCCCCAGCCGGTTCAGGTGATATTATAATCCTCGGAGCCGCAGCACAGCTTATCAAGACCGGTGATACAGTAATAATTTTCTCCTTCGGATTCTTCACTCCCGATGAAGCCCAAAAACACAAGCCGAAGGTATTGGTTCTCGAAGAAAATAACAAAGTAAAAACCGCGTAAACGACGATATACGACATACGCGATACGATATACGAACCAAATGCATCCAGAACTTATCGAACTACCGTTTATTCATATCACCATCAAGAGCTATGGGCTGATGATGGTTTTCGGCTTTCTGGCCGCCATTTATATAATCCGGCGTCTCAGTCGTGATATCACTCCCGATCCACAAATGATAACCAATGCTGCCCTGTACTCCCTGATCGCCGGGGTGGTAGGTTCTCGAATATTCTATGTTTTCCATCATTCTGAGGAATTTGCCGGTAGGCCAATGTCGGTCTTCGCGATATGGCAGGGGGGGCTCGAACTACTCGGCGGAGTAATATTAGCTATCACAGTCATATTGCTATATCTGCGCTATCACAAGCTGCCCATTCGCAAATATCTCGATATACTGGCCATAGGTCTGATGGCGGCACTTATCTTCGGAAGACTTGGATGTTTCATGAACGGTTGCTGCTATGGAAAACCGACCCAGTTACCCTGGGGCGTTCGTTTTCCTTATGGTGCTCCGGCATTTTACAGTCAGGTGAATCCAAACATGTTAAGAGATCGGCCCGAGCAACAATTGAAACTGCCCCGCGAATATTTCGATAATTCAAACTACCTAAAGAGTTTTGATCAATTAACCGAGCACCAACAGCAGCAGGTATCTCTGCGAGGTTCAGGCCAATATCGATGTTTACCGGTGCACCCAACACAGTTGTACTCCTCAGCCAATGCCGCCCTGGGAACTCTGCTGTTATTTCTTTTCTGGCGAAGAGCGCAAAAAGCCAAAAAATCGGACAAGAAAAAGTTTCTAACAAAATCCGGCTCTATATTTGCCCTGATGTTCATGTATTACGGAACGACCCGATTCATTCTTGAATTCATCCGCGACGACAACCCATTTGAAAACGCATGGTGGATCCTATTAAAAGGAAGGACCGTATCGCAGAACATCGGAATCTATCTGGCCGTCTTCGCCCTGATCCTGATGATCGTATTTCAAAAAATGAAAGCCTACAAAGAACCAGCAAAGAAGTCTAAATAGCTAAAGCTCCATCGTTTATCATCCCCGACAATGCATCGCAAAGTGAATCCATTTGTTCTTTTGTATGGTCGGATTGCAGTGATAGTCTCAGGCGCGCGGTTCCCGTAGCGACGGTGGGGGGCCTTATCGCGGGTACGAAAAAGCCCATATCGTATAATCTTTTCGACACTTCCAAAGCATCTTTCTCTTCGCCGATGATTACCGGAATGATATGGGTTGTACTGTTGCCGGTGTTTAAGCCCAACTCTTGCAGGCCGCTACGGAGGTAGTTTGCATTGTCGGCAAGTTTTTCTCGCCGCTGTGGTTCTGAGTCTAATATATCAATGGCCTCTGATACCGCCGCACAATTAGCCACTGTCGGCGCGGTGGTGTATATAAAAGACCGGGCCTTGTTTATCAGCAGTTCTATTAAAACTTTTTTCGATGCTACAACACCGCCTGTCGCGCCAAGGGCCTTGCTCATTGTGCCGACAACAATGTCCACTTCATCGAGAAGACCCAATTCCTGTGCCAAGCCGGCCCCGGTTTTACCCATACATCCTAAGGCGTGGGCTTCATCCACTATCAAAAATGCGCCATATTTATTCTTTAACTCAACCAGCTTCGCCAGGTCGGCTCTATCACCATCCATCGAAAAGATGCTCTCGGTGATTATGAACTTTTTCTCGAATCCATCATCGCCGAGAAATCGTTCGAGTCTTTCATATTTTCCCCGCCGATATGTCCGCAGTTGCGCCGGGCTGCTTTGGGCCGCGTCGATTATCGAGGCATGATCGAGTTTATCCAGCAGGATCAGATCGCCTTTTTCGGCTATTGTAGTAATTACCGCTTCATTGCAGGTCCATCCGGACGGAAAGATCAGGGCCGCTTCCTTTTCGAAGAGACTCGCAAATTTTTTCTCCAACTCGACATGGGGCCTCATAGTTCCGCTTAGCAGTCGCGAGGCCACAGCCCCAAGGCCGTATTTGTCCATTGCCCCGGTTACAGCCCCTATAATCTTGGGGTGGTTCGCCAGGTTCAGGTAGTTATTGCTGCAAAAAACGATTTTTCGCTGTCCGTCTATAACCGCTGTCGGTCCCTGGGCACAGTCGATACAGACCGTTTTTCGCAGCAAATTCGCCTGCTTTAGCTCTTTTAACCTTCTTTTTGCAAAATCAAATTTGTCCATTTGGAATTAAACTTGAACACACACGCTGTTTTTCCGATATTATATAGATGGTCGCAACTACTCGGTAGTGCTAAATCATAATAAACAATATAAGATTTTCGGACGTTAACATGGGTCTTTACGACAGAGATTATACACAGGATAAATTCAGTGGGCATTTTCAGCAGGGACCGAAGATGCGCATGCCACGGATGTCTGCTGGAGGCTTTTGGTGGTTCACGCCAGTAGTTAAGAGGTTGATGATTGCCAACTCGGTCATCTTTTTAATGTTGCTCTCTTCAGAATCTCTTAGAGATTTTTTATACGAATGGTTCTCGGCTTACGGGAATATCGGTGGGATGTTATTGATGCCCTGGCGGGTAATAACATACCAGTTTCTCCACGCATCGGTAGGACCGAATGGTCAGGTTATATTCGGTCATCTTTTCGGTAATATGATTGGCTTGTTCTTCTTTGGTCGAATCCTTGAAAAGCATTGGGGTAGCAGGAAGTTTTTGATATTCTACCTAACCTGCGGTGCGGCAGGGGGCTTTGTATATCCGATCCTGACCTCGATCGGTTTTCTCGAAAAATCATATTTGATAGGAGCTTCAGGATCCATTTTTGGAATTCTCGCTGCGGTGGCGATACTTTTCCCGCGTGTGTTGGTCTATATTTGGGGTATATTTCCTATCCCTATGTGGGTTCTGGCTGGGGCTTATTTGCTCTTTAGCATCAGGGGAATATTTGGAGGAGACAATGCCGGAGGAGAAGCCGCACATCTGGCGGGGATGGTAACTGGAGCAATTTACGTGCTATCGCAATCCTGGCGGGCAAAGTTCAGAACGAAGATTGGTGTCGGAGCGTGGGAGCGCAAGATGTCTGCCCAGCGGGACCTTCAGAAAGAAGTGGACCGGATACTCGAGAAAATCCACCAAAACGGAATACAGAGCCTTTCCTATAAGGAAAAGAAGATCCTAAGACAAGCTACCGAAGCCGAGCAAAAGCAAAACAACTTGTAACTTATTCTTCAAGCAGATTTAATCCCCGCTCGGGTTCGACATTGGCTTGAGCGTTTAATGTTTTTGAACTTTCCTTTCCAAGTTCCGAAAGAAACTGCTGGAATTCTTTCTGCATCTGTTCGAGACGCGTGGAAATTTCGGTTAAGCTTTTCTTTAGTTGCTGGACAATTCCCACAGATGTGCTTGCCTGTTGGATGCTCTGTCGGGCAGTGGAAATATTGCCTTCGGACAATTCCTTGAGGCTTGCAACTGCCTCGTCGTTTTCGGGAGTACCGGTGGAATTGTTTATGCCGCTGGTTCTGAAGTCAACTATACATATGCGTTGTTTGATGCATCGGTAACACTATTGAATTCATACATTTTCTTCCCCTCCTTAACTATTTGTCAGTCTGATCCGGCTCTCCTTTATTAATATAGATATTTGCAAATCATGATTAAGAGCGTACTAACTCTTTGGTTGATAGCTCTTTGATTCAAGATAGTCCCTGTACGTCGATATTTTATTCAAAGCTTCGGAAATTGTCCCTGCCGTGGATTCGGCATCGGTTTTCAAATCCAGGTTGCTTATGTCGATTGTAATTGATACATTCTCATCATCTCCGCTGGCGAGTATTTCATCGTTGTAACTCATGGCTTCTATCGATGAGTCAATTTGCCCTGCGAGTTGATCGAGTTCATCCTGCATCCGGCACAATTCTTCGTAGGAATAGCTTCCCCCAGCCGCGTCCTGGGCCATTATGTGCATCTCCGATAATATCTCTACTAAATTATTGGCAACTCCGGAAAAACCCTCAACCGTCGTTGTTGCTTGTTCGATGCTGTTGTCTTGGCTGGTTTCTGAAGTGATCTGAATTTCACAGTTGCTGCTGAGTGCTTCTTGAAGTGTCATTTAGCTCCCCTTCCTTTATTTTAATAACTATAGGCCAAATTTAGTTTCCTCGAATAAAAGATAATAACTAATTGCAGCAATGGCAAATCCCAAAACCGCAAAGCATTAAAGCGGGGCGGGCACGTTTGCGTAAGTCCTTGTTATTACTGCACTTATGTTCGTTTATGTGTCAAATTGGGTTCGTTTTGCATATTTAATCGTGACTCGTCTCTCGTGCCCCGTGGACCGTTGGCTGTGGGTAAGTGAAAAGGTGTTGGGTTGCAATTGGCTTTGTTTTGCATAAATAATCTCGTATTGCGTATATCGTATATGGTATGTCGTTGGTTGAAATTGGGTTTGTTTTGCGTTTTTTCCCGCCTTATGCGTATAAAACTCCTTGCTCGTATTGCGTATGTTGGGGCGATATATTTATGTAAGTCATTGTTGTAGATGTAGTTAAGTGTGTTAGTTTCAAAAGTTTGCAAAACATGACGAAAAACGCGCACTTTTGACCAGAAAAAGAGAAAAAGAGTGGAAGAGTTGATGAGAAATAGATACTTTTTGGTGGTAAAA
>SDBT01019996.1_pt1 | contig 10481 bp, 6 predicted proteins | sample 2277101 | NCBI WGS metagenome assembly SDBT01 (sample SAMN10404973, study PRJNA504765) | marine sediment metagenome | isolation source: marine sediment core GS10_PC15, 103 cmbsf | place: Arctic Ocean: Southern Knipovich Ridge | collected 2010
TTCATTTATCTGTTACAATACGGCCCATGGAGAACCCTAGGACTAGTTTGCGATGATCGCCCAAACCTACTGCCTTCTACCAGTAGTCTTTATCTTATTAGCGTTTATTCGCGTCCATTCGCGGTTCAATTTCCTTCCCCGTGGAGATATCGATGAACGACCTCCTATGCAAGGACGAAGTATACTCCATTACCGGCTGTGCAATGGAAGTCCTCAATGAGCTCGGGCATGGGCTGCTTGAGAAACCGTATGAAAACGCGATGGCTGTCGAAATGAAGCTCCGGAACATCTCCTTCGCACAGCAATCCCGATTCGATGTCATCTACAAAGGCGAAAAGGTGGGACTTTATGTCCCCGACTTGATCGTCTATGATCGAGTGGTCGTCGACACCAAGGTAATTGACGCCATCGCCGACCATGAAGCAGGCCAGATGCTCAACTATCTGAAGATCGCCAAGCTGTCGGTCGGTTTGGTACTGAACTTCAAACACGCAAAGCTCCAATGGAAACGCTTCGTCTTGACACACCACTGAGGGCATAATGCGCGTACTACGGAAATAGAACCGCGGCCAGAGGGAATAGAACCGCGAATGGACGCGAATAGACGCTAATAGTATGTTGTTTTGTCCCGACGATGGGTATGACACTTTCGCCTCTAGGCGAATCCTTCAGGTTCTTCGTTTTTGAGTTTCAACGCGGCCCATGGAAAGCCAGAGGAGAGGTTTGCGACTATCGTCCACACCTATTGCCTTCAGCCGGCAGTCAGCCTACTTCATCTTATTAGCGTTTATTAGCGTCCATTCGCGGTTCAATAACGTCCATTCGTCGTTCAATATCGTCCATTCGCGGTTCTGGGAGGGGGAATTCCGGCGACACCGTACCTGTTTATTCGCCTGCCGGCGGGAAATCAGTACGGTGTTCGCCGAATTCTACTTCACTCAAACAAATTGTTCTACCCTCCTTCTTCCTCGACTTCACACACGACGCGAAACCCTACGTTGTGAACCCGTTGCCAGGCAGGATAGCCGAGGCGAAAACTGCTGCGGCAGCGCTGGGGCCGGTCGTGAAACGAGCCGCCGCGGACCGTCTTTCGATCGGAGGAGGTATAGGCCGATCGGGTCCATTCGGCCGCGTTGCCGTGCATGTCGAACAGTCCCCAGGCGTTGGGCCGATAACGGCCGACCGGCGAAGTGGCAATCGCCCCGTCGTCGAACCGGCCGTCGCACACGATGTTGCCGCCTTGAACGGCTGACATGAAGATGCCTTTTCCGAAATGGGCCGTGATGTTCGACTCCAATCCACCGGTCGGGCCGGGCCGCAGGCTCAACGATCGGTCGGCCACGTTGGCGAACGGCGAGAAGTCGGCCGCCACCGTTCCATAACTCAGCGGCGTCGCCGTGCCCGCCCGGGCCGCGTATTCCCATTGGGCCTCGTCGGGCAACGAGAACCGTAAACCGGTCTCTTCGGAGAGCCATCGACAAAAGGCGGCCGCCCGATGCCACGAGACACGGATAACCGGCTGATCGGGCCCGGCCATCGAGAGCCCCGGTCCGTCGGGCCCTTGAAACCGCTTCGCGAAGAGCCCCGAATCGTGCGCCGGGTCGAATCGGGCATATTGACGGTTCGTCACTTCACAGCGGCCGATCCAATAGGGCTCGGCAACGTCGATGGCCCTCGGCGGACGTTCGTCCGAAAAACCGGCCGCATCACCCATCACAAATCGCCCGGCCGGGATGCGTATCAGTCGTAGCGACACACGGCCGCCCAGATCGATCGTCTTCTCGTGCTGGCCCTCGGCCGTTTGACGCCGTCGGGCTTCGTCGCCGTCGAACGGCCAGCCGGCCACCTCGGGCATAGCCGCCGGCTCATGCGGCGGACCTTGCGGAAGCACGGCTTCGACTACTGGGGCGGATAGGATGGGAACCCGCTCGGCGTCTTCTTTCGCTCCGCCGTAAAGCCGGGCCAGCTCGCGCCGCCGCCGGGCCGCTCCCTCGGGAATCGGGCCCACTTCTCCCCACGTGCCGTGGCAGGGGCCGTTCAGATCGATCCATGTGACGATCCGGTCCCACGCTTCCTCGTCCAGCCGCACGCCATGATGGCCCTTGGCCAGCATTTGCACCAGTTCGCTCGTATCGGCGTGATATTCACCCGGCACCAGGAGCCCCACATGATCCTCGACGTTCACCCGGCGAATATACGGTACGAGCGCCTCGTAGGCCGGCGTATATCGGACCGACGTGCCGCCCAGCGCCTCGCGAACGACCGGATGCAGACGCGTGGCTCCCAACTTGGTCAACGGGCGGCCCCGATAATCGACGACCAGATGCTCCGCACGAAGGTCGTGGATCGATGGTCCCTCAGGTTGTGTCCTACCGTTATGGCAGCCGACGCAATACTTGTCCAACACCGGCTGGACTTCTCGGGTGAAATCGAAACCCCGGGCCGGGCCATACCAGGGAGTAATCTCGCGGGGCGATTGCGTGGCCGCCCGTTCGTAGCGGACGATCGGCGTCTCGCGGGGCCGTTCGTGGCAACCGACGCACGAGACCACCTCGCCGGGCATGGCCGTGAACCAGCTCCGCATCAGTTGCACGGCCTTCCCCTGGGCATCGAGCGGCTGGATGGAAAGCGGCGTATTGGCCGGCACGCGAAACGCCGCCGAACCGTCCCGCTCGACCGGCACGGTGCCGAGGATTCGCATCACCTCCCACGGCCCGCCGCACCCGATCTTGTCCGGTCCCGCCATGCCCGGGTAGCCGAAATGATAGGCAACGATCCTCAGCCGCTTGACGGTGCCGCGTGGAACGCCCGCCAGCCCGGGGCCAGCGTAAACGTCGTGCAGATAAACCGTGGCATCGTCTCGCCCCAGGTCGGTCCGGTCGGGGATAATCGGCGGACGGGGCGCCGGCCGCAACGGAATCGGCTCGAACAGATCGTATTGCGGATCGACCTTGATCGGAACCACATTGTCGAACACATCGACCAGATAGATCCCCCACGGAGCGTTGCCCCCCGAAGCTGCGGCCTGAAGCTGCGCCGCCACGAGGAAATACTTGTCCGAGAGCGGATAGGGATGCAGAAACTTCGGCCATGACTTGTCGACCAACCGATCGCGAATCGGTGTATCGATCGGCTTGCCACGGCCGGGGATGCGCTGGACCATGCCCTCGGCTTCGTGCCATCCTCGTGTCACGTCGAGCAATACCAGCTCACCCATTCGTGGAACGCCGTGATAGCCCGAGAGCACGGCGACCAGCTTATTCGGCGCGTCGGGTATACCTCGGGGAAAATAGAGGGCATTGGGGAAATAGGAGTTGCTGCCGTAGGTGGCCCGTTGACCCGTCCCGTCGGGATTCATTACCATCAACGGCCGCAGGTAAATGTGCATCGGCCCGGTATAGTCCCAGCGGCTGAAGATCACCTGGCCGTCGGGCAACACGGACGGATGCAAGTCGAGGTCCTGGTCGAAACATAGCTGTCGAACGTTCGTCCCGTCGGCGTCCATCCGATAGATCGAACAGGCTCGTTCCTTGCCATGCCAACAGGGGACCGCATGATACGAGGCGGTCGAGGCGAAGACGATCCGTCCGTCGGGCAGGTAACAGGCGTCGAAGTTGTCCACATCCGGCTGCTCGCGAGAGACCTGCCGCAGTCCGGTTCCGTCGGGCCGGATCTCGTGAATCTGCCACGTACGGCCGTTCGGCATCGCGAACAACAGCCGGTCGGCGTCGAAATGCAGATCGATCTCGCCGACGTATTGGCCCTTCTTGGGCCGAAAGACGGTTTGCAGTTTGCCGTCGGAGCGAACCGGCCGAAGCAACGCGATCTCATTGTCATAGCCGGTCTGTTCGATGCCGGCGTTGCACTTGTGGTTGACCGGCAGCCCGAGTTGGCCCCGCTTGCGTTTTAAGAGCACGAGCCGATCGAAATCGAGCAAGGGGTTCGCCGACAGGGCGTCTTGCGTCAAGGCTTCGAGTTGTCCGGTTGCCGATCGGTCACCTCGGGCCATGGCCGCTTCGACCCGGGCAAGCTGAGCCAGGTATTCGCGCCCTCGCGGATACTCGGGACCGAACGATTCGACGAGGTCCTCGATGGCCAGGCGTAAGGGTTTGGCGTCCTGTGCCATGCATGGGGCCACCGCGAAGGGGCCCAGGAGACCGATCAGTAGCAAGGAGTAGAATCGATATGGCATGGAGACGTTGTCCAAATGTCAGGGCATAGCCTAAAGCTACGGCGGCCATGCCGGGCTTTTGTCGGAAAAACCGTACGATGGCCCTCCGAGGCCGTCGAAAAGGCGGGGACGAAGACGACGGCCTCGCAGCGCCATCGTACAACGGATCCGTGGAAAAAGGGGACGGGCACCGAGCCCGGAACGTTCTTTCGAGGGTTCGACATCGGTTGTGGCTCGGAGCCAGTCCCCATTTTCCAGTCCCCATTTTCCACTTCCGCTATCAATATACGTCCTTGGGGCCCATGGCGTCAACTTGCAGCACACCGGCGATTCGGGTAGGCTACCGTCTATCATCGCGGGCCCGTCTGCCCGCCTCCCGACTTTGTCCACCTTGCCAAGGAGTCTATCGATGAGCCGCCGCACCAGTCGTCGCCGTTTTCTCAAGAGCACCGCCGTGGCCGGAATCGGCGTTACGATATTGGCCACCGGTCGAATCGGCCGTGGCCAATCGCCCAACGAGAAGCTCAACATCGGCATCATCGGCTCGTCCGGCCGGGGTGGCTCGAACACGCGATCCGTCGGCTCGGAGAACATCGTGGCCCTGTGCGACGTCGACTCGAAGCGGCTCGGTCAGGCCGCCGCGGGACATCCCCAGGCCAAGACCTACGACGACTGGCGAAAGCTGGTCGAGCAGAAGGACCTCGACGCCGTCATCGTCAGCACGACCGATCACACGCATGCCCCGGCCTGTGTTTGGGCCATGAATCGCGGCCTGAGCGTCTATTGCGAGAAGCCGCTGGCCTATAACGCCCATGAAGCTCGCGTCATGCAGGAAAAGTACCTGCAGAACAAGGACAAGCTGGCGACCCAAATGGGTACGCAGATCCACGCGACCGAGAACTATCGCCGGCTGGTCGAGCTGGTCCAGTCGGGCGCGATCGGGCCGGTTCGCGAGGCCCACGTCTGGTGCAACCGTCGAGGGCTCGCCGACGGAGAACGTCCGACCGGCGAACAGCCCGTGCCGGAGAATCTGAACTGGGACCTGTGGCTTGGCCCGGCGCCTTTCCGACCCTATCATCCGCGTTACTTGCCCGGCTGCATGACCTGGGAGCAATGGTGGGACTTCGGCAACGGTTGCATCGGCGACATGGGCAGCCATCTGATCGATCTGCCGTTTTGGGCATTGAAACTCCGCGATCCGCTGACCATCGAAGCCGACGGGGCCCAGCTTCGCGAAGAGACCTATCCCGAGTGGCTGACCGTCTGTTGGGAACATCCGGCCAGGGGTGACATGGTGCCGACGAAGCTCTTCTGGTACGACGGGATCAAGCGGCCCGAGATCGAAGTGCCCGGCCACGACATCAAGTCCTGGGGTAAGGGAATCGTCTTCGTCGGCGACGACGGGATCCTGCTGGGTGATTACGGCAAGAAGATCCTTGTGCCGGAAGAGAAGTTCAAGGACTTCGAGGCGCCCGAGCCGTGGATCGAGCCGTCGCTGGGCCATCATAAAGAGTGGATCCACGCCGCGAAGACGGGCGCCGAGACGCTCTGCAACTTCGACTACTCGGGCAAGATGGTCGAGAACAACCTGCTGGGCACCGCCGCCTTCCGCGCCGGCGAGAAACTCCAATGGGACGCCAAAACCATGAAAGCGACCAACTGTCCCGAGGCCGATCGATACATCCGCCGCGAGTATCGCAAAGGCTGGACGCTGGACGGTTGACCGGCCGTTGAAGGGAATCGGGTGTGTGAGCGGCAAGGCGCTAGCCGCCGGTGCCGTCGGGTTGACCGTGCCCCTGCAATACCGGCGGCTAGCGCCTTGCCGCTCACGGCGTGAAATACTCGGCAATACGTTCCATTTCCCGGCCGATTTCGATCTGCTGGGGACAGGCCTCCTCGCAGGTCCCGCATGTCTCGCACCCGGCGGCCCGTTGCGGTTCCAATAGCGAATTGTACATGTTTTGGCTGAGTGACACGCTGTTTCCCCCAAGAACGCGCGCGTTGTTGTAGATCTCGATGTTCATGGGAATGTCGACGCCGCTAGGGCATGGCGTGCAATAGCCGCACTTGCTGCAAGGGATCGGCGAGAGCTCGGCGTATTTGTCGCGAACTCGCTCGATCAGCCGCGTCTCGTCGCCGGTCAAGCCGCCCACTTCGGCCCGATCGGCAAAGACCGTGTTCTGATCGACCTGTTCGAGCGTGCTCATGCCGCTGAGCACAAGCGATACCTGGGGCTTGTTCCATAGCCATCGCAGGGCCAGTTCCACCGGATCGTATTGCGGGCCGGCGGCGTTCCAAATCTCACGAACCGGCTCGGGCGGGTCGACCAACGTCCCGCCGAACAGAGGCTCCATCACGACCACGGCCATGCCTTTCGCGGCGGCGTATTCCAGACCCCGCGTGCCGGCTTGGACCTCTTCGCAGACATAGTTGTATTGGATCTGACAGAACGGCCAGTCGTAAGCGTCGACGATTTCCTCGAAGACATCCACCGAATCGTGGAACGAAAAGCCGATCCGGCCGATCCGGCCTTCGCGCCGGGCTCGCTCGGCCCAGTCGAGAACGCCCAGGTCGCGGATCGTCGGCCAGGACTTCTTCTGAAGACAATGCAGCAAGTAGAACTCGATGTGCTCGGTCCGGAGCCTGGCAAGCTGCTCGTCGAGGAACCGATCGAAGTCGGCCTGTTGTTCGACCTTCCAGATGGGCATCTTCGTGGCCAGATGGACCTTCTCGCGATAGCCGCCAGTGAGGGCCTCGGCCAAGAGCGGTTCGCTATTCTCGCCGTGATAGACGTAGGCCGTGTCGATATAGTTCACACCCCGGTCGATGGCCAGGCGGATCATCTCGATCGCGGCCGGGTGGTCGATCTTTGTGTCATCGCCGTCGACGATCGGCAGCCGCATGGCCCCGAACCCGAGCACCGATAGGTCGATGTCCAGCCCACCAAACTTACGATACTTCATCCAGATTCCTTCCGGTTGGTTGCAGTCGAGGTCCGAATAGATTAAACCTATTCTATCAGCTACCGTCCATCAAGAGCGAGACCGCCGCATGAACATTGTCTTGATCGGTTATCGGGCCACGGGCAAAACGACGCTTGCTCGGCTCCTGGCCCAGCGGCTCTCGTGGGATTGGATTGACGCGGATGTCGAGATCGAACGCAAGGCCGGTAAGTCGATCGCCCGAATCTTTGCCGAGGACGGCGAGCCGACGTTTCGCGATATCGAGGCCGCCGTAATCGCCGATCTGTGTGCCCAGGATCGGCTTGTCCTGGCCGCCGGCGGCGGAGCCCCCCTGCGAGAAGAGAGTCGTCGGATCATGCGCCAAAACGGCCGGGTCGTTTGGCTGACGGCCCAGCCCGAGACGATCCTGGCCCGAATGACCGGCGATGCGACCACGGCCGGCCGGCGGCCCGACTTGACCGATCGTGGGCCGCTGAACGAGATTATCCACTTGCTCGAGCAAAGAGACCCGATTTATCGCGAGTCGTCCCACTTCCAGGTCGATACCCAAGATAAGACGCCCGAGCAACTAACGGCCGAGATACTCGATCGGCTGGGACCAATGGCCACCGACGGAAGCCCCTCGTGAATTGGATATTGGATCTCCCGCCGGAAGTTCGTCTGGCCGTGCTCTTCGTGACGGGGACCTGCCTGGGGGCTTTGGCGAATCTGGCGATCTATCGTCTGGCGTGGTGCCCGCGTTCGATCGGCCCATGGACGCAACGGTCGCCGCATGCCCCGGCTCGCCATTGGACCGATCGGATTCCCATCTTCGGCTGGCTCGGGATGCGTCGCGAGGCGGATATCCACGGCGCCGGGTTCTGGATTCGCCCGATGTTCTTGGAGTTGCTCTGCGGCGTGGGGTTGGCCGCTCTGTATAGCTTCGAGGTCGAAGGGGCCGGGCTGCTCCCGGAAGTATTCGCTCGGCCGGCGCCGGACGAAATGCTCACCACGCTGCACGTCCTGTTCTTTGCCCATGTGATGTTGATCTGGGCGTTGCTGGCGGCGTCGATGATCGATCTGGACGAGAAGACGATCCCCGACGCGATCACGTTGCCCGGGACCGTGGCCGGCTTGATGCTGGCGGCGATCTTCCCGTGGTCGCTATTGCCCGATCTGGTGCCGGAACTCTTGCTCCGACGCGGCGGGATAGCCCTGGGTATGCGGCCCGACTGGTGGCAGCTTGCGATGGACCAACCGTGGCCGTTCCTGCATGTCGCCTCGCCCAACGCTTGGCCTGCGTATTTGGGGGGAAGGCCCCAGGTGTGGTCGTTGGCGGTCGGGTTGACCTGCTGGTGGATGGCGTGCGTGGCGGTCATGCCGCGAAGCTGGTACCCGCGTCACGGCCTGCGGCGGGCCATGGCACTGTGTCTGGCCCGGCTTGTGCGAAGTCCCGTGACACGCTGGATCGCGGCTCTCGGCGTGCTCGGCTCCGTGGGGATTGCGGCCGTCTGGTACGGCGGCGGCATCCGTTGGACCGGACTGCTCACGGCGTTGGCGGGCATGGCGGTCGGCGGCGGGCTGGTTTGGGTCATTCGCATTATTGCCTCGGCCTGTATGAAGCGCGAGGCGATGGGCTTCGGCGACGTGACCCTGATGGCCATGATCGGCACCTTCCTCGGTTGGCAGACCTGTCTGGTCATCTTCTTCCTCGCGCCGCTGGGGGCCCTGGTCGTCGGCATCTCCGGGTGGGTACTCCGCCGCGACGACGAGATTCCGTATGGCCCCTATTTGAGTCTGGCCGCCCTGTTGACGATCGTCTATTGGCCGTCGGTCTGGGGTCGCATGTGTATCTACTTCGAGATCCCCTGGCTAGTGCCCGCCGCCATCATCGGCTGTATCACGCTGATGCCGCTGATCCTCGGCGCCATGCAACTCGCCAAGCGACCGTTTCGCGAGTAGCTACCAATAGAATGCCAACACCTTGTCCGTAACGTCGTCCGACTTCTCGTCATCGTCCCGAGTCGACGCCGCATCAAACCACTCGCTGAGTCCCCGTAGGTCAGGCAATTGCCTGACAAGAGCACTCTCGTCGGCGAAAACTTTGTCCACCGCTTCAACCGGAGCCGGCGCCGGGCCGGGGATCGACGTGAACTTGTGGACGTTCCATATCATGAAATCCCGAACGTCCGTCACGCCATCGACGTTGAAATCGCCCTGCTCGGGCGTGGTGTCGCTGGTGAACTTATTGACGTTCCAGATCATGAAGTCCCGAACATCCGTCACGCCGTTACCATCGGCATCGCCCGGCATATTGGCGAAATAGAAGACATCCGGCTCGCTCAGGCCCGTGTTATCCGTCACCAACACGGTCACTTCGAGCCACCCGCCGGTAACGGCCCCTTCCTCCCAGATCAGACTGACTCGATCGGAACCACCCTCACCGGCATCCAATCGCACGACAACTTCGTTCGGCGGATCGGTCGACTGCCAACTCTGCGGATCATCGACATGGCCGACTCGGAACTGGAAGTCATCGGCATCGAGCTTGTCCGGATCCGCCAGCCCGCCCATATCAACCATGACGCCGTTGATCCCCCGGCTATAGCTAGTGTAGTTGACCGGCGTCGGCGTCTGGCCGGGCTCCAAGGCGACCTTCTCGGGAGCCATCGCGTCGTCGTCCGTCTTGCCGTCGCCGGAGTCGAAGGTCGAGTTGTTGTAGAAGACGTGGCGGCCGACGACTGTCGACGGCAAGCGTGATCCGGCCTCATAGGCCCCGATGTCGATTCGTGCGATGCCGTTGCCGTCACCGTCGACGATACGGTAAAATCCCCGCTGGTCGCTCACCAGCGGCGGGTCGAACGCATTCGGATCGAACAGCGGGTCGCCGACGTCGATGGCAGGGCTGCCGGGCCATAACGGGTGGGTCTTCGTCGGACCACCGTTATCAACCAGGGGACCCAGCAACGGGTCGATCCGCGCGGCCGGCGTGCCGATCCAGTTGCCCGATGCGTCGGAGCTGCCCGGGTCCAGGCCGGAGCCCTCGTTGTCGCCGATCAGGCAGTAGGCGAACTCAACCATCGTCGCCGACGCGGAGCGAAAGACGTCCGGGCCGGCGTCGCCGTCGTTCTCGGCGACAATGGCGTTGCGTAGTATCTTGCCCCCGGCGTTGATGAGGTAGACGCCACCTCCGAGGCCGTCGCTGCCGTCGCCGCCTTCTTGGCCGTAGCCTCCGCCACCGAAACCGTGGCCGCCACCGATGGCACCGCATCCCGTCAGGTTGCCCGAGATCGTGCAGCCGGTCAGCGTCAACGCGGCGGAACTGTAGATCCCGCCGCCGTTGCCGCCGTCGCCGCCGTTGCGGCCGT
>SDBT01019997.1_pt1 | contig 10481 bp, 6 predicted proteins | sample 2277101 | NCBI WGS metagenome assembly SDBT01 (sample SAMN10404973, study PRJNA504765) | marine sediment metagenome | isolation source: marine sediment core GS10_PC15, 103 cmbsf | place: Arctic Ocean: Southern Knipovich Ridge | collected 2010
TAGATAGTGGAGGTTTGTGATGGGTGTTGCTGGATATAATGCAGTTTTGAAACGGTCTGGATTTGAAACTGCAATGACAGCGGAAGCAATGAGTACTGTTGCTGGAAGTACTGAGACAGCCGGGACACATTGGCAAATAGATGATGCGACAAAAGAAATTTTCGTTCGAACTGTTATCCAAGGTTTTTTAAACGGAGCTTCAACCATATCAAGTACTGATATTGTAGACATCAATTATTTGTTCGGAAAAGTAATCTTCAATACTACATATCCTTCTGCTGCTGTTAATGTCACAGGTCAATTTTTTCCAACTTCGAATATTGCTGGTGCCCATGCTTATACTCTCACTCAACAAAATGATGTGTTGGATGATACTGATTTTACTTCTACTGGATTTAGAAGTAAAGTAATGGGATTACAAACTGTTGATCTTTCTGTCACAAGATGGGACTCTTTAGATTTAGAATTTATTCATGATATTTTAGGAACGACAACTGGTCGTGATGCTAGAATTCCGCTTGTAGCGGAGATACAGCCTGGGGGTGGTTCAAATCCTGTAGCAAGAGGTTACTTTGTTATGGAAGCAGAAAACAGGAGTGGTGATGTTTCCGGTCTTGAATCTGCTGATGTATCCTTGCAACTTGATGGTAATAGTGCTGCTGCATTTAGGTGGAGTGATCAATAATCTTAACTTGAGAGGAAGCCATGAGTGATAAGAGAAAAGAACTAAGAGCCAATATTTTCAAGAGTTCAAACAAACAGATAGAAAGTATGACAATATCAGGAAGTAAGGTAGAGGTACATCAACCTACAATTGGTGAAATTGCTGATTTAAATCAATCAGAAGGTGATGTAGAAATTCCTCGTAGAGACACAATATCTGATATGATTATCAAATATTGTTTTGTTCCAGATTCTAATGAGCGTCTTTTTAGTAAAGAAGATAAAGATGGGATTTTGAATCTTCCTGCGACAGTGTTGAATGAGTTCAATACCGCATTTGGCAAACTAACAAATATTAATATGGAGGATGTGGAAAAAAACTCAGAGGGTCAGTAGATAGACAAGCGATCTATGCGCTGGCCGAAAATCTTGGAAAATTTGCTTATGAAGTTGAACAATTACCCCAATTAGAATTTGCTAATTGGTTGATGCATTTTAAAATTAAAAGAGAGGATCAAGATCACGCGAATAGAAAAGCTGAGGCCAAAGCAAAGAGAGATTCAAGCAGACTACCCAGAGGAACTTCGCAACCAAAATCAACGTCAAAGTTTTCTTTTAAAAAGCCGAGATAAAAAATGGCCACTGAAGTTGGTAGTCTTTCTATACCCATTACGGCGAACACTGCTGCTTTAGATAGGGCGGCACAACAGGTAGCTTCGTTTGGTAAAAGTTTTGATTCTTCAATAAAGCGTCTTGAAAGAACACTTACGTCTTTTAGTAAGTCAATTGATAGTATAAGTCAAAATCTTAAAGGAATGTCCACAGCTTCAGCTAGTGCATCTAGCAAAGCTGAAAAGGCTATGGCATCCCAAGCACGCGCAACGATTCTCTTAAAAGCTGAAACAGAAAATTTAGCGAAACAGTTCCGGGCAACCGGGCAGTCTAAACAGTTTCCGGAATTATTAGCTACGGCTGCAAGACAGTTAAAAGCATTAGATGCTGCATTTAAGAAAGGAACTGATTCTGGTGTTGATTTTGCTAAAATGACTGCAAAGATTGAAGTGAATAATAAACGTTTGGTGGAGAAAACCAAACAACTTACTGCCGCTGAAAATCAAGATAGTGCTGCGAAGAAAAGATTGGTTGCTGAAGCTGATAAAGTTACTAAAGCAACCAAAAAGACAGCAGATGCTGTTGATAAACTTGGACAGAATGAAAAGAAAACTGAGAAGGATACAAAAAAATTAGCTGATCAAATGACGAACTTGGCCAAGTCTGTCAGTGTCGCACTTGGTCCGTTGAATGGAGTTGCTGCACGTATTACAGCCATTACATCTTTAGCGAATAGAAATACCGTTGCTATAGCGGCAATGATTGGGTTTATCATTGCATTGGGAAGTGTCTTTGCAAAAGCTGTTAAATCTGGTGCATTGTTACAAAGAGAACTTCTTTTATTAGAAAATAGATTGAAGGCGACAGGCAGGGGTGGTGTTGAAGCTTTAAAAGATTTAGATGAGTTTGCTATCAAACTTGGTGAAGATACTCTTGAAAGTGCCAGTACAGCACGTCAAGCATTAAGCATTTTATCTGCTGCTTCTGAAATGACTACGGGCCAAATGAAAGAGGCTGCTATTGCGGCGGCTGATCTTGCTTCGTCTGGTTTTGGAAGTATTCAAATTTCTGCACGTAGATTGGTTAGAGCATTTGTTGATCCATCAAGTGCTATGGAAGGATTGGCGAGAAACGGACTTAAACTATCAGAACAACAAAGACGTATGGTTTTACATTTTGTAGAGCTTGGACAACGTGGAAAAGCTTTTGGTGTCATTCTTAAAGAAATAAATAAAGCGGTTGGCGGATCTGGTGTTGCGGCAGCGAAAGGTCTTTCTGGTGCATATGATACTCTTGGTGAACGTACTACTAGGTTCTTAGAAGTATTAGCATTAGAAGGTGGCGCTTTAAGTAGCGTAGAAGTTCTTATTAATAGAGTAAGTGATAGTCTTTTAGAATTTACCACTAATACTGATGCAGCTAGAGCGGCTGGAAATGGTTTTGCGATACTTCTTGATGGAATAAATACGATTGTTAATGCTACCATTAACAATATAGATATTTTAGGTGCTATATTGGGGGGTTTATTTGTAGGAGCAGTTTTAAAAGGAATAATCAAATTTGGAAAATTTTTATTTGGTCTTTCTGATAAATTAAAAAATGTTATTGGATTTGTCAAAAAGCTTGTTGTTGTTCTTGTAGCTTTATCTTCTCACATTGTATTTATTATTGCCGTGACTGCTGCAATTGTTGCGTTGATTGCTAGAATAGTAGAAGAAGAATCAGCACAACGTACTTTGGGAGATGCACTTGAACGTGTCAATAAATTTAGAAAAGAGGGAATAGATATTGGAGGATCACAAACAAGTGCGGGGGCGATACTTGTTGATGAAATTGCTAAATTTGCTAAAGATATAGAAGATCTTGAAAGAAATATTGATCGTCTTCAAGGAAAAATTGATAGAGAAACTACAGAGGGTAAGAGTCCCATAACTGGTATTCAAACTCCACAATCTATTGATACATTAGCAATCTTTAATCGGGATTTACAGAAATTTGAAGATCTTCAAGGTAAAATTCGTGATTCTCAAGAAGAATTAATAAAAGTAATGGATAAACCATTTGCAGGTAAGACTAAAGAAGTAGTAGACGAGACTCAGCGGTTATCAAGAGAACAAGAAATTGTTCTTGAAAACATCAACAAACAAATTACTGCTACTGATCAATTTGGTAAACGAGTTCGTGATTTAATAAAGGGTGGGATAGCTGGTGGTCAAGTAGCTTTTGAATTGGCATTTGATACAGCTAAAGCTGAACAAGAAGTTAAAGACTTTTTACGAGAGATAGAACAAAAAGTTCCGCAAAGTGCTAATGAGCGTTTAGAAGAAGTTGCAAAAGACCAAATAAAGGCTACGGCTTTACTTCTTGCTAATTTCAAAGACATTGATATTGAAGCAAATAATCTTGAAGAAGCATTTACCAAATTATTTCAGAAACAAAGAGCAGATGCTTTAATACAAAAATTCCGTAATCTTGAACTTTCTACTAAGCTGACTACTGATGCTCAAAATAGATTGGCTATTGCTGTTACGCAAGGCGGGATGGCTATGCGGACAGCTAATATTGAAAGCAAAGTTGCGGCACAGATGTTTCGTCTTGGTGGTGATAAAGCTTTAGAGTTTAAGGATGCTTTAGAACAGCTTGCTATTAGAGCTGATAAAGCTCGTGAAGCTTTAGTAACTAGCCAAATTGTAAATGCTTTGAAGGAAGAAATTTCAGTTACAAAAACTAGAATTAAATTTATGGGAGAAACGGAATTACGACAGAATCAAATTAATGCATTAATTGAAAAAGAAGTTGATTTAAGACGTAGAGGAATTGATACTGCTAGTGCCCAAGCTGAAATTGAACGACAAATGGTTCTTAATCGTGAAAAATTAAACAAACAATTAGAACTTGCTACAGAGCGTCAACAAGATCTTAAATCTGCCATTAATGCGATGGGGGCTGCTTTTGCAGGAACTTTAGAAGATGCAATTGTTGATTTTAAAGATTTGAGTGATTTGATAAACAATCTTGAAAAAGACTTATTGAGAATAATTACAAGAGTTTTGATAACACAACCAATTGAACGAGGAATAGAAACGGCTTTTGCTGGTGTGACTGATCCTACCGGAATTAGTAAAGGTAAGGGTCTTGAAGAATTATTTGGAAAATTTGGAAATATTTTTGATACTAGAATTGATCCAACAGAAGGAGTTACTGCTGATACAGTTGGTGGCGTTACTGAAGCTGTTGATGAGGCAATGCAAAATCTGACTCAGTCATTACCAGATGCCCAAGCTGCATTAGCGAAGCTTGGAGAAGAATCAGGTGTTAGTGCAATTGCGGAAGCGGCTGCTTCTGCGGCTACTTTACAAACGACAGGATCAATGAGTGTTGAGAAAATTGCAATTGATGGCGTAACTGCATCAATGCTTGAGTTGACTGCCGCTGCTAATATTGCGGCGGCTGCAATGGCCAGTATGGGGGTACAAGAGGGTGGTGATAAGCTGCTCCAGTTGGGTCTCGACGTGCTGGGCAGCGTTGCAATGGGCGGTGGGGGTATTGCACCGGGCACCATACTAGGCAACACAGGGGCAAGCGCGGCGGCTGGTGGCATACCCTTACCAAAGCTTGCTGGTGGGGCTAATTTTGTAATTGGAGGTCGTGGTGGTGTAGACCGCAACCTTGTTCAATTTATGGGTACCCGTGGTGAACGAGTTCAAGTTACACCTGTTAGTCAGAAACCTAGTGGTGGAATTAAACAAACTTTGATATTTAATGTCAGTGGTGATACGACACAAACTACTGTCAATCAAATTGCAGTTACGGTTGGACGCCATACACAAAGAGCTATGAGTAAAGGTTTAGCATAATGGCTCATTACGATGATATAATATTACCTCTTGGAATGAGTCTTGGTAGTTCTATTGGACCTATGACTAGTACTCAACAGCTTATAACTACATCAGGTAAACGTAAAACAAACAAACGATTTACTGAACATCTTCAAAGATTTGATGTTGGATTTAATGTTAAATCATCTTCAGACATTTTTGTCATTCTTGATATTTTTCATGCTGTAGATGGACCATTTGGATCATTTTTAGCTAGGGCATGGAATGATTGGAATACTACAGCCGGGTTGATGGAGCCTGGAGATGAAACATTTATTACACGTCTTGATGAACCTTTAATTAATACTGTTACTGGTTTGAATTTGGGTGATGGTAGCACGACTACATTTAAAATGGTTCGTGAATACACTGGTAGTTCTTCTACAGCATTGCATCAAAGAGATATTACAAAACCACAAAACGGAAGTGTTCTGGTTAGTATTGATGGGAGTATGGAGGTTGAAGGTGTAGATTATACTATCAATTATGCAACAGGAATAGTGACATTTATTTCAGGAGCTCCTGGTGGTTCTACGGTTCCAACATTTGGAGCATCGTTTTATATTCCAGTAGCTTTTGTTGATGATGAGCTTTTAAGTTCAGTTGACTTTAATAATAATGAAGTTTCTGTTATCTTACAAATGGTGAGACTCTAACCATGCCTTTACGTAATGTTAGTGGAGGAATGTCGACACATATAGCATTGAATAATACTACTCTTGGAACTTTTGTGAAAATAAAAAGAACCGATGATATTATTTTTGGTTTTTCTGATATTGATGTTAATATCTCTTTTGATTTGTCTGATGGTGATGGAGAAATTGAATATGAATCATGTAACAATTATATTCGTTCTAACATAAAAAATGCTGCTGGATTTAAAATTGATAATTTAGAAATTACAGGTTTTCTTGATTCTAATTCAATGACACAAGATGATATGCGAGCTGGATTGTGGGATTTAGCTGAATATAAATTTTTCATATTAAATTATAATGACACATCCTTGGGTGCCATTAAAATGAGTAGTGGACGTCTTGGGAAAATATCAGCAAAAGACAATCAATTTGTTTCGGAACTTTTAGGCCTAATGAATAGATATACTCAAACAGTAGTAAAACCTATGGTTCTGAATTGTCTCCATGATCTTGGTGATACTGGATGCAAAGTTATTGTAGAACCTTCTGATTGGTTAGCATCTACAGTTTATGTAGAACGCCCAGATAATGATGAAGGTACGGGAGATGTTGTAGCGCCTACTGTTGAAAATTTCTATAACTTCAAATGTATTGTAGCTGGAACTTCTGGTGTCTCTGAACCTGCTTGGGATATAGCGGCTGTTGGAAATTCAACTGTTGATGGTGGTGTTACATGGGAAACAGTGACGGCTCGTCGTGCATTAATGACTGTTACGAGTGTAACTGACAATATAACATTTACATCTACAACAGGTTTATCAGATTTTCCTGATGATTGGTTTGGTCTTGGAAGAATAACTTGGGTTACTGGAAATAATTTGGGGTTAAAACAAGAAGTTATTTCATACAATACTTCAGGAGTTTTCAGTTTGTTTGAAGCAATGTTTTTTAATATTCAAGTAGGTGATACTTTTACAGCGTTTGTTGGTTGTGATAAACATTTAGTGACTGGATGCAAAGATAAATTTGATAATGTATTTAATTATGGCGGTTTTCCATATATCCCAGGAAATGATTTGTTATTCAGAACTCCAAATGCTCCTCCGGATGCAGGAATTCAATAGTGCGTCTTCAAGGTAAAAGGAAAGAATTGATTACAGAAGCAAGAACTTGGCTTAAAACTCCTTTTGGTCCGGGTGCTGTTAAGGGCATAACTTGTTCTTGTGTTGGTTTGATTGTTGAATGTCTTGATACTGTAAATCTTTTTGATAGTGCAGATAGGATAAGACCTTTTCTTGGATTTACTGTTCCAATGTCTCGTTATATAATGATAGAAGAATTGAATAAATATTTTCCAAATCGTATAACATATGGAAAACAACTTCCTGGAGATATAGCATTATTTCATCTTGGTGATGGTCCAAAGCATGTCGCTTTCATAAGTGAATCTGGTAGTATAATTCATTCTCATGCAGGTTATGGAAAGGTGGTAGAACATTTATGTCCGAAAGATTGGAGAATGATAATGATTTATAGACTTCCTGGAGAATAGTTTTGGGACAGTTAGCTTTAGGTGTGGTTGGTGGAGTTGCGGGGTTTTTCATTGGGGGACCTCTTGGTGCTCAAATTGGATTTGCACTTGGTAGTGCTTTAGGTTCTATATTGTTTGGAGAAGATACTGTAATTGAAGGTTCTCGTGCATCTGATTTAGCAATAACTGCTTCAACTTTAGGAAGACCTTTACCAATTGTTTATGGAACCTACCGTTTGGGTGGAAATTTAATTTATGGAAAAGAAATTAGAGAAGTTAGAACTGAAGAAGAACAGGATAAAAAAGGTGGTAAAGGAACAACTATTGTAAGTTACAGTTATTTTGGAACTGGAGCTGTAGCTGTATGTGAAGGTCCCGCTACAATTTTGACAATTTGGGCTGATAGTAAACCAATTTATGATACTACTGGTGCTTCCCCTGCAACAAATAATAAATATCAAGGAAAATTGAGATTTTATGAGGGAACACAAACTCAAGAGCCTGACTTTGTCATACAAGCCGATAAAGGAATAACATTAACTCCAGCATTTAGAGGAACTTGTTATTTTGTTTTTGATGATATTCCATTAGATGATTTTGGAAATAGAATTCCTCAATTTAGCATGTTAGTTACTGCAAATCCAGCAGATGCGTTTCCATCACAAACAACAGCATCGGGAACAAGTCTAACTAGTGCAGATATGACGTTACTTTCTGGTGATGGTAATTTTTATTTAAGATCATATCTAAGTGGTAACGTACATTTTATATCAAATACGGCTTATGAAAAAGTACTTGAAATTTCTTTGTCTGAAGAAACACAAGCAGATGAGACGATTTCACGTAGTAGATGGCAAGATACAAACACTGATGGAGATTTTTGTGGGTTTGCTGAACAGGATGGTTTTGGATATATGCAAGGAGCAATTTGGGATAAAAGTGGTCAAGTAATAAGTGCAGGTCGTGCGGTAAGTTTTAGTAGTATTTTTCATCCATGGGAAGGTGGGGTCCAATTTTTTGGTCCTCCCGGAAATGAAATTACTTATACCATGTTCGGTCAGGCAACAACAGGCGTTTACTGGATAATTGCTGGAAGTGTTGGATCACCGGCATTATTTCAATTTGGTGATACTACAGGCGTTGGTAGTGTTGACACAATTGCTGGAGATAGTGACAGTCTTAATTTACGTAATTTTTCTGGTGAATCTGCTGCGTTAGATCAACGTGATACATGTTTTACTTCGGACAATGATGGTAATGTTTGGTGCGTTACAAAAGCGGTATCTCCTGAACGTTCTATTCTTGTTCAGGTTAAATTTCCAACATCCCAAGGTTTACAATCTATACCGTTTCCTACTGGTTGGAGGATAAGGGATGCAACTAAACTAGGGGCCGGGGTTCCTTTAAGTTTTGACCCTACTTCTAATTCTTTATTTTGGTCTGGTAGAGATAGTAATAGTGATGAGGGTTTGGGTTTTTATAGTTTGACTGATACAACTTTTGAGTTCCTTGTAGTAGATATTGGTTCAAATGATAACTTTGCTGCATTTAGAAATTATACTAAGAATCCATCTATAGATGGAAGATTTTTTCAAAGAGGAATAAATTTCATAACTGTTTATGAAATAGATTTGATAAAAAGAGAAGTTATTGAGACTCATATTAATCTTCATGATGATTATGGCATTGGAAGTGGAAATGGTCATTTTTATGATCAATTTAATAACGCTGTAATTGCTGGTCGTTCTAATGGTGATATTAGTTGGATGTTCTTAGATCGTGCCAGTTCTGGAACTGTTACCGATAAAATAATTGTTGATGATGTATCAACAAGACTAGGTTATGATGTTTCAACTGAAATTGTTTCTACTGCTTTAACTAAAGTTAGAGAAGGATATATTGTATCAAGAACAATAGAAGGAAGAAAAGCTTTAGAACCTCTTAGTGCTACTGGATTTTGGATTTCTGCTGAAATTGATCATCAAATATTGTACATTAATCGTGGTGGTGCAATTGATAAAACTATTCCAGAAGATGACTTGGGAGCTTTTCGAGTTGGAACATCTTCGATAGAAAAAATATCTGAAGAAAAGATGGATTTGTTTGATTTAGTATTAGAAGTTGCAGTTCATTATCAGGATCCATTGACTGATTATCAAGCTTCTTCACAGAGTTTTAAAAGATCATCTGAAGTTGTTGCTACTAGACGAACATCTAATGTTAATACTCCATTGGCAATGACAACGACGGATGCTATTCAAACAGCACAAAAATTTGTTCAAGAATCTTGGACTTCTAGATTGAAATTGTCTTTCAAACTCACTTGGGAACATATTGATGTTGCTCCTGGTTCTGTTCTATCAGTAATGGCAGATGGAACAACTTTTGAAATTTTTGTTTTAAATACATCATATGATGCAAATGGCATTGTTACTATTGAATGCTTAACTGATCATTCTCCAGCATTTACTGGAACTGCTCCAGGACAACCTGGAGATATTCCAGATAATCCTTTACTTATTTCTGGTCCATCATTTTTCGAAGTTATGGATGTTCCATTAGCACAAGATGGAGTCGATGGAATTGGAAACTATGTTGTTGGATCATCTTTTGGACAATCTTCTATTCAATGGCCAGGAGAGTTAATAAAGAAGGCTCCAGATTTAACGACATATTCATTGTCGTATACATTCATTCCAAGTGCTAGACAGGTTACTTGGGGACGTACGACAGATGCATTAGCAATTGGACCTTTGTATCTTTTTGACAATGATAGTTCTGTTAATGTTGATTTTGTTACAGGAACTTTGACTTCTGTAACTGAAACACAACTTTTGAATGGATCTAATTTTATTGCTATATCTAGTTCTACTGGAGTTGGTTGGGAATTTTTACAAGCTGCGGATGTTGTAGTTGAGTCGGATGGAACATTGACTTTAAGTAAATTTTTACGTGGAAAAAGGAATACAGAAAATTCAATTGGTGGTCATTCTCAAGGAAATACTGTTATAGTTTTTACAGTTGGTACGGTTTCTATACATGCTGAAGATTCTGGTTCAATTGGATCAAAAATGAAATTCCAAGGGATAACTCTTGGATCTGATACTGGTACTACTCAAACAATTGATAGTTTTGTAGCAAACTCTTTTAAACCATATT
>SDBT01019999.1_pt1 | contig 10480 bp, 12 predicted proteins | sample 2277101 | NCBI WGS metagenome assembly SDBT01 (sample SAMN10404973, study PRJNA504765) | marine sediment metagenome | isolation source: marine sediment core GS10_PC15, 103 cmbsf | place: Arctic Ocean: Southern Knipovich Ridge | collected 2010
GGAGTGGATTATCCGCCAGTACGACCATGAAGTCCAGGGGGCCAGTGTGCTCAAGCCCCTGGTGGGCCGCGACAGCGACGGCCCCGGTGATGCCGCCATTATCAGGCCGCTGCCGGATTCACCAATGGGCGTCATTGTATCCAACGGTATAAACCCCAAATATGGAGATATAGACCCCTACTGGATGGCAGCCTCGGCTATCGACGAAGCCCTGCGCCAGATTATTGCCGTTGGCGGTAATCTTAAACGGGTGGCGCTGCTGGATAACTTCAGCTGGGGCAACACCAGCCGCCGGGAAAGCCTGGGCGCTCTGGTGCGGGCCGCTCAGGCGTGTTACGATATGGCTACTATCTACGGAACGCCATTTATTTCGGGCAAGGACAGCCTCAACAACGAGTTTGAATACGAAGGCAAGCGCATCTCGATTCCGCACACCCTGCTCATCTCGGCCATCGGTGTCATGGAAGATACCAGCCGCGCTATATCAATGGACCTGAAACAATCCGGCAACCTGATTTACATTATCGGCAGCACCCGCAACGAGCTCGGTGGCTCGGAATATCTCAGAAGCCTCGGTTTTGTTGGCAGCAGAGTGCCCCAGGTCAATGCCCAAATTTCAAAGGAACTTATGGACAGACTGAGCCGGGCCACGGCGAAAGGGCTGGTCAGGGCCTGCCACGACCTGAGTGAAGGCGGCCTGGGCATCGCCATTGCCGAGATGGTGCTCGCCGGCGGGCTGGGAGCAACGATTAATCTGAAAGAGGTGCCGCTTGACGAGCCCGTGGACAGGGATGATTTCATACTCTTCTCCGAATCAAACAGCCGCTTCCTGGCTGAAGTGGCACCGGAGAACAAAGACCGCTTTGAGAAGATAATGGCTGGGGCCGGGTTTGCCATAATCGGAAGGGTGACCGCTGCCGACACTCTCAAGGTATACGGGCTTGGAGGTGGTGAAATTACCAGCCTATCTGTTTCCCGATTAAAAGACGCCTTCAAAAGCCCGCTGAACTGGTAACAAAAAATGAGCCAGGTAAAGATACTTATATTACGGGGGCCGGGAACAAACTGCGATGTTGAGACCGCCTTTGCCTTCCAGCAGGCAGGGGCGATAACATCGCTGGTGCATATCAGCCAGCTAATTCGCCGGGAGCAGCAGCTTAAAGATTACCAGATAATGGTTATCCCCGGCGGCTTCACCTATGGTGACGACTTAGGGGCCGGCAAAGTGCTGGCCAACGAGCTCAGCCTGAAGCTGGGCCAGGATGTTAGCCGGTTTATTGAAAGCGGCCGGCTTATTATGGGCATCTGTAACGGCTTCCAGGTGCTGGTAAAGGCCGGCATCCTGCCCGGGCCGGTCTCGGCCCGGCGCCAAACCCTGACCCTGACCACCAATGACTCGGGCCGGTTTGAATGCCGCTGGGTGCACTTGAGTGCCAATAAAAAGAGCCGCTGCGTCTTCACCCGGGGAATTGAGCGCCTCTACCTGCCGGTCGCCCACGGCGAAGGCAAGGTCATCGTCGATAGTGATGCCTTAGTCAACCTGGATGTAGCCCTCAGCTACACCGATGACAGAGGCAACGCAGCCGACGGCTATCCCCATAACCCCAACGGGTCGGTAAATAACATCGCCGGCATCTGCGATAGCACCGGGCGCATTTTCGCCCTGATGCCGCACCCGGAACGCCACATCCGGGGCAGCCAGCACCCCGGCTGGACGAGAGGGCAAAACGGAGATGGGGATGGCAGGAAAATATTCGGGAACGCGGTGGAGTGGATAAAAAGTCTTTAAAACAGCGCTTAGCTCAAAATAGGAACCAGCCGATTAAACCTTGCCCGCTCCTGAACCAGGAGCCGATTTTGCTGCCTCTCAGCAGCCGGGTTCACCATGATGGCCACAACATTGCTGCCTTTTAGTAATTCTGATAGTGCCATTACGGAGCAGGAGATAAATCTTGCGATGGAGGGGCATCGGGACTGACATGTTAGTAAAAAAAGACTTCAGACTGGGCATACCGGCCTCCTTGCCTGGCAGATATTATCTCTTTTTATGCTAAACTGTCAACTCAATAGCTCGGCTCGGGGAGGAAGAGATGCAAAATGAGTATGAAATAAACGAACTGGCCAAGGAAGATTCCTGGCGCATGTTCCGCATAATCGGCGAGTTGGTGGAAGGCTTTGATGTCCTGTCGTCCATAGAGCCGGCGGTCAGCATCTACGGGTCGGCCCGGCTCAGCCCGGATGACGAGCTATACCGGCAAACAGAAGAAATCACCCGCCGGCTGGGCGAGATGGGCTTCTCCATCATAACCGGGGGCGGCCCCGGCATCATGGAGGCAGCCAATAAGGGCGCCTTAAAAGCCGGCGCCAGGTCAATCGGGCTCAACATCAAGCTGCCCGAGGAACAGGTGGGCAACTCCTTTACCACCCGGTCTATAACATTCAACCACTTCTTCGTCCGCAAGGTGATGCTGGTAAAATATGCCAGCGCCTTTATCATAATGCCCGGTGGCCTGGGCACGCTTGATGAGCTAACCGAGGTGCTGACCCTGATGCAGACCCACAAAATAAAGCCATTCCCCGTAATACTGTTTGACGGTAACTACTGGAAAGGGTTTCTGGAGTGGCTGCACAATGTCAGCCTGGCCGATGGGTATATCTCCCGGGAAGACCTCAACCTGCTCCGCATCTGCAATGAGCCGGATGAGGTAATCGATGCCGTCCAGAGATGGTATCGCAAACAGGAACTTGCCGGCAGGCAGGCGATAACCGAGTAAGAAGGTTTTATTTACTGCCCGGCCCTGGGTATGTTATACTGATACGCTAAATAGCCACCAAGAGGGGGGAGGGGATATTGCCGGATACAGTCACTATAAAAGAGCTTCTGGAAGCCGGGGCCCACTTCGGCCACCAGACCAGCCGCTGGCACCCGCGGATGAAGCAGTACATCTTCACCAAGCGCAACGGCATTCATATAATTGATTTGGAACAAACGGCCAGTATGCTGGATAAGGCTTGTGAATTTATTAAACAGATAGTGGCCGAGGGCGGCAAGGTTCTTTTTGTCGGCACCAAAAAACAGGCCCAGAGCATCATACAGGAAGAAGCCGAGCGCTGTGGTATGTACTTTATCAACCAGCGCTGGATAGGTGGCGTGCTGACCAACTTTACCACCATCCAATCCCGGATAGACTATCTGGTTCGCCTGGAAGACCAGCAAGCCAGGGGCGATTTTAGCCGCCGGCCAAAAAAGGAAGCCCTGAAGCTGGGGCAGGAGATTACACGCCTTAACCGGCAGATGGGCGGCTTCAAAGAGATGACCAGCCTGCCCGATGCCATATACATCGTCGACCTGACAAAAGAGAAAATTGCGCTGGCCGAAGCCCAGCGGGTGGGTGTTCCGGTGGTCGCCATCGCCGACACCAACTGCAACCCGGATGACATCGATTATCCGATTCCGGGCAACGACGACGCCATAAGAGCCATCAAGCTGATGACCAGCAGAATCGCCTCTGCCGTTGTTGAGGGCAAGGCCGACCTGATAGGAGTGGCAGCAGAGGAAGCAGCAGCAGAGGAAACAATAGCGGCAATGCCCGAGGCAGTTGCAGCCACCGCGAAAGCCGAGCCTGTGGCGCCGGTTGCGGAAGAGAAATAGATATGACAAATCAAAAATTAGAGATCTCAACCTCCATGGTAAAAGAGCTGAGAGGCAAGTGCGGCGCCGGCGTTATGGAATGCCGTAATGCCCTCGCTGACGCTAACGGAGATATAGATAAAGCACTGGGGGCGTTAAAGGAAAAGGGCTGGCTCAAGGCAGCCAAGAAGGCGGAGCGGGTTACCACCGAGGGCCTGATTGAAGCCTATATCCACCCCGGGGGCCGCGTCGGGGCTATGATTGAATTAAACTGCGAAACCGACTTTGTTGCCCGAACCGACGAATTTAAGGAACTGGCGCATAACCTGGCAATGCAGATAACCGCCATGTGCCCCCAGTTTGTCTCCAAAGAGGAAGTGCCCGAGAAGGCCGAAGTGGAAATTGAGACAGCCTGCCTGCTGGAACAAGCCTATATCAAAGACCCCGGCAAGACCATAAAAGATATTATCGTTGAAACCATAGTCAGGGTAGGAGAGAACATAAAGGTCAGCCGATTTGCAAGATACGAACTGGGCAGCCAGGGGTAAGGGATGACCGCTACAAAGTACAAGCGGGTTCTTATAAAGCTCAGCGGTGAGGCGTTTAAGGGTGCTACTGCCTACGGCATCGATGCCCCCACGGTGGCCCGTGTAGCCGGCCAGATCAAGCAGGTGGTAGTAGATATGGGGGTACAGGTAGCCATCGTCGTCGGTGCCGGCAACATCTGGCGGGGCTCTGAGGCAGCAAAGGCCGGCATAGACCGGGTAACTGCCGACTACGCCGGTATGCTGGCAACAATGCTAAATGCCCTTGCCCTCCAGGACTCGCTGGAAAGGCAGGGCGTAGTTACCAGAACCCAATCGGCTATAGTCATTGAACAGGTTGCCGAGCCCTACTTAAGACGCCGGGCAATCCGCCACCTGGAGAAGGGCCGGGTCGTTATCCTGGCCGGCGGCACCGGCAACCCGTATATGACCACCGATACCGCCGCCGCCTTGAGAGCGATAGAGGTTGAGGCCGATGTTCTGCTTATGACCAAGAATAATGTCGATGGCGTCTACAACACCGACCCCCGAAAAGATGCCTCGGCCAAAAAATTCGACCACCTGAGCTACCTGGAAGCCCTGAATATGCGCCTTGATGTAATGGATTCCACCGCCCTTTCCCTGTGCCTGGAAAACAAGCTGCCCATCATTGTTTTTGACCTCCAGGCTGAGCGCAGCCTGGAGAGAATTATATCCGGGGAACATATCGGCACCCTGATAAACGACGACCAGTAAAATGATTGAGGATACTCTGCTGGCAATCGAGGAAAAAATGCTGGCGTCCGTTGACGCCCTCATCAGGGAGCTGTCCAGCATCCGCACCGGGCGGGCGACCCCGGCCTTGATAGACCACATCAAGGCAGATTATGCCGGTATTCCCACCCCCATAAAGCACATTGCCGGTATCTCGGCATCAGGAGCCAACCTGCTTGTTATCCAGCCCTGGGACCCGGCAAGCACACGGGGCATTGAAAAAGCCATTCTTAAGTCCAATCTGGGACTGACGCCAAACGTCGATGGCAACATAATCCGCTTAAACATCCCGCCACTCTCCGAAGAGAGACGAAGGGAGCTAATCAAGATAGTTAAAAGAAGGATTGAAGAAGGCCGGATAGCGATACGTAACCACCGGCGCGATGCTGCCGATAAGCTGAAAAAGCTGGAAAACGATAAGCAAATATCACAAGACGAGCACAAGCGCGCCCTGGTCAAATTGCAAAAGATTACCGATAGCTTCATCGGTAACGCCGAACAGGCGGGGCGGGATAAAGAAACCGAACTTATGCAGGTCTAGCTAAGCCTGCACCTGCCGGATTTAAGGCAAGCTCCCTAATCTTGTCCGCCCGGCTTAAACTTCCCCAAAAATGGTAACCATACTTCATTTTTACCTGTAGATAGCCTTTCCCGTTACTGCGTGATACAATACCAGCCAACGGCTAAACTATGGATAACGTTGCTACACTGCCCGACCACATAGCCTTCATTATGGATGGCAATGGCCGCTGGGCCGAACAGCGGGGGCTGCCCCGGCTGGAAGGGCACCGGGCCGGGATAAAGAACGCCCGCTCAGTGGTTAAATTCTTAAGCAAGCGCGGCGTAAAGTACGTAACACTCTACAGCTTCTCCACGGAAAACTGGGACCGCCCCCAGGATGAAGTCAGCGGCCTGCTCAAGATAATGGAAGAGTCTATAGAAAAAGAGGCCCTTGAGTTCCACAAAAATGGCATTAGAATTCACCACCTGGGCCGCCTCGACATACTCCCGGAACGCCTCACACAGGAAATAGGGAAGGCTTTAGAGCTTACCCGGAACAATACCGGGATGGCCGTTAACTTTGCCTTTAACTACGGGGGGCGGCTGGAAATCCTGGATGCGGTGCGCAGCATCATGGCTAAAGGCATCCTGGCCGATGATATAGATGAGGAACTTTTCAGCCATCACCTCTACACCGCCAGGATGCCCGATGTCGACCTGGTTATCCGCACCGGCGGCGAGTTCCGCATCAGCAACTTCCTGCTGTGGCAATCGGCCTATAGCGAATATTACTTCACCGAGGTGCTGTGGCCCGATTTCAACACCAGGGAGGTTAAAAAAGCTCTGCAAGCCTACAGCCGGAGAAAACGGCGTTTCGGCAAACTGTAAGCCTATGCTCAGGAAGAGACTGACAACAATACTGGCCATCCTGCCCCTGCTGATGGCTGCCGTCTGGTTTGAGGAGCCACTACCCTGGTTCACCGTATTCATCGCTATCTGGGCGGTGCTGGCCGCCCTGGAATTTTACCAGCTGGTGGGGGCATCAAAGGTGCTGCCGCTTGCCGGCTTCGGGGCTATCTGGGCACTTCTGTTTATCATCGGCCCCCATTTTGATTACGCCTACACTAACCTGCTGCTGCTGGGTTCGGCACTGGTGCTGCCCCTGGGCTGGTTTATGCTCCGGCGCCGGAGAGAAAAAACCTTCCTGGACTGGGCGTGGACAATAGCCGGCATCATCTATATCGGCTGGCTGTTCAGCCACTTTGTGTCACTAAGGGGACTGGACTCGGGCCGGGACTGGGTTTTCTTTGCCCTGTTTACCACCTTTGCCTCCGATTCGGCTGCCTTCTTCATCGGCAGCGCCTGGGGTCGCCACCGCCTGGCGCCGGCTATCAGCCCGGCTAAGACCTGGGAGGGAGCCATCGGCGGCGTTTTCGGCGCTATTTTAATAGGCTTGTTTATAGTTATGCTGCTAGGGCTGCCGGTTAGCTATGCCCAGGCAATACCGCTGGTGTTAGCGGTCAGCATTTTCGGGCAGGTTGGTGACCTGCTTGAGTCCTGGTTCAAACGCAATATGAGAGCCAAGGACTCAGGCAAGGCAATGCCGGGGCACGGAGGCTTCCTCGACCGCATGGATAGCGTAGTCTTGGCCGGGGTCGTAGTGTACTATTACGTAATATTGTTCAACCCCGGTGGTTGATTCCGAATATAACCAGAGTCCCAGGCTAAAAGATGTAGTTTAACCTAGAAGTGGTATAATCTAATCTGCGGGGGCGGGTCGATGTGAGTGGAAATATTGAGAAGGATATAAGGCCCGCCCTAAATCATTCAGAGTGTTGATGTGCAAATCACTTCTTTCCAAAGATTAACGCCACGAATTGCCCTTTTTTTTATCGCCGTAGCCGTTAAAATAGCCGCCCTTACTTTTACCTCACTCGCCTATGTACTACAAGAACCTGCGCTAGCTATACTTATCACTGCAATCTGGTTTGTTTGGCTGGTTATCATCTTTATGGTAGCCATGCCACCCACCGACCGTATACTGCTACGGCAGATTAGCCGGCTCAAATCAGTGACCAGGACTGTCATTATCGCCCTCGTTGTTGCCGGAGTTATCGAGGTGTCTTTACTGATAATAATTGGAGTATTCGGCCCCCAGATAAAACAATTCGAAGGGACTATTCCCCAGCTTGTAACATCCCTGGAAAGAACCACCATCCGTGGTGATGCAAGTGCGCTAATCCACCAGGCAACGGAGAACTTCCTTGACGGGAAGAACCCCTATGCCGAGGCTAATATTATCAGCGCCGCAAAAGAATATGAAGTCTCTTTTAGCAAGCTAACACCATTACGTGTCGGACGATTTGCCGATGATTTCCCTTTTCCGGACATGGATGAGTGGGAAAAATTATGGCTTTCAGCTTCCGAAAATCCTGACGAAGTGCCCATTGAATTTGAGTCGAAGCTGAATTATCCCGCCGGCTCTTTCCTGCTACCGGCTCCTTTTCTCCTGTTAGGAATCAATGACTTAAGGATTGTCTTTTTTCTTATCGCCTTACCAGTCCTGGCCCTGGCCGTTTGGTGGGTGCCATACGGCCTGCGATTTTTTCTATCTGCTGCCCTGGTCACCAGTCTGGAGTTTTGGAGTTCCTCTTTCGCAGGTGAGACCAGCCTTCTGGTGTTCCCCTTCTTATTGCTTGCCTGGATACTGTTTAAGCGGAAATGGTGGCTTTCGGCTATCAGCATGGCAGTTGCGATATCTATCAAGCAGATAGCCTGGTTTTTTCTGCCCTTTTATCTCATCTTGATGTTTAAAGAGTTGGGCCCGAGGAAAGCCTTGTCGGTATCGGCCATTATCGGTGGGGGTTTTCTGGCGGCTAACCTGCCCTTCATTTTAGCTGACCCGCAGTTATGGTTTAGCTCAATAATAGCCCCCATGACAGATAGGCTCTTTCCCACAGGAGTCGGGGTCATAACCTTTGTCCTTAGCGGGGCATTAGACATCGAGTCGTCTCTGCCTTTTACCATTATGGAGATTGTTGTAGCTATACTGGCCATGACGTGGTACTTCCGTAATTGCCGCCGCTTTCCTTACACCGGGCCCGTCCTGGCCGTGCTGCCCCTCTTTTTTGCCTGGCGTAGTGGCTGGTCTTATTTCTATTACGTAGATATTATTATCCTGGCGGCCATTCTAATTAACGAGTATAGCCAGAAACAGCCGCCGGCCCTGGTTCCGCACCGGCCACCACCGTCTTATGGGTTATGAGCCCTCTTGCTGTTAATTGTGCCGCATATAATGCCCGACCACCCTTACCTGCATCCCCAATCTCATCTTGTTGACAACTCACCCACGCGGCATTATTATTTCAAAATGAAAAGAGCGTTGTTCGCCGGCTCTGTTCTGATGTCTGCTGTGCTGGTTTTAGCTGCCTGCGGCGGGTCTCCAGCAGCAACCACAACAATCCCGGCTCAACCCACCGTCGATATAGACATAGAGGGTGATGCTTTTGCCAAACCAGTCATCACCGTGTCTGTGGGAACCACGGTCAGATGGACCAACCTGGACTATACGTATCACACCGTTACCAGCGATACCGGCCTCTTTGATAGCGGCTCCTTAAGCCCCGCCGAGGGTGAGCTGATTAATGCATCCTTTAGCTACACGTTCACTGAGCCGGGCACCTTCAATTACCACTGCAGCGTTCACCCGGATATGACAGGAAAGGTTATCGTAGAGTAGCAGTAACCCGACCTGAGCGTTTAGCTTTGGGCAGCGTATCTTTTTGCGTGTTATAATCAATTAAATCAATTCGGGGGTGAACAATGCCTAAATCGCGCAAACCCATTATTCCGCTATTGCATATGTGGGAAACATATCCGGAACATATGAAACACCTGCTTAAAGACCCGCTTGGCGCCACGGTAAGGGCGCTCAAAAAAGCCGACGAATATGATGACTGGGAAGCCGTGAGCAAAGCAACGGAATTACTTACTTTTTTATCTGAAGAAGTCCTTAGTTAATAGCACCTGCCTCCCCTAAAGAGCATACCCGGCCCCTTAAAGCCAAATAGCCATTGACTATACCGCAAATCCAACTTAAGATGTGGTGCGACAATCAAGGGAAAGGCCACGACAGGTCTATAACAGGAGGTTGATAGTATGATTGGTATGAACGTTGCTGATTTAGAACAAATTATAGGGCGCGAACTAGGATATCTTTCTCTGGACTCTGACTTATCAGCTGAAACTGCTGATAAGTTAAAAGAGGCCTTCAGCGACCTTGCTGCCGGTGTTGCCACTGCTATAAAAGAAAATAACGAAAAAATAGAAGAGCAACTCCGAAGTGCTGGAATTAAGATATAGTCAATCCTTATTGACCTATCCCCCCTCCCCAACACTATCCCGGTTATCATACAGATGACTAACTCAAGATGTGGCATAACACCAAACAGGCGGTTAATAAATCTGCGATGGAAAAAATCACCGGCATAAAAGCCGTTACCTTTGATGGCGATGGAACCCTCTGGGATTTTGACGAATCGATGCGGTACGCACTTTCTATGGTCCATAAAGAACTTGAGAATCTTGATTCGGTAGCGGCTGCCATGCTTAACGTAGACGACATGATAGTAATTAGAAACAGGGTGGCTGATAAATTGCTGCAAAAACAAATACTAGACCCTGTCACAATTCGACGTGAGGCTTTTTGTCAAACTCTAATGGATATCGGAAGGCCCGATAATGCTCTCGCATCTCACCTCAATGATGTATATCTCAAACACCGCCTTGAAAGACCCTGTTGCTTCGATGATGCTTATCCAGCGTTAAAGGCATTGAGTAATACATATAACCTCGGGGTGATTTCTAATGGAAATACCCGACCCGAACAGTGTGGCCTGACAAAACTATTTAAATTCGTGATTCTTTCGCATGATTACGGAATCAGAAAGCCAGACCCGGGAATATTTAGCATTGCTTTATCAGGTGCTAAATGTTTAGCCCGGGAAATACTTCACGTTGTTGATTCCATCGAAGAAACTGTAAGCCGCGC
>SDBT01020000.1_pt1 | contig 10479 bp, 5 predicted proteins | sample 2277101 | NCBI WGS metagenome assembly SDBT01 (sample SAMN10404973, study PRJNA504765) | marine sediment metagenome | isolation source: marine sediment core GS10_PC15, 103 cmbsf | place: Arctic Ocean: Southern Knipovich Ridge | collected 2010
GCATTACTCTGGCCAAGAACGCTGGGTGAATAGATGGAATGGGTCCGCTGGATGCCGGCCCCCATGCTCCCAGGTGCCGCACCCGCCACAGACCCATAATAGCGTAGAACCGCAACCACGTCGGCCCACTGGTACTGGTCACGGCCACGCGAGCGACGGGAGATCCCCGCTTATCACCCAGGTAAGCCAGGGCAATACCCGCCTGTAAGCGCACGGTTCTGTCATTATTGTGCCTGGCGGCCCACAGGGCGTCTATCGCCTCGGGGCTGCCAACCTGACCCAGGACAAAGGCCGCCCGGGCCCGGTTAGACGGCTCATCGCTGTCAAGTACTTCCAGTAAATACGGTACTACCTCGTGGTGCCCCCACAGAACGTCCAGGGGAGCCCAGGCCGGCCGACCGGGACGATTGGCCAATTCATCCCCAATCGGGGAGTAGATGCTCGGCATATCGTTAGCAGCATCACTAGACGCACTACCGGCGCTCTCTTGGGCACGAAGATCACTTGCCGCGACCGACCATACCACCACTGTGCATATGAGAGCTGTGCATGTTGAACGCATCGCCTTCTCACCCCTCCCAGCTATATAGTGAGCACAATATGACTTGGCCGACTAGCTATCTAAGAGCGAAAAACCCATAACGATCCCACAATCAAAAAGAGAGCCGCCGCACATAGGATAGTGACCCAGATGATAAGCCACTCGCGGCGGGTTAACACGTGTCCGGGTAGTATCCCTGTGCGTACAAGCACAAAAGCAAGTACCTCGCCTCCGAGGATCCAGACCATGATCCAGACAACGCTCCAAGGCATACTCCATCTTCCCTGAACTTTGTACGAGCTCTTACTGTTCAGCTTTATTTCGACTATCCAAATAGCCTACGGCACCGTCAGTGTAAAATCAATGCCGGTGAGCACCCGGCCTCCGCCTAACAGTTCCACATCCCGGCCGATGGACTTGCCCCCGTAGGTGACCTCAATGCGGTAGCGGCCCGGCGGGACAAATAGATAGTAGTAACCTGCAGCATTGGTGGTGGTTCGCCCTAACTCCTCGGCGCGGTCCCGCTCAAAAGCAGTGACTGTCGCACCAGAGTTATCTGCAGCACCCAGTAGAGTCACCTGACCGCTGATGGTATATGGTACCGGAGGCGGCTCAGGGGATTCGCGGGAGAGCAGTATCCGCAAATCAGCCATACCGGGGGTGACCATAACAGTGTCCTGATACTGGTCGTAGCCGTCGGCAGTCACCATGATGTCCCTCTGCCCCACTGTCACGTCCGGCACCAAGAATATGCCATCGGCATCGGCAGTGACCGCCGGCTGGCTGCCTATTTGCACGCTGGCGCCCGGGACAGGTGTCTGAGTACGCAGGTCCAACACTTCACCATTGACCGTAATCGTAGTGCTGCCGCTGATGAGTTGAAAATCCAGGGGCGAGTTGCTGTTATCTGTGCCGGCGATTATAGCGAGGGTCTTGATGCTTTCCAGATAGCCAGCCGCCTGACAGATGGCCTGGATGTCAGTTGCCGGTACACCCCCCATCACATAGAGCCCGTCAGCATCAGTAAAGCCCTCAACAGCCTCACTTTCGTCGGCCCCCACCTCCAGGAAGCTGATTAGAGCATTGACCACCGGCTCCGCCGTACTGTTATCGGTAACGGTGCCGGATACTGTGCCTGTCTGCTGGGGATCCGCCTCGGTCATAGGTACGCTGACCGCAGTATAAGACCATTCATTTAGAGTCAGCATCTCACTATGGGTGACATAGCCGGGAGCCGTTGCGGTCAGGGGCTGTTGGGGCGGGTCTTCCTCGCCCAGCGGCACATCTTCTAATATGACCCAGCCTTCGGCCATATCTGTCTGGCCTCGCGCTCCCCCCACCACTATATCGGCTGGCACTTCCAGCAGGTCATTCGTACCCTCTTTGACGCACTCCACAATCACCGTGGCTGTAGCCGGCTGTGTCCCCTGGCCCGGGCCCACGCTGCCACAGCCACCGATTACCACGAGAGCAGCGGCCGCCAGCCCGGCGGCTACCAAACGAATGATTGTAGGTAGGACGTTCTTTGCCATTATTCTTAGTGTCCGTGGATTAACAGATTGCCGCAGCAGCGACCCTTACCGCCGGAGTGCAAATACGTTGACACTTCGCAGTGCCGTCACCTGCTGGCCATCAGGCCGGCGGGCGACCAATTTCATCAGATACAGGCCGTCGGGGACGCGGCGGCCGGTCTCATTGCGCAGGTTCCACACCAGACGGTTCTGCCCGGCCGGCTGCATGTTGTTGGCAAGTATGCGCCGCACCGTTCGCCCCCCGATATTCATTATGTTGGCTGTTACCGCCGCCGATGCCGACAAGCTGTAGGTCATCTCCACGCCGGCCGAGTTGGATAGTGGTACTAACGAGCTGAGCGTCAACTGTTGGGAGGAGCAACGTTGCATCTCAATCTGAACCACGCGTTGTACGCCTTCCGGCCCGCCGGGAATTTCATAGGCGGAGGAAGTTCGCATGTATATGCGCCGCTTGGCAGCCGGATCCACTAACACCAGCTGTAAGTCTTCGGGCACCTGCGACATATCCGGCCAGGACAAGTAGACTGGACTATCACCCAGATTGCTGCTCACCTGCACCGTCCATACCAAGGGGTTGCCGCCTTCTGGGCGTATGTCGGAAAGATACGGTGCTTTGTTAGACCCAATGATGAACCGGGGCTGGACGCAAGGCCCGAAACTGGGCGGCGCTTGCAGGTCAAGCTGGGCATCAACACCGGCACGGGCCTGGGGCGCTGCGCCCAGATACGCCTTCCCCTGGCGGCCGGCCGCTGAGGCATATAGAGACATCTGCCAGGTCGCATCCGGATAGTCAACCAATGGCTCTTTCCGGGGATGATAGTTATATGTGCTGCTACCTGTCTGGGCAGGGAAAATCAGCCGTGCCCCCCCGGGGGTAAGGCAGCGCAGCCAATACCCGGCGAAGGGCACGAGCGTGTCCACCAGTTCGTAACCGGTTGCCTCGCTATATCCGAAAACACCGGGCTGCAGATACCCCTGGCTGAAGCCGTCACTGAAATTGATGGCATCATCGGTTCCCACCTGCACCTGCAATTCGGCCAGATCCACCGAGTAGCGGCGCGGGTTGCCAATCATATTCCAACCTAACTCCAGCGGGACCTCAAAATTCTTATCCTGGGGAGGTAAGATACCATCTATTGAGACCTGCGCTGGTTCAAAAAGGCGCACCCAGAAACCCCGTCCCGGGGCAAACGGCTCAATATCCGGCCAAATATGATATACCCCATTGGGCGGCAAGGCCGGATCCCACCGGGCCAGCAGGAAATCCTGGGGGGCTACTCCCAGGACTTCGGCGGCGCTGGGGTTAGTGGGCTGCACCGGCAGCGACATCAGTGACACCCCGGCAGGAAATGTGTGCTGTACCTGGGCTTGACCGCCGCCATCAATGAACATCACATAGGAGTCCCAGCCCACATTTACTGTGCGGGTATTCGTCTGGCTTTGCGGATTAGTGACCGTGACCTGTAACTGTGTCGGCGATAGTCGCCCCCCGGTCAGAGAGACACCCCACACCGCCCGGTTGGCATCAATATCATCGGTAGCGCCGCCGGTTACCGAGATACTACCCACCGGCCCCCCCCGCAGGCCTCCGTAGAAATCATTCTCGCCGGGGTCAAATCCGCGCACACCATACGGATACGGATACATACTCCGCAGACCATTAAGATCAGCCTGCACGGTGACCAGTTGGGGTCCACCAATGTTAAAGAAGGTGGGTATCAGGTAGCCTTCGCCGGCCCCATCGCCGCTGGCCGCTATATCAATGATATTACCTTCCTCAGCGTACAGGCTCAGAGTGAAATCATGATTCCAGTAAATAGTGCGCGCCTGGCCGCCTCGGGGCGCCTCGTTACCATTGGCATCGGTGATATAGTGCTCGGCAATCAGAGCCACTGACTGTTCCAGGGGGATATTCCATGTGTACAGCTTGCTGCCGGTATGGATGCTGGTATCCAGCACATACTGGCGTTGATACCATTCGTAAAAGGTCATTCCTTCGACCGTAGGAAGAACCTGAGCGGCAATGTCCTTCAGCCCCGGGATATCGCCGGGAAGCCCGTCAAAGTAGCTTTGATAGTACAGTTGGTTGAAGTTGGCGAAAAACTGGGGATCCTCAATATAGCATTTGAACCAGACGGCCCAGACCATGGCTATCCGCCACACTAACATTCCGGCGAAACCAGAGTCTGGATAGAAAGTATTATTGCCCAGAGCCGGTTGGTTCTCACACTCGTACACCGATAGGCAATAGAAAGGCCCCGGGTCTACCGGATTGTAGGCCGGGGAGACGCCCGGAGTGGTCTGCACCACCGTAGCCGCCGCACCGGTGAAGCCTTGCTCCCAGGCGTCGTAGAAGAAGGCTATATCATCATGGAAGGCATTGAGCACCAGCATAATCAGGACAAAGGTATCTTCGGGGAAATTGCCTGACAGCGGCGGGATATGAATCTCATTGGCGGCCGTATCATAAAAGCCGCCCTGGATAGTCTGGAGGGTATCATCCTGTACTACAGTGACAGTAATGTCAAATGCCGGTGGGCCATAGATCAACCGGGCCTTGGGCACGGCACTTTGTAGATACGCCCGCAGGGCCTGTTCATCGGTATCGGGAAAGCCGCTGAACTGGAAGGTGATTTGATTGGTGGGGTCACCTATCTGCCCCCCTGCCTGCTGCAGACGCACCAGGTCCGGCAGGACTAACTGCCCATTTCGCAAGTGATATAAGGTGCGGGGGAACCGCACCTGCGCATCAGGGCTTTTCAGGCCCAGGTGCTGGAGCAATTGCATAGTATGTTCGGCCCGTTGTAATGAGTAGACACTGTGCTGGGCCGACACTGACTGGGCTGTAATGGCAGACAGTCCTATCTCCTTTCCCTCTCCGGCCCGGAGAGGGGTTAGAGGTGAGATAGCCCCCTCGTCTATCAACACCGCCCCCTGGGGGCCATTGGTTCGGGTGGCAAAGGGAGTATTATCAATATTACGGAACCGAGTAGCACCAGCCGGACCGCCTCCCACCAACATCAGGGTGACCAGCAGCGGTGCCACCAATGTCCTGCTTAATTTCATGATTAACTCACCACAACTCCTCGGCATCGGGAATCTGCCAGCGGGACAGGCCCTCAGTTACCGGCCATCCGGCGCCCTGCTCCCGACCAGGCCGCTCCGGTTCAGTCGGTTGGGGTAGCATCTGAGCTGGCGGCAGTGCTAACGTCCTTTCCCCGCGGCGTGGCTGCTGTTGGAATTGATCCCAGCCACCACCAAAACCTTCGCGGCCCTCATATCCCCCACCCCCATACCCTCCTCCATACCCAGACTGATACCCCCCGCCATATCCGGCTCCTGGTCCGAACGGCCCATACTGACTGGGGCCTCTGGAGCCAGCCTGGTAACCTCCGAATGTGGCCAGGTTGGTGCCACCGATCCCACCTCGCTGGTACATACCGCCTGACGACGGTGCCCCAAAGCTGGCGACCGGACCCTGGAACGCGCTGCGGCCGCCCACATCAGTAGCGAAACGAGTGCTGAAGGTAAGCATAAAAGTATTAGCAATATAATCCTGCGATTGCATGGCAGTTCCCGTGTATCCAAAGAAGGGCGAGTCCGTGTCGCCTGACATATGTTTGATATATCGGTAGCCGAAGTTCAGTTCACTATTATCGTTAAGCTGGTAACCTAGGCCGAGCTCGGCGGTATTCTTCTTAAAGGCACTGTAGGCGCTGTTGAAGTCCGACAATCCGGCCCGCAGGTATAGATGAGCATCATCGCCCACGCGATACTGGATTTGTCCACTGAGGTCAAAGAGGGCGGTGCTGACCATCCGCGAGCGCTGCCGGCCGCCAATCTCAATGTAGGTGGGGCTGCTGCCCGACATGCGGTTCATACTCAGGCTGACCCCCCAGCGTTGCTCGGGCGGCTGGTAGCTGAGACCTATATTCAGCATATTATTGGCGACTGCACCCTGATCCCCGGATAGAAAATCAAGGTTATCTTTGCTCAGTGTCCCGCTGACCGTCAGCGCGTCGGTGGCTCGCCAGGATGCCGACAGGCTGTGGGAGCGCTGGTCGCTGTCGGCCAGGTAGCCGGCCCCGCCCCCACTGGTATACTGGCGGCGTCTCGTGTTGAAGCTCAACGAGACATCATCACTGAGTAGGTAATTGATACCCAAAGAAGTACTGCCGTCCTCGTAGCGGGTTTGACTTTCCTCCTCGCTATCTTCGCCATCATCAGCCTGATAGGGGTATGATCCACCACCTCCGGCGATGGGGCCCGGCCAGTAGCCCCCACCGCCGCCCGAATATCCGCTGCCGGGAAATCCACCATAGAAGCCACTGCTGACGCGACCGATTGACTCGGAAACCGTCTGGTCCAGATTGATGCTCAGCCTGTCAGAAGGCCGCCATCGCGCTGATAAGCGGATATTACTCGAGCTGGAGTTGCTTGTCGTTCCGCCGCTTCCTGCCGAGCGGTTATGGCCCAGATCAGCCGAAAGAGAAAGATCATCAAACGGCATGTAGTCAACCGAGACCTGCCGTCGCCGGGTACTGCTGCCTCGCGGCTGGCTGAGGTCATCAGCACCGGCGGCAGCATCGCCGCCGTAGGACTGGTTGGTGCTGCCCAAGGTGGCGTTAAGCCGCAGTCGGTTACTGAAGGTGTGATTAAGTCGCAGTGATGTGGAAGTGTAGTTGCTGCCTCCCATGCTACCGCCGGCATTGCTCATCGTCTGCCGAGTAATATCCATGGCCGGCCAGCCGGGGAAGTCCAGCCGCAGGTCCAGTTCGTTCTGTCGCGCTGAGACATCCAAGCCCGTAGTGGAGGTGCCGGTCTGAGCTGCCTGTGCTGCCGGGTAGCTAAGGCCATAGTAGCTGCTCCCACCGCCGCCGAAACCATATCCTCCCCCGTAACCACTATAGCCGAATGACAGCCCCTGAGCGGTTTTCATCTTGGAGTACCGATTGAATAATTCAATATGGCGGTGCGGTTGCCATTGCAGATTAACCGCCATGCCCTTCTCCTGGCGGCGGAAGCCGGTAGTATCAATAAAGCTGAAGGTAGAATCCATATCTCGGTATTCAGCAGACGCGGCCAGCCGAGGTTGGCTGTAGGTTAGAGTTCCTTGCAGGGCCTGCCCGGGTTGACCAGCGGTTCCTCCCGTGCTGCGAGCGAAATCGGCGCGCAGGGACAGGTCCTTAGATATCCGCCAACTCACATCCAGGCCGGTTACCTGTGTATCTGCTGCCGGTGTGGTCTGCCGCAGGTCGTAGTAGTACTGAATCTTGACCAGCGCGGTAGGGGGAACCGCTCGGCGGAAGATTATCCGCCCAATCTGGCGATACGCGTCATAGTCCACCCCTTCCTCTTGCTGGACATTATCAACCAAAACTATCAGGGCTTCGTCAATAGTCTGCTGCTCGCCCTGGTAGGTGACCTGGGCTCCGTCAGCGATGATGGGGCGGAAATTAGTGTCAAATGGGCCGGTGGAGCCGGACCCTTGATAGTAGTCTTCCTGGTAGCCCGCCGTATCACCACTTCCCGCCCCGGGCCGGTCCTGCTTTAGTATCATCAAGCCCACTACCATGTTATCGGCCAGCACCGGCATCTCGGCCCGCAGCCCGGATAAGGTCCCCTGGCCAGCCATATAGCCCGACGATCTATAGCTTACTGAAATAGTTGAGGTACTGGGAATGATCTGAGGCGGCCCATCCACCGGCTCAAACCACAGTTCCCCGGTCTGGTAGTCAATCCGATAATCCTCACCCAGGCGCTGGGGCTGCTCGTCAACCTTGACCCGCTCACTGCCTTCAGTTATGGGTGTATAGGTCAGGAAATAGGGGCCGGGAGTGTCGTTGCCTGCCATAGTCTGATTGCGGGTAAAACCTTTTTCCTTGGACTGGAAAGCCCGCAGCATCCCATTACCGGGCAGGTTGTGGTCAAGCTGCCAACCTTTGAGACTCTTAGAGAAACTGGTGAATTCGTTGCCTCGCAGGCTGATATTAAGATCGCCAAAGTACACGGCCGTGTCATGACCGACATATCCAGCCACCCACCGTGAGTAACTGGGACCCCAGCCGGAGGCCGACAGGTCGGCCTGGAAGCCAAACTCCTTGAAGATCGGCCCTTCCAGGTGCAGACTGGTCCGCCGCTGTAGCCTGTCGGTATCCCAGCGCTGGCCGGTAAAAGCCGAGCCAGAGCCGTCAACCAGATGCTCCTGAAAGGTGAGGGTATTCTGCCCTGATACCTTCACCCCCTGGAATAGGTCCCACTTCCTGAACACCCGCCGCAGACCCCCAAGTGGGTCAGCGGCAGCCGCACTGGTAACACTCAAACACACTACTATGGCCAGCACTACCGCCACTGGCCGCACCAGTCGTTGCACTGTAGCTGCGCCTCGCTTTCCGGTTTGTGATTAACGGATGTTTGACTCTGCCACGTGGGTATTTGTTCCGCTGCGCAGGTAGCCAAATGGCAGATAGTCGGATGACGGCTTACTGCTCTACTGAGACTAATAGAGCTACAGTTGCCTAAAGTTGAAGTTGGTACCATAATATGATATGATGAGTATAAGAATTCTTTCCCCAATTACTACCACATTTTCGCATACACGGAAAGGATGAAGTTGGATGTCACTGCAGGGCAATGCTATGATCGGGCAGTCGGGAGGACCTTCAATAGTTATCAACGCCAGTCTGGCGGGAGCGATTGAAGCCGCCCGCGATACCACCCAAATTAAGACTTTTTACGGGGCTTTGCACGGCATGAATGGCATACTGCACCAACAGTTCATTGACCTGTTTCGTGAGGATTACGAGCTGGTTGAGCAAATCCGCTACACCCCTTCGGCAGCTTTAGGTACCTGCCGCCTGAAGCCCACCGATGCCGACCTTCAGCGGTGTATGGAAGTGTTCAAGGCCCACAATATCCGCTATTTCTTCTATATTGGTGGCGACGATTCGCAGCTCGCATGCCATAAGATATCACAGTTAGCCAAATCCAGCGACTGGGATATGAACATTGTCGGCATCCCCAAGACCGTTGATAATGACTTGGTCATCACTGATAACTGCCCCGGGTTTGGCAGCGCGGCGCGGCTGGCGGCTTCAGCAGTACAGTTCGTCTCCCGGGATGCCGAAGCATTTGGCAATTGCGAGGTCATGGAGATTATGGGCCGCAACGCTGGGTGGATTACCGGTGCCACCCAGGTCGGTCGGCAGGAAGAAAGAGACGGGCCGCATCTGGTGTATCTGCCCGAGGTTACCGTAGACCCCGACAAGTTCCTGGCCGATTGTCGCGAGAACTTCGACAAATGGGGTTACCTGGTAATTGCTGTCTCGGAGGGCTTTTCCTTCGCCGCATCAGACATCCCCACCACATCACAGAGAATAGACGAGTTCGGTCACGCCCGCCTCGGCGGGGTAGCCCAGGCCCTCTCGGATATGGTCGAGGAGGAGTTGGGGGTACGCAGCCGCTTTGACCGCCTCGGTAACCTGCAGCGCTCCTTTGGCCTGGCCGCCTCCCAGGTTGACCTAGATGAGGCCTATGCTGTAGGCCAGGATGCGGTCCGCCGTGCCTGTCAGGGCGAGTCAGACGTGATGATTACCATTCAACGCAAGAGCAGTGAGCCGTTTGTCTTCGAGTGCGAGGACACGTCTCTGATGAGTGTCGCGGGCAAGATCAAGGTGGTGCCTGAGGAGTGGATTAACGAGGAACACAATGGCATCACCGAGGAGTTCATTGAGTACTGCCGGCCCCTGATGGCCGGGCGTAGTGAGCCGATGCCCGTAGGCATCCCTCATTACCCCCGCTTCCAGAAGCACACAATTTCTGGTAAGCTGTCTGAGTACGGACGCGAATGATGTTCGACATCCGGTTCATTCTGACAGGAGGTGGACAGTTGTGCCTGCGACAGTATCAATCGTGCTATCGTGTTTGATGTTAGTCATACTGCTGGCCATGGGGTGCCCTGGTCAACCGGAATCAGGCAAGTCTGACGCTGATATTATCCAGTTGCCACCACCAGACACCACAGGCAGTGTGGCAGTGGAGCAGACGATCGCTCAGCGCCGCTCGGTGCGGGCCTTTACCGACCAGGCCCTGACCAATGAACAGATGGGGCAACTGCTCTGGGCAGCCCAAGGGATTACTGAGCCCCGGCGTGGCCTGCGGGCAGCACCTTCAGCCGGTGCTCTGTATCCGCTGGAACTGTATGTGGTGACCACTCAAGGTGTCTACCATTACCTGCCTGAGGGCCACCGCCTTCAACCCCACCTCAGCGGCAATCGTATGTCACAGTTAGCCCAGGCATGTCTGGGCCAGCAGTGTGTGGAGCAAGCGGCTGCCAATTTCGTCATCACCGCCGTCTATGAGCGCACTGCGGGCAAATACGGCGGACGGGCGCAGCGGTATGTGGAC
>SDBT01020001.1_pt1 | contig 10479 bp, 12 predicted proteins | sample 2277101 | NCBI WGS metagenome assembly SDBT01 (sample SAMN10404973, study PRJNA504765) | marine sediment metagenome | isolation source: marine sediment core GS10_PC15, 103 cmbsf | place: Arctic Ocean: Southern Knipovich Ridge | collected 2010
CCTACCCAGCTTGCTCTACCAAAACACTCTAGCTTAACTACTCTCCCCCTCTTCCTACTCCTTCTCTTACTATCTCTACTCTTGTCCAGGGGTGGGTCATGATGTACCCAACCGTTTCCTGATGCTGAGCAGGGGAGCCTTGACAGCAAGCAACGACATCTGGTAAGGTGTTTCCGGTAGATGACAGGACGCACTTTCCACCCGGGAATTCTCTTGTAAGATGCTCAACGTAACCAGTCTTGGAAGCGGTTCGTCGGGAAATGTCTTCCTGGTATCGGCAGGCGGCACGCGCATACTTGTCGATTCCGGGCTCGGCATCCGCAAGATGCTTGAGCGGCTCGACTCGCTCGGCGTGGACCCTGCTTCTCTCGCCGCGCTTGCACTGACCCACGAGCACGGCGACCACAGCCGCTCCGCATACAAGCTTGCGAGCCGCTACTCGGTGCCCGTTGCAGGCAGCGAGGACACGCTGAACGCCGTGCTGCCTCCTGATTCTTCCGTGCCAAGAAAGCCGCTCGGCATCGGCAACGACCACGAGATCGGGGAATTGTGCGTGAGGCCCTTCCCCGTACTACACGACGCGCGCCAGCCGGTCGGCTACTCGATATCGCACAACGGGAGCAGGGCCTGCTTCGCACTGGACCTCGGGCGCATCACCCCGGTGGTGAAAGAGGAGATGGCAGAAGCTCAGCTCATAGTCATAGACTGCAACCACGACCCCGAGATGCTCGACCGCAGCCCTTACCCACGCCATCTCAAGGAGAGGATAAAGAGCCCCATCGGGCACCTTTCCAACGAGGACGCATTCGGCGTGCTCTGCGCCCACCCTCACAGGCACCGGGTGCAGTTCTGGCTGGCCCATCTCAGCGAGACCAATAACAGTCCCGAGCATGTCGCCGTGAGCTTCAACGCAAGCCTCAAGGCAAGCGGGATCACCGATGTCCAGTTCCGCGTTCTGCCGCGCCACGAGTTGTCTGAGCCGTGGACAGCTTCCGGGGAAAAACAGGGCTTGCTGTTCACACGGGAGGCGTGATACCGCGGTCCGCCTGCCTCCCTTCCACACCCACACGCAGGAAAGGAGCTCAAGCATGCTGACAGCAGGAGTCATCGGGATGGGGTTCGCCGGGCTGACGCATTCCGCCTCCATCGCGGCGATGCCGGGCGCCAGGCTAGCCGCGGTCGTGGACGTCGAGGCGAAAAAGCGCTCTGCCGGAATGAAATACTTCGACGTGCCCGGCTACAGCAGCGCCGGGGAGATGCTGAAGAGAGAGGCCCCGGATATCGTGGTGGTCGGCCTGCCCACCTACATGCACTGCCGTTTCACAGTACTTGCCGCCCGATTCGGCTGCCACGTCTTCTGCGAGAAGCCCATGGCGACGTCTCTCGCCGAGGCAGACCGGATGATCGGTGCGACCGAGCGAGCCGGGGTCCTGCTGATGATCGGCAATGTGCTGCGCTTCTGGCCCGAATACCAGTACCTGAAGAAGACTTTCGACGCGAAGAAGCTGGGACGGCTGCGCTCTCTCCAGATGAGCCGCCTGTCTCCAATGCCGATGTGGAGCTGGCAGAACTGGCTGAACAAGCAGGACAAGAGCATGGGGATAATCGACCTCCATATGCACGACACCGATTTCATCCGGTACCTGCTCGGCGAACCGAAGAGACTCAGTTCCAGCGCCTGCAAGCACGGGGGCGGCTGGAGGCAGTTGTTCACCAATTTCGATTACCCCGGCGTATCGGCTGCCGTGGAAGCAGTATTCGACCTCCCGCCCCGGTTCCCGTTCACGATGAGCTACCGCGCGATATTCGAGCGGGGGACACTCGTATATGACTGTAATGCCGCGCCCACCCTGACCCTGTACCCGGAAAAGGGTAAACCGCGCCACCCGAGGATGCCCGTGGCGGCGGCTCCGGCAAGCGGCAAGAGCGGGGCGCCGGCACCCGTGGGCGCCTACTACAACGAGATGCGCTATTTCATCGACTGCGTCAAGCGTGGCCGGAAGCCCACGGTGATCACGGCGCGCGACTCCCGTGCCAGCCTGGCACTGGCGTTCAGGGAGATGCAGTCGGCGAAGCGCAATTGGCAACGAGACGTACGTTCGATTCGCTAGATCGAATGCACTACGTCACCTGGGCAACGCGTTGTATGCTCATATCGCGGAACTGGTCGCTTTGCGTTGCCTGGGAGTTTGCTTCTCAAAGCTCCACGGGCAACGCGTTGTATGCTCATATCGCGGAGCTGGTCGCTTTGCGTTGCCTTGTAGTTCCTAGCTACGCTGAGCCTTTCTCACTGGGGTAAAGGAACCCGTGGGTAGGCCTGCGAAAGGCGGAGGATGAAGCGGCCATGACGCTCGCCCGCGCCACGGTAAACTCCCCCCACCGGTCGTTAACCTCGTCCAGGGCCTCCAGCAGGCGCTTTTCCATCCCGTCTTCCTCGAACAGTGTAAGCTGCCTGGCGTTCTCCACGAGGTTGGACACGCTGACCCCCACGAGCCGTACCGGGCGGCTACCGGCCGGCGCGGAACCAAGGATACCCAGCGCCACCCGGTAGATCCCGTGCCCGTCGTCTATGTACTCCCGCATGCTCTTCTGCCGTGCGAACGAGCTGAAATCCCCGTAGCGAAGCACCAGCATGACGGTGCGGCCCTGGAGCCCGTCTCGCCTCATCCGTCGTCCTACCTGCTCGGAGAGCGCGAGGAGAGTCGCCCTTACTACCGCCGGGTCCCGGGTGTCTCGGCCCAGGGTCCGGGAATGGCCCACGCTCTTCACGGGAGCGGACTCGAAGTACGGGTGGACCCTGCTGCGGTCCATCCCGCAGCCCAGCTCGTGCAGGTACTGGCCAGCCACCAGCCCGAACCTCTTCACCATGCACCCCACCGGCACGTGGCCGAGCTGGCCGCAGGTGGTGACGCCCATCCGCCACAGGTGCTTTTTCATCTTCTCCCCGATACCGCACAGTTCCTCGACGGGAAGCGCTTCCAGCACCCCGGATACGTCCCCGGGCCTGATACGCACGAGCCCATCCGGCTTCTGCATGTTAGCGGCCAGCTTCGAGATCATCTTGTTAGGACCGATACCCACTGAACATCGCAGGCCGAAGCGCTGCAGTATCCTCTCCTTTATCATCCGGGCAAGGTCTTCTGGAGTGCCGAACCGCGAGCAGGTTCCGGTCACGTCAAGAAAGGCCTCGTCGATGGAGAATATCTCCACGTCCGGGGTAAAGTCGCGCATCAGACGGAATATCTTCATGGAGGTGTCCACGTACTTCGTGGGATTCCCCTCGACGGCTATTAGGTCCGGGCAAAGCTCACGGGCCTCGGGGAGGCTCATCCCGTTCTTTATCCCGTAGGCCTTGGCCTCATAAGAGGCCGCGGCCACGACTGTCCGGCTTCCCGGATTCCCACCGACAGAAATAGGCCTGCCGCGAAGGGCGGGGCAGGCCCGTTGCTCCACCGAGGCGAAGAAAGCATTCATGTCGACATGCAGTATGATCCTTTCTTCCACCCCGCATCACCCCTCGCAGCAGACCCGTTCCAGGCGCCAGCTCATCTTCTCCGCGTTCAGGCACAGCTCGTAGAGGTTCACCCCGTCCGATGCGGAAAAGTAGTAGCGTTTCGCTTCCCCCTGCTCGTCCTCCCACCTGAAGGTGACTTCCTCGACCGCTATCCTTTTGCCCTTCCAGACAAACCACCGCGGGTGCACGCGCCCGTGCCGGAATATAGCTCCCACCGCGACCGGCTCATCTATCCTCGTTATCATCACTGTTCATCTTTCATAGCGCCTGAAAACACCTACCACCTTGCCTATTATCCTGACGTCCTCGCTCACCTGAATGGGCGAGTAGCGCGGGTTGGAGGGAGCAAGGACCACGTGTTCCTGCTTCCGGTAGAACCTCTTGACCGTCGCCTCTTCACCGATCAGGGCAGCGACTATCTCTCCCTGCTCGGCGGTCGGCTGGGGCCGCACGAGGACATAGTCGCCGTCAACGATATGGTCACCCACCATGCTGTCACCGGCTACCTTGAGGAAGAAAAGCTTCCCCTGGCCTACCATCCGCTTCTCCAGGGTTATGGTCTCCTCCACGTTCTCCACAGCCAGGAGCGGCAAGCCGGCCGCGATCCGGCCGAGCACCGGTATCTCAACGACATCCGCGTACCCCGACCTGCCCGTCACGAACTCCGTCAGCACCATTCCGCGCGCCTTGGAGCCTTCCCGCTTGAGATAGCCCTTTCGCTCCAGCGCCCGCAGGTGGCGGAAGCCCGTGGACGCATTGAACCCGAAGCGCTCGCTGAGTTCCCTGACTGTGGGAGGCACCCCGTGTGCCCGCAGCCAGTCCTTCACCTCACCGAGCACCTCCTTCTGCCTTTCCGTAAGTTCCCGGTGTTTCTCCGTGACCTCCTGGCTCATGGCTTATCTCCTTGTGCCTGGTGTCTCGGGGGGACCAGCTCCCCCCTGTCTCCCGTGGCCTTAGCCCCCCCCAGGGGGACCTTGTCTCCACATTTATTATAGGCAACATATGTTGCCCTGTCAAGGCCCACCTCTTTTTTTCTTCCCGGGCTGTATTTCCATGCCCTTACCGGCCCGGACCCGTGGTATAGTGCCCTGCCCGTATCACGCATACGGCCGGCCAGGCGCAAGAGGAGGCGCAAGATGCTCTTCGACACGCACGCACATCTTATCTTTGACCGCAAGACCGATGATCCGGAGGGCGACATCGCACGCGCAAGGGAAGCCGGGGTAAGCCGTATCGCGGCTGCAGGAATAGACCTCCCATCAAGCAAGGCCGCCGCCGCCCTGGCTTCAGAGCATGAGGACGTCTTCGCCATCGCCGGCATACACCCCCACGAGGCGGACCGCTCGCGCGAGGAAGACCTGGCAGGACTCGCCCGGCTGCTCCCGTCCGCCCGGGTCGTCGCCGTCGGCGAGACCGGGCTTGACTATCACAGGGACTATGCCGGCCGCGACAACCAGAAGAAGCTCTTCAAGGGCCACCTGGAACTCGCTGCACGGTTCGAGATGCCGCTGGTCCTGCACGTGCGCGAGGCGCACTCCGACGCACTGGCCATTCTGGGGGAGAGTTTTCCCTCGGGCTGGAAGGGCATCGCGCACTGCTTCAGCGGGACCCCTGCCGAAGCCGCGAAGTACCTTGATCTCGGCTTTCTCATCTCGCTGGCAGGGCCGGTGACCTACCCGGGGGCGAGCAACCTGAGGGAACTTGCGCGGGACCTGCCCCTGGAAAAGCTCCTCCTGGAGACAGACTGCCCTTTTCTTGCACCGCAGGCGATGAGAGGAAAGAGGAACGAGCCCGCATACCTTGTCCATACCGCACGCAAGGTGGCGGAACTGAGGGGGATGGGATTCGAAGAACTCGCGCGCGCTACTGCCGCTAACGCGCTCAGCATATTCGGCCTGGCATTTCCATAACCATACCCGAGTTTGCGAAGCTATACACGAGTTTCCGAAGGAAACTCAAAGCTCACCTCATCAGGTCCTCGGCGGGGGTGAGCCGCGCAACCCCTCAGGTTGTCAGCAACGCTGCGCCGCGCTCGGGGTGTTCTGCGCGGACAGCTGACGCCGGGCCTCCACCATGCGGCAAAGGCCCGGCATTTCAGATGCTGACGCTATCAGCCTTCTTGTACTACTATGGCCTCGACAGTGCAGCTCTCGGCGGCTTCCCGTATGGGATCCGCATTTGCCCCCAGGTCCGCTCCCCCCTTGACCACTGCGGTATCGCCCACCTCGAACACGTTCGGGGCGGCCTCTTCACAAAGACCGCAGGCCGTACAGGAATCCGTATCGATGGTGATCCCGGTGATTGCCACGGCTCACCTCCTTTCCCTGCTGTTGACTTCCCGCTCCCACTGCTTCCTCGACGGTCTTGCCTTCAACCGCTGCCCGGCTCCGGGCAACGGATCACCGCGACTTCTTCCTGGTCCCGCGGCGCCGGGGTCCGATCGGCGACATCACCAGGCCCATCAACTGGAGTACCAGCACCCCCAGCTGCTTCAGTTTCGGCCCCGGAAGTATGCGTACCGACCTGATTGCCGCCATCGCCTTGCGGGGATCCACGCCAAGCTGCACCGCAAGCGCGCCGTATCTCTCCGGGTCCACGATCTGCGCACTCTGCGCGATGATGCAAAAGCCCACCGGCCGGCGGCGGTAGAGCAGCGGCACGTAGTAGTCCGCGTGCGCGCCCGGGCATTGCTTCAAGAACGGCTTCCCCGACCGGGCCCTGCGCGCCAGCCCCCCGGCTATGCGTCTCGGGCTCACCGCGCGCCCGCATTTCGGGCAGATGGGCCTCGCGGCGGTCCCGAACCCGGTCGCTTCCCCTTTCACAGCCCGGTCCCCGGTCTGCCCGGCACCCTCCCCGGCTGCAGCCTGGCCGGCGCCGGCAGCGTCAGCATCAGCGGGCTGTGCCGCAAAGGCCCCGCAGAACTGCGGAAGATGGACCGAGCGGGTGATCGGCTTGCCTGTCTCATCGGCAAAGAGCAGAGGCACATCAAAGGCCGCGTTGAAGGAATCCTGGATACCCTGCAGCCTTTCCAGCGGGATTATGTTCTCAAGCCGCACATGCGCGCGGACCGGTGCACGACGGACCCGCTTCTGCCGTACCTTGCGGCTCCCGGCGCGTTTCCTGGCGGCAGGTCTCCCGGCGGGGCTGCCACGCCGCACCTTCTTCCCGGCGACAGCTTTCTTCGCGCTGCGTGTAAGAGTAGCAGTGCGTACACGCACTGCCGTGCGTGTACGTCCTGCAGTCTTCCCTGCGGCAGACCGCTTCGCGACCCCGCGCTTGCTCTTCTTCTTAGCCGCCATCCCTCAGCACCCCCTTCCGGGGACCCTGCTCAGCCCTTCGGCGTACCCGGCCCGCTGCCTTCCTTGCCGGGCATGCTGTCTCCGGTCATGATGGTACGCGACTTTATACCATGTTCTGACTCCAGGCGCTTCAGCCGCTCTTCCAGTTCCCTCTGCATATTGAGCATTATCTTTACGACATCCGCTATCGGGTCCGGGAGATTGCCGTGCTCGAAATCCAGCTCGCTTCCCGGCCGCGCGTGCTCTTCCATCACGCGTCCCGGGACACCCACCACCGTCGCTCCTTCAGGGACAGACTTCACCACGACCGAGCCGGAACCCACCTTTGCCCCGGCGCCCACGGTTATGGCGCCAAGGACGCAGGCATTGGAACCGATCACCACATGGTCGCCGAGCGTGGGGTGGCGCTTCTTCTTCTTGAGGCTGACCCCGCCCAGTACCACCCCCTTGTAAAGCAGGCAGTCGTCACCTATCTCCGACGTTTCGCCGATCACTATGCCCATGCCATGGTCTATGACAAGCCGCCGTCCTATCCGTGCCCCGGGGTGTATCTCGATCCCGGTGATATGGCGGTTCAGGTGAGAGATGATCCGCGCGAGCGTGACCCACCTGCGCCTGTAGAACCAGTGAGCGACCCTGTGCATCCATATCGCGTGGAGGCCCGGGTAGCAGAAAAGGATCTCGACGGGGTTTTTCGCGGCAGGGTCCCGTTCTGCGACCGCCCTGATATCCTCTCTCATCGAAGCGATGAAGCTCATCGGGTGCCTCTACTTGAGACCGTAGCGGCTGATGTTCTCATCCGCAACAGCCTGCACCATCGCAAGGTCGGCCTCGTGCCCCTTCCCCAGCAGGTGCTTGAACCTTCCCTGCAGTTTCAGGTACTCGTCCACGGGCTTGACCTTCTTGAGCTTCCGAACGGACTTCAACTCCCCGTTCTCGTACTCGACGATCGGGTAGAGCCCGGTTTCGACGGCCAGCTGGGCTATGCGGCTGGTGTCCGCGGGCGCATGCCGCCACCCGAGAGGGCACGGGACATGCATCTGCAGGTACTTGGGCCCGCGGATCGCAAGTGCTTTCTTGACCTTCTTCACCACGTCCGCCGGGTAGCCGACGGACGCGGTAGCCGCATAAGGGATGCGGTGCGCCGCTATTATGTCCAGGAACGGCTTCTTTGGGCGGGGGTTCCCCGCTGACTGCTTGCCCGGAGGCGATGTCGTCGTGTTGGTCCCCGCGGGAGTGAGGCCGCTGCGCTGGATGCCGGTGTTCATGTAGGCCTCGTTGTCGTAGCATACGTAGAGGATGTCATGCCCGCGCTCGCACATCCCTGAAAGGGCCTGGAGGCCTATGTCGGCCGTACCCCCGTCCCCGCCCTGGGCTATGACCCTGACGGTATCGAGCTTCCCCAGGTGGCGCAGCGCCGCCTCCACGCCCGAGGCCACCGCGGCCGAGTTCTCGAACAGAGAGTGTATCCAGGGAACGCGCCATGCCGACTCGGGCCAGCGCGAAGTGAAGACCTCCAGGCACCCCGTTGCGCTCGTCAGTATGACGTCCTTGCCGGCCGTGTCGACCACGAGCCGCGCGCCTATCGCCTGCCCGCAACCCGCGCAAGCCGTATGCCCAGGTGCCAGAAGATGCTCCGTCATCATCGTCTCCCCTTCATGCCTTCCCTGTCAGGATCTCGGGCTTCAGCCCGATGAACCCGGCATCGACCTGCGGTCCCGCAAGCGTCTCGTAGACCTCCCGCACCGAGGCCTTTGTGACGTCGCGCCCGCCGAGGCCGATGATGAACCCGCTTACCTTCTGCTGCTCGCTCCGCCCCTGGAGCCCCGCCCGAAGCTCCGCCAGCACCGGCCCGGTGGAACCGAGAGAGATGGATTTCTCCAGCACCCCCACCTGCGGCACCGCCGAGAGAGCATCCACTATCTGCTGTTCCGGGAACGGCCGGTAGGTGATGAGCTTGAGCATCCCCACCTTCTCCCCCCCGGCGCGCATCTCGTCCACGACCACGCGCACCGTCCCAGCCATGGAACCGCACACGACCAGCACGCGGTCCGCATCCTCCATCTTGTAAGTCTCGAGCAAGCCGCCGCTTTTTCGCCCGAACCTCTTCTCGAACTCCTGTGAGATCTCCTCGATGATCGGCAGGGCTTCCTGCATCGTCTCCTGGATGGCGTACCGGGTCTCCATGTAGGCCTCCGGCCCCGCCAGTACGCCCATGCTGATCGGATTCTCGGGGTCCAGCTTCTCGACCGGCTTGTAGGAGGGCAGGAACCTGTCGACCTCGGCCTGCTCCGGGACGTCCACGACCTCGTAGGCATGGGTGAGGATATAACCGTCCATGCAGACCATCACGGGCAGCTGCACCCGCTCATCCTCCCCGATGCGGTACGCCTGCAGGTGCAGGTCCAGGACCTCCTGCCCCGTTTCAGCGTGCATCTGTATCCATCCCGTATCCCGCATGCCGAAAGAGTCCTGGTGGTCGTTCCAGATGTTTATCGGGGCGGATACCGCACGGTTCGCGCACGTCAGGACCAGCGGGAGCCTGAGCCCGGCGATGCAATACAGCACCTCCGAGAGGAGGAGAAGCCCCTGCGAGCTCGAGGCGCTGAAGGAACGCACCCCGCAGGCCTCTGAACCCAGCACGACCGACGCGGCCGAGTGCTCGCTCTCCACGTTGACGAACTCGGTCTTGAGCTCGCCGTCGGCCACCATCTGCGCCAGCTCCTCGACGATATGAGTCTGCGGTGTTATGGGATAGGCCGCTATTACACCAGGCCTCGCCATAGCGACCGCGCGCGCGACTGCTTGGGAACCTTCCAGGAACTCCTTCATCACTTATCTCCCTCGTGGACCATCTCTATATCGTCCTTGGGGCATATCGCTGCGCACAGGCCGCATCCCTTGCAGAACTCGTACTGCGTCTCGTACGTGTTCTTGCCATCGCCGGAGATGATGCCTTCCGGGCATATCTGGGCACAGAGATTGCAGGCTATGCACTCTTTCTGAAGAAACTTCGGGCGCTTGTCGATGCGCCACGAGCCGGTCTTATTGCGTGTGCTCGCCCCCGGCTTTGAAGATATCGAAATGCGCACCCTGTCCTGCTCCTTTCCGCTGTTGCCAATCCGCTCCTGCAAGCTTCCCCGGCAGGGTCACTATGCGACGGCCGCTGCTCCCCGCCGTGCACACTCCAGGTTCATCTCAGCTACTTTGCCGGCGAAACGCTTCTGGATGGCCTTCTCGACCGACGCCAGGTCGATCGCACCCGTCGCGGCGGCGAAAGCTCCGATCAGGGTCGTGTTCCCCATCGGGCGGCCCATCACCTCGAGCGATATCTCGTTCGCCGGCACCAGGTGCACCGTGACGCCCTCAGGGGCCTTCACCGCAGCGCCGGGCTTCTCGTTCACGATGGCGATGCCTCCGGACCGCATCCCCTCGAAGACGTCGAACCCCCTCATCAGCGTCGCATCCACGACGATAAGGTAGTCGGGCTCGTACACCTGGCTCCTGAGCCGTATCTCTTCCTTGTCCAGCCGCACGAACGCGTTCATCGGTGCTCCCATCCTGGCAGCACCGAAACTCGGGAAAGCCAGCGCGTACTGCCCGTGCGCGAAGGCCGCATTACCGAGAAGATTTGCTGTCGTGATCGCGCCCTGCCCGGCACGCGCG
>SDBT01020002.1_pt1 | contig 10479 bp, 11 predicted proteins | sample 2277101 | NCBI WGS metagenome assembly SDBT01 (sample SAMN10404973, study PRJNA504765) | marine sediment metagenome | isolation source: marine sediment core GS10_PC15, 103 cmbsf | place: Arctic Ocean: Southern Knipovich Ridge | collected 2010
TCCAGGCTGGATAGTACCTGTGAGTAAGCCGTCAGTACCCGTTCGACATCCCGCTGTGTACTCTGTCTTTCCAGATCGGCATAGCTTTCCAGCAGGATGGTGCGAGAGATAAAAAAGAGCAGTATGATGACGCCGTAGAATGTACCGGCAATGATAAGCAGCGTTTTTCTGCGCAGTGTCATATCTTATTGCCTCTGCCAGCATTCTATCACTCACCATCGTGGCTATCAAGGTAGCAACTCTACCGTTAGCCAGAAGGGCGCACAACGCGTAAACGTAGCCCGCGATTTCGCTGGAAGGGTATATTCTTGAAGGCTATATCGTGGTTCCCGGACAAGAATGAGTAATAGTTGACCGATGGTCTGCTCGACAGGTAAACTATCTCATCATAATGGGGGGACTATAAAAACGTATGCTCTGGTTGCGTAGAACTGGTGCCGTACTTCTGGCAGTTATCTTTGTCATTCTGTCGCTGCTGGTGCTCGTCGCCTTCCGCGTCAACGCCACTGCTGGCAATCCCGATTTCTACACTGAACAGTTACAACAGGCGGATGTGTACCATTTCGTTTACGACGATGTGCTCCCGGCAGCACTGGAAGAATCCGGAATAGGTGAGGATACCGGAGGGGTCGGTGTCATCATCTCGCCGCTCCAGCCCCATCTCGTTGACGTGGTCAGGCAAACACTGCCTGCGGAATGGCTTCAGGCGAAGGTTGCGCATGTTATCAATGAGGTGGTGCCCTATGTCTGGGGTGAAACGGATACCTTCCGTATCGATATTCAGTTAAAAGACAGAGTGGTGGCTGGAGGTGAGGCAATAAAAAACGCTCTGCACCGCGAAGACGTCTTTCCGGTGATGTATGAGCAGCTTATCCAGTTAGTTAACAGTGAGGTAACATCGTCGGAAGATGGAATGCTGGCTATGCTGGCTATATCCGAGGAGGAGATGGGGATAATGCTGCGTCAGGTATTGCCCGAGGATTGGCTGCTGGAGCAGATAGACCGCGCCGTCGATGAAGTCGTGCCCTACCTCACCAAAGAGCAGGCGCATTTCGCCCTTGAGATAGATATAACCAGGCCGCTCGATGAACTGGAGGAAGTGCTGGTCGATTTCCTGTCGAGAAAGGAGACTTACGATAGCTTGTTCACGGAGATGCTGGCGCCGGCAATACAGCAGAACCTTGGAGAGGTAATCGAGCTCCCGCTTGGCATGGAACTGACCGAGGATGAAATCATTGCTACGGCCAAGGATATGTTGTCCCTGGAATGGTATCGGACGCTGGTGCATGACCTGGTCGACCAGATATTCGCCTATCTGCGCGGCCCGCAGGATGAACTGGAGTTGACCATATCTCTGGTTGACCGCAAGTCGGAAATAGCAGGAACACTCGGTCGACTTGCCGATAAGAAAATAGAGAGCGCTTTCGACGACCTGCCGGCGTGTTCTTTGGCACATCTGCTGGAGTTCCTGTCGAATCCATCGCTGGAAAACATCCTGTGCCGGCCGGCGGATATGTCCTATCAGGATTTCAAGGAACTGGTGGGCATAGATGTGGGAAGCCTGGTGCAACCCCTCATTGAATTGGGACTGCCCGATGAGTGGGTTCTAACTGAAGCGGACATAAATCAATTGCTCGGCGGTGAAGGAGGAGACAACGTACTGCGCCAGGTCCGGGAACTGGTGCAGGAAGGGCTGACCTTCACCGAAGAGGACCTGAGTGAAATTATTGGCACAGACACCGTGGCTCTGGAAGATATCCGGCAATGGATAGGCGATGGCCTGATACTTACCGAGCAGGACCTCAGGGACTTGATGGGCGATACGGGAAACGCTGGCGCTGGCGAGCAGATGGCGGCCTTTGAGGAGGTGCGTTCCGGCCTTGGAACGGCGAAGAAATGGATTAACTTCATATGGATAGTGCCATTTTTACTGCTGATAGCGGTTGGGGCGCTGGGTGGCCGACAGTGGAGCAGCAGACTTATCTGGGCGGCGGCGCTGCTGGCGGCAATGTCAGTTATCGCCTTTACCAGTTTCGGTCCGGTATTTTCCGCCACCGCTCAACCGGTGATAGACCAAACGCTGATGGAATTAAGTCAGGTTGAAGGTATAACGCCGTCGATTGCGGAAAAGGGCGCAATACTGGCTCACAACGCTATTGATAGCTTTGTCAGCGGTCTCAGGAACCAGTCACTGGGCATACTAATCGCATCGGTGCTGCTGATTGGGGCAGGGGTGGTCTGGTACAACTGGGATAAAATCCGCAGAAAAGATGCTGATTTGAATAATCAATAGAGCAGTAACGGGATGGGAAAAGGGGATTTTTCATCAATCTGGAGTGCTTTACCCTTCTTTGGTTTATTTATTCGTCGGCCGCGGGTGCTTCTAAAGTAGCAGCGGTCTCCCATGCGGAAGTAGCAGGAAAGATAGCAGTACTCCTGCCCGATAGGGCACCATGTAACGCGTATTCCTTTGCTTCTGGCCACTGTAAGTTCCTCAAATAAAAAATTTACTGAAATTAAAAACCTAGAAGTCCTGATCTGGTAAAAGTATTCGATAGAGGCCGCAGTAGCGGCATCTTTCATATCTCCATCGTACTTTATAGAGCCCCTTCTGGCCGCAAGACGGACAGGAGATAAACTTAATGCCGTTTGGTTTTGAATATTGTTCGAGTACCTTAATGAGTGAACTCATTTCTGCCACCTTTTTTCGCTCTATAAAAGTAGAGCTTCTGGACCACCCTGTTTTGCTCGGTGAGATAATTCATTGCGCTAACAGAACGTTAAATTTATGAGAAAGGTCAGGATAGACATAGCCGCCCTTTGACTCTTCTGTTACCTCTTCAACCTCCGGCATGCTGTTCAGCGCTTCCAAGAACTCGCTATCCTTTGCCGGGACCAGCTTCACGGTAAATGTAATTCCGCGACTACGTGAATGTTGGACATGGCTTATGAATCCGCTGCTGCCTAGATTATTGAGCTTCTCTTCCAACCTGTCGTAAAACTTATATAGCTTCGAAGATTGGGTAGATGGCGGTAAAGCCAACTCAATGGCTTGTTCGTTAAAGCCAGCCTCAACACTCTGTAATAATTCCTCAACGGATGGTTGCTTGTAGGGTTGATAAGCTATTTTATTCATTTTTATTTACCCACTTTCTCGTTAGCTGTTTCCTCGCCTCGATTAAAGGCCGGTTGGCTCTGAGCCGCCCGCCTCAGTTTTGCGCGTACACGCGCTACCAACTCCAGCCTGTAGAACGGCTTTCTGACGTAATCATCGGCGCCAATTTCCACGGAATCGCGTAAAGCGGTCATCTCACCCCTACCCGTCAGGACAATTACGGGTACATCGGAATTCCGGCGTAAAAGTTCAAGCACCTGAAAGCCATCAAGACCGGGCATCATAATATCAAGGATAATAAGGTCCGGCTGGTGGTTGTGTAATAGGGAAAATGCTGCATCGCCACTGGTGGCGCCAATAAAATCATACCCCTCTTCCTCGAATATCTTCTTGAGCAGTCGAAGTACCTCCACTTCATCATCAATGGCCATTATGCAGGCATGTTTTTTCATTGGTTCCCCTCTTTTCTTATTTTTTCAGCATTAATTTGACGATAGCTTGTAGACCGCTACTCTGGGTAATGAAAGAGAAGCGGACCAGTTTGCGTTCCGTTCTGGTAAATTTGAACCCCCGCTATCCGCATTGACACACCTGATAGCCAGGGGGGCAGTTATCGCGATGAGGTCGTGTTCGGCAACCCTGGTCGGATTGACCATGACCACCCTGCCATGTAACCTGCGGAACTCCTTCATCATTTCATTGTGCATCGGAAACGAAGTTTTGTTGTATTGCTGTACTTCAAACATCTTAACTTTTCCTCCTTTTGCCATTGGGCTTTTCAAGTTAATTCGCTTCCAGGTAGAACTGAGGGGATAGCGAGTAGCTGTCCGCAGCCGCTCTGGTGCAGTAGAAAGAGCCACCATCGATGGCGACCCTGTATCTAGAAGAACCTGGCAGCAGGAAGCTCACCTGGCCATTGCGCATTGAAATAATGGTCTTGGGCATGGGCTCGCCACTGCTTGTTACTGCCCGTTCCCACTCACCGTCACCGTTTTCGACGTAGATGCCTACGTCAAGAATCAGGTACCGGTAGTACCTGATAAGTCGTTGAGCATTGGTGAGGGATAGCGTTACCTTGATATCGGACGGACTATTGGTGGCGTCAACATAAAAGAGGTCCCCCGGGTTGCTGACACCGCCGATTGCCCTGCCGAAAACGGTATAGCTGGGCCGTGCCGAAGGTTCAGCGATTTCTATACTGACCGCGTCATCACCGGCAGTAACATCAGTGCTGGTGGCATAAGCTATCGGCCACGGAAGAAGAAGAAAGAGGGCGATGTAGGGAAAGAACCGCTTAATCCACATGTTTCGCTTCACAGCTATCTCCTTCGCTGTTGTTCAGTGATTTCAGGATAGCGCCGGAATGCGAAACAAGACCTAAATATCTACCTCACAGTCCTAAAGATTTCCTTAATATTCAAAGGCAATAAAAAAGGCACCCGTTTCGGGTGCCTTCAGAGCGGTTTGTTGAGTGGTTAATCCTTCCTTTATGGAAGGACATGCTTCTTACTCTGTATCTATGAACTGGTAGCCAACGCCGGAAATGGTGAGGATGTATGTGGGGTTGTCAGGGTCCGGCTCCAGTTTGGAACGCAGCCGGCGGACAAAGACGTGCAGGTATTCCCTTTCATCACGGTATTCAGGGCCCCAAACCTTGTTTAACAGGTGGGTATGGGTGAGCACTTTACCCGAGTTCACCGCCAGTTCCTGAATGAGGGCATATTCAATGGGGGTCAGTTTCACTTCCGTGCCGGCGCGAGTTATCCGTCTTTTGGCAAAATTGATGGTGAGGTCACCGCTGGCGATGGAAGACCTCACGGGAGATATGTCGGCTGTTTTGGTGCGCCGAAGAACAGCGCTGACCCGTGCCATGAGTTCACTGGCCCCGAAAGGCTTGACGATATAGTCATCGGCACCGAGGTCAAGGCACTTCACCTTATCCTTTTCATCGCCACGGGCGCTGAGCATAATTATGGGAATCTGTGACCATTCACGCAGCCGGCGGCATACCTCAAAGCCGTCCATTTTGGGCATCATGACGTCCAGAACAATGAGGTCAGGCAGTTCCTTTTCTATGGTGTGAAGTGCTTCTTCACCATTGGACGCGCTAATGACCGCGTAGCCTCTATCTTCCAGATTGGAGCGGAGAAATTTCAGGATGCTCACTTCATCATCGACGATGAGGATGCTTTTCTTCATCAGCTAATAACCCTGTATCGGCAAAATCGGTCAAGAAATAAACTAGGATCTTTGCAGAATCTTGAGCAGCGCATCTCTGAATTCTTTGACCGTGGAAATCGGCCCCTGCAATTCCGGAGGAAGACCGGCGAGCGGGGACTTTTCACCGGTTTTCTGCTTTGCCGCCAGTTGCAGCAGTAGCTGGTGCTCTCTGGCCAGGCTGTTAACCATCTCGGTGAACTGCCCCTGCAATCGTTTGGTCTGCTCGGTGATGTTTTGCTCGAGTTGAAGCAAGTGCTGCTTATCCTGAAGTCGTTCCTGCCATTTCTCAATAGCCTGACGAATTTTGAGCAGCGCTTCATCTTGGTCAAATGGCTTGGTGATATAGTCGTAGGCACCCAACTTCATAGCCTCAACTCCGGTCTCAACGTCAGCAACCGCGGTTGCCATGATGACGCAGAGGTTCGGCCAATCGGTGCTTATTCTGCGCAACACGTCGATACCGGATAGTCCGGGCATTTTGATATCCAGCAGCACCACATCAATATCACCATTGGCAATAACCGACAGGGCTTCTTCACCGTTAGCCGCAATGACCGCGTCATAACCGGCGGTCTGCAGTAGTCGCTGAAACAGTAACCGTACCGTTTCCTCGTCATCGACTACCAGAATCCTTATTTTCTCATCTGCCATTTGATACCCCGGAAACCTTTCTCATATAATAACTCCATTTTCATCAGTAGTAAAGAGTACGCCGGTAATAAAAAACCATTGAATTGTTTTCTCGGTTATACTTTGCTTTCCAGTTTTCTGACGAGTCCCATAATGGCCTGAGGGGCATCGCGCGTGATTGCTGCCCCGTGACCGAAACAGATAATATCAAAATCCAGACTAGCCAGCCTCTTTATGGAATTGACCTCCTGCTCCATATCAACGGTGAATGCCTTTGAAGGCAATCCCAGACGGAACCGGTTAGCCAGGACATCGCCGGCAATGAGTACTCGTTCTTCGGGTAAAAAAAGGCATATGCTCCCCAAGGTATGACCTGGAGTGTGAAGTATATGAAGCCCACCTAGTATGGGCAACACGTCACCTTCATTGGCAACGTGCTCCACAGTTGACGGAGCAGGGGGAAAGAGACGGCCCAGGAGGTGAATTATCTGGTCATAAGAGGTGGCTCTGGCCGGGCCAGGCTGGGGCAGCCGGCCATCTATGTAGGGTGCATCTGCGGGGTGGGAAAAAACTGTTGCCCCGGTGATTTCCTTGAGCATGGCCAGGCTGCCAATGTGGTCGGCGTGATGATGGGTGATGATGATACGGTCGATTTCAGAAGGAGAGAAACCGAGCTGCTTAACATTTTTCAATATCTGGCTGGTCCTTCCCTTGAAGCCGGTATCGACGAGGGTAAGCTTATCACCGACCAGCAAGTATACATTGGCACCCCAGACCCCCGTGCCGAAGATACCGCCAATCTGGATAATGTGAGGGGTCAGGTTCATTTGCTGTTCAGACCGATATTTTTATACTGGTCAGGAATGGGCGCGATGGCGCTCGACGAAGCGGGACATGCGGCGCAGCGCTTCTTCGATATCGGATAGAGAAGTAGCATAGCAGCAGCGCACGTAGCCCTCGCCCTGCTGGCCGAAAAGACTGCCTGGCATGACGATTACCTTTTCTTCTTTAAGGAGATTCTCGGTGAACTCGTCTGACGTCATCCCGGTAACCTGAACCGAAGGGAAGGCATAGAAGGCCCCTTTGGGCTCGTGGCATTTGAGTCCAATGTCATTAAGGCCGCGTACGATTACTTGGCGACGACGACTATACTCGGCCAGCATTCGCTGGACATCTTCTTCGCCATTTTTCAGGGCTTCCAGGGCGGCCATCTGCGCCATGCTGGACGGGCTGAGCATGGTGTGCTGGTGCACCTTGCTGATGGCGGCCATGATTTCCGCCGGCCCGGCGGCATAGCCCAGACGCCAGCCGGTCATGGCGTATGCTTTGGAGAAACCGTCAAGGAGAATGGTGCGCTCCTTCATTCCGGGCAGTGTGGGGAAACAGGTGTGCTCTACTCCGTAGGTCAGGCGACTGTAAATTTCATCCGAGATAACCAGCAGGTCGTGTTTTTCTGCCACGCTGGCAATCTCGGCATATTCCTCGCGGGTGAGTTCGGTACCCGTTGGGTTGGCCGGATAGCCGAAGAGGATGACCTTTGTCTTTGGCGTAATCTTGGCTTCAATCCGGCCCGCCTCCAGTTTGAAATCATGCTCCGGTCTGGTCGGTACGGTAACGGGCACGCCGTGCGCCAGGACGATGCAGGAAGGATAGCACACGTAGTAGGGGTCGGGCATGATAACCTCATCGCCCGGGTCCAAAATCGTTCTGAAAGCCAGGTCCATCGCCTGGCTGGCGCCAACGGTAATGACGATTTCAGTCTCCGGGTCATATTTTATGCCGTAGAGTTTTTCCAGATGCCGGGCAACGGCTTCTCGCAGTTCGGGGAATCCAGCCGTCGGCGTATAGGTGGTGATGCCCTTCTTTATGGCTTCAATGCCGGCCTCACAGATGTGCCAGGGTGTGGGAAAATCAGGCTCCCCAACGCTCAGTGAAATGCCACCTTCCAGAGAGTGGAATAGGCTTAAAAATTTGGCAAAGCCAACATCGGACACTTTGGCAACGCGCTCGGCAGTCCTTTTTTTCATCCCTGTTACCCGTTCCTCAGACATCGTTCTATATTCCTTCCAGCGGTAATTATCTGGCGCACTATATCGGAAACAAAATCAGGCGTATTTATGGATGTGTGAACCATACCTGTATCTTTAAGATTATAATGTCAGACATGTGAAATGACAAATAATATACGATTCTAAAAAGGAACCGCCTCGATAAAATCGAGGCGGTTGCCGGTCTTCGCTATCAAGTTTTATAGAATTCCGGTTACTAATTAAAGCCGGTTATCATCTGACCCGGCAGCCAGAGGATTAACTGGGGAAAGATGATGAGCAGTGCAAGCGCAATCAAGATGAGGAAAATATAAGGGAATACCCCCCGGATGATGTCACCCGTGGTTACCCCCAGAGATGGGTCTGCGGCACCGCGGAGATAGAATATAGCATAGGCGAAGGGAGGGGTCAGGAAAGACGTCTGCAGGTTAACGACGATCATCATGGCAAACCAGAGCTTGTCAAAACCGAGCTCTGCGCCAATCGGTGTTATGATAGGAACGATAATGAACAGAATTCCCAGCCAGTCAATAAAATAGCCCAGGATGAAAACGACGAACATGATAATGGCAAAGATGCCCCACTTCCCGCCGGGGGCGCCCAGAATGATCTCCCTTACCACATCCCCGCCACCGGCCCGGATGAATATGCCCACGAAAGCGTAAGCGGTGGCACCGACCAGGAGTACCATACCGGTGACTTTTACCGTCTCGGTCAACGAATCCTTAAGCATTTTGAAGTTAAAAGTACGGTAAGCGACCGCCAGAAGCACGGCGGCAAGAGAGCCGACGGCGGCGGCTTCAGTAGGGGCAGCGATGCCGGTGAAGATACTTCCCAGCACCGCCAGGATAAGTGCCAGAGGTGGCACCATCGAGACGAGCAGGTCAGTCGTTTTCTTCAGCAAGGGGACATTCCTCTCCTCAACCGGCACGGCGGGCGCTATTTCTTTCTGGAAGAAACATCGAATAGCGATGTAGGTAATGTATAACCCGGAAAGGAGGAACCCGGGGATAAAGGCGGCAAAAAACAGTTTGCCTACCGAGAGTGCCGCCATTGGCCCGTAGATTACCAGCATGATGCTGGGAGGAATCAGTATGCCCAGGGTGCCGCCGGCGCATACCGCACCACTGGCCAAGGATTTACTGTAACCTCGCTTTAGCATGGCGGGCAGGGCGATAATGGTCAGGGCCGTGACCGAAGCGCCGATGATGCCCACGGTGGCGGCCAGGATGGTGCCGATTAACACGGTGACTATGGCCAGCCCACCCCGGAAACCGGCGAGCCACACATACATGGAAGAGAACATTTTTTCGGTTATGCCCGAGTACCCCAACATGATGCCCATGAAGATAAAACCCGGCGCCGCCAGAATGATATAGTTATTCAGCAGGGCATAAACACGGTGGTAGATGACTTCCAGTGAGATGTATGGCCCGAAGAGGAGCATTCCCATGACGATGCCCACACCACCGACCACAATGGCCAGGGGGTAACCAAGCAGGACCCCGACCAGGATGCCTCCAAGCATGATGATGGTGACCAGTTCTCCACTTAATTCAATCATAGTTCTTATGCCTCACCAGAAAATAGATATCACGGTAGAGCGTGGCAAGAGCCTGGAGGGAAAACAAAACAAGTCCAAGAAGGACGGCGGTTCTTACCGGCCAGACTTTCGGGTACCAGTAGCTCTGCAGCGACTGCTCGCCGGTTTCAATGGCATACCACACCCAGTTCCAGCTAGCATAGGTAAGCAGAATGAGCAGTGGCAGCAGAAAGACTATGGCGCAGACCACATCAATGATGATTTTGACGGTATTTGGCAGGTGTACGTAAAGAACGTCCACCCTGATGTGGCGACGGCTCAGATGGACATACCCCCAGGAAAGGGCATACATGGAGGCCGCGGTCATGGTGGCCACCACCGAATTTATTGCCGTGGGATGGTTGAGCACATACCTCATGAACACCTCGGCAATGATGCAACCGAGGGAGAGGAGGATAAGCCACCTCACTGCCATGCCCACCTTATCACTAGTGGTATCAATTGCTTTTAGTATCTTTCTCATTTTCTGATTTAATCTTTCAAATTTTGCCTTTTACTATGCCCCGCTCCGGGGGGAAGCCCCGGAGCGGGGACAGATTGAATTTGACTGTAGGTGGCTTACCAGGCTTTACTGGAATGAATAGGTGGCCCAGGAAGGAAGCCCGTAAATATCGTTGAAGTTCTTGGCGAAGGCGCGCTGGGATTCCGCTACCTGCTTATAAAAGGGGTCCTTGGCCATCTGTCCATCGATGTATATCTTGGCCTGTCTGCCAAACTCCTCCTCTATGTCCAGGGGCAGGGGCCCCACGATGTTCCCGTAGTCCCTGAAGTTCTGGAGCGCTTCGATGTCACCGGAGATGAGTTTGTTATGGTAGTCCCAGGTCTCTGCCTCGCCGAGTTCATTGAACATCATCTTGAGGTCA
>SDBT01020003.1_pt1 | contig 10479 bp, 15 predicted proteins | sample 2277101 | NCBI WGS metagenome assembly SDBT01 (sample SAMN10404973, study PRJNA504765) | marine sediment metagenome | isolation source: marine sediment core GS10_PC15, 103 cmbsf | place: Arctic Ocean: Southern Knipovich Ridge | collected 2010
GTTCATTGTTGCTGTCCTCCAGTTTGATTTGTCATGCGATCAAGTTCTAGGATACGTGCTTCAGCTTCTTTTCTCAGTAACACGATATGGTTCGGTAACAACTTGTCAGCGTTTTCTTTTATCTCTTTGCCGATGGCCTTGATGCGATCCGAGTTCTCTGCCATCTGCATCTGTTGAAGTAGGCTCTCGTAAAACGATTTCGAGAAACCTGGATCACCGTCTGGATTGCCTTGGACTTCTTCTTTCTTTTTTTCCTGGCCCTGATTGTGATTGATTGGCCCAGGCCCTCCCGTTGAAGCTGGTGGAGGTACTGAAGGCTTCGATCGATCACTGATGTTCGCCGGTTGATCAGTCACAACGTCAGCATCAATGACATTCCCATCAATGTCGAGGTTCGCACCAAGTTCTTCAGGTGTATAGCTGCAGCCCATGATGATATCTGGAAACATCGTTCGAGCCATCTCAGTGATCGCCCTGGCTTTCTTCATCGCCCTTGGATAAGTGTTGTGGTTCCCACCTAAGCCAGCCAACTGTACATCCTGCTGATCGAAAGAAAACTCCTGCCAGGGATCAGTTGGTTTCCGTCGTGCGTGAATGACGCAACGCTCTCTCGTCAGTTCTTTGAAAACAATATCTGACTGAGGACTGTCCCGATAGATCAAGGCCAGCATCAACTCTGCACTGATCGCAGGCTTCCCTTTGATCACATGGATTGATGTCATCGCTTGCATCGGCGGCACTCGCAACTCACGACCCTTCTGGATCATCACGACTGCTGCTGCTGCATTTTGAATTGAAGGCGGCATCAATCCACTTTCAACAAACGCTTGCGCCTGGGCCATCATCGAAGCGAACTCACTCTCGCTTGGTAACGATAGAGATGATTGTCCCATCACAGGAGTGGCCAGGGCACTTGCCCTTCGTTCAACTTCGGCATCCTTGTTTCGGCTGTACTCACCGACTTCATCCATCGACATTTCCCTTGGCCCTGTCGGCGGAAGTTCTCTGCCAGGAATAACCGTCGTCGCCTTCCCCGCCAGTTTCTGATCTTGCCCTGTCTTTGTATCAAGTCTATGTTCGTTCGCTTGGTTCATCTGCGTACCCCTTCCACTTTAAGTTTGATGTAGTGGTATGTCGGCGCTTGCCGCAGCCACTCTTTTTCAAGTTCAGTTGCTTTCCCTGGCTGGATCTTCATCCCACGCAGAGCGATGTTCCCCACCCGAAGTACTCCCCAAGTCGATGCGGAGAGAAAGACTTCTTTGTCATCCAGGAGGAGGTTGTACATATCTTTTCGATCATCAACGGCAAACTTCATCGCATCATGCCACTCGCCGTCACGATCATCTTCAGGGGTCGCGTACATATCCCTGATCGTCATGTGCGCCAGGGCAAAGTTTTCCGACCAGCAGATAATCGACTTAACGTCCATGATCAACAACCTTCACTTCTTTGAAGAACCTGATGCCATGCTCTGTGATCTCTTTCATGCCGTCAGGGATTGTCAGTTCTCCCATCTTAATTGCTTCACGGATTAGTGTTTCGTTTGGCGTACAAAGTTCTCTGGGTACTTTAATAGGAGCCACAATCTCGAAAACAATCTTCCACTTCGTAGATCCGAAGTCCGTCTTTGCTTCGCCAACTTCTGCAGAGACAACTGGTTCAACTTCTGGAACGGGCTCCCCCGCAGCGGCAGCGGCAGCCGCTTCTTCCTGGCGTCGAGCTTCTTCCTCGTCGGCCTTGCGACGTTGTTCATCAATTTCATCTTGGCGTTTTTGAGCAAAGGCACTCTGCTTCCCTTCCAGATCATTGATCGCTACATCGATCGGATCCTGGAAGCCCTTCGCGAACTTCTGGAGAGCCTTGACATTTTTGTCCAAGGGCTTCTTCAGTTCTTTTCTGCTGCCCTCGATCTGCTTCCAGTATTCGCGAAGCTCTCTGCGAACGAGCGCCGCTTCGTTGTTCACCTGATCGTTTTCAATCACAATGATCTTCGCCGCCTCTTCGAGCAGATGCGAGATCTTCTCCCTGATTTTCGGATCGATGATCTCGATCGTCTCAGGGGTGGCCGTCAGTTTCAAAGTTGTCGGCATCACTGTTATAAGTGCTGAACTCATTTGGGTTCCTTCTTGGGCATAGGCCCACGTTGCGGAGGTTTCGTCAGATAGTTGATGAGCAGTTCATCAAACTCTTCCTGACTGAAAACTCGCGTGTTCGTCCCGTTGATTATTTTCAACGTTCCTGCTTCTTTTCGAATTGCATAAGCTCTGGCCGTGGCGTGAGGTATTCCGATCGCATCGGCAAGGGCTTTGATTGTCAGTTCTGACACACTGGCTCCTAGAAAAGCAAAAGGTCAGGTATCTCTCGACGGCCAACCTCTTTGCTCATGGCTTCCCCCTTTCGGTAAATCGTTGACAGGAAAGCCTTAATTTGGTCTACTTTTGTCGGGTTCCTTCCAGTAGACCTTTATGGGTTCTGGGGTGAAATAAAAGACCGTCACGGCTGGCAAGCACGTGGCGGTTTTTTATTTGAGTGGGTAATGGATCTTGTCTCGACTGTAGCCTCCTTTCGTCAATGCAATTCTGAACTCAACAATTAAGAAATTTCCCCTGCCGCCCAAACTCTCGCGGCTGGTCCAGGTCACGCTTGAGTTGTCAGGGTTCCGAAGTATCCCGTCTACGTACTGTCTTGCAAGGTGCTTCGCTTTCGAGATCTCTTTCACTCTAGCATCAGCTACGGACATCACTGTTCCTCCAGGTAAGCCATAAGCGCCTTGCAACAGTCTTCCGGTTCCCAGTTGCTCATGCCTATGTTGTCGTCTATATATTCCCAACACCAATCGAAACATTCGCGCCCTCTGTTATTTATCTCCCCCACTATGGCGTCGAGGGAGGTTGTGTATTTGGGTAAGCGGTCACGCCAATCGTGGCGAACCATGTGGATTAAATCACCGTTCAATTCAAGCCAATCGTTTTCAATTCGCCCCAGCGCCTTCGCCACTGTCTCGTCTGTGAGTTGGTCGCTCATGGTGTCTCCTTTGGGTAAAAGCATTCACCTATCCAGTGTGCTAATTCAAATGGGATCATTGCAATCTTGGCTGACCATTCTTTTCTTTTGTTACTTTTAGAACTCCCGACAACACTTGGGTAATCACCTGGGTCAGGCCGTTGCCCATAACTTTTGCCTTTGTATATTTTTCTGGGAAAATTCTTCCTTGGCGGATGTGCCATTAGAGGCATTAACGCTGGTAAATCTCCCCATAAATAATATGCCCCGTGGCGCCATTTTGCTGTTCCCATCCATTTTTGAGCCCCCCTAACATTTTCTAAGATTAATGGAGCCTCCGCGGCCGCGGCTATTCTGATACAAGCTTCCCAAATACTTTTATCTGGAGGTGGAAGGCTTTTTGTTTTCCCGAAAGGCAAATCTCTATATGAAAATTCCTGACATGGAGGCGACGCACAGACCAAAGAGGCCTGTTTATATTTGGTTCCGTCAATCTGACGCACATCACCGATTACCAATTCCCCAGGATATCCATCCCAAGCCTTTACATCGAAACCGATCACTTCCCAGCCGGCGGCTTGAAGGCCGATAGTCCAACCCCCTTTACCGCAACAAAGATCAAGTGCTAATGGTTTCATGTTTCCTTTTAAGTTAAGTATCCAGCAAGGCCCTGCGTAGAGGGCTATGCTTGAGACTTAAAGGGCGTGTTTTTAATCAGCTTTGGTCTTCATTTCTATCGCCTTTTTATCTTTAACCCGCCTCTTTACGGAATAAAAATTGGTGTCGTGAGTGTGTTCGGTTCCCCAAATCTGTTTACATATAAATTTTTTACCTTCATCGTACAAAGTTTCATTACAGTGTTTTGTTCCCATGTCATCCCCCGTTCGTGTGTGGCCCTTGGGCCAATAAAAAAACCGACGACAAAAATTGTCATCGGCTGATCTTGCTACACACCACTGGTATCAGGCAGTGGCGTCCTCGGCTAGTTAGTGGGTTCCTTCCAGCTTTGGCGATGCGGTCCCAGGTAAACCCCAGGACAATAATTTTTCGGCTGAGTGAATATCTCACGGATCCAGATTTGATGCAAGATAATTCTTCAGGGGTCTCAATATCTCCTGCCGTGTGTGGATACTCTTATATATAATAAATATATTACTTTCTCCTCTTCTCTTATCTCTTCTAGTCTTCTCTTCTCTAGGGGATCTTTTCCGGGCTTTTTCCTATATGGTTTTTTTCCTGGTTTTCTTCCATATATATACCCACCCAGATATAGCCCTGTGCGCCATTCTATGGGCCTGTTTTTTCTGGCCGCCATTCGGCTATACATACATAAAGAAAGCCCCACACCGTAAGGCATGGGGCTTCTGTGTGGATCTGGCTATGTGGGTCGAACCCCCTTTTCAGGGGGCAGTGTACCGATTGGCTTTCGTCTTTGGTGGCCGAGCGCTGCCGGCACCGCCGAGCCTCACACCTTGGTAAACGATCCAGGCCCTGAACCTGTTCATCCCATCCTGGCGGCACATCTTTCGAAGTAATTTGTCGGCAGACTTCCTGAAATTTTGAGGCAGCATCCCCTCGCGCATCAACTGATACAGGCAATCATGAACCAGGGATCCCCGCATGAAGTTCTTTGTGTCGAACGTCGGCCCACTCGGGCCATCCCAGGCGTAGCCCTTTAATATCAAAAGCCGCCCGTTCGGGTACAACGTCATGAACTTTGTATTGAGAGGGAACCCTGTTGCTTGATCAATGCCGGTATTAGCTTCATGCGACTTGATCAACTCATACTTCAGCAGCCGCTTCTTGTAAGTGATCAACGTGTCACCTGAAAAAATTAAAAATGATCGCGGCGACAATTGAAGATCCAATCAATCCGCCGATGCCACTGATTAATATCAATTTTGTAGTTGACACTGCTGCTGCCATTTCAATCGCACCAAAGCGTTTTTCGACTTCAAGTCGGTATTTACTTTCTTTTTGTAGATCCTCAACCTTTTCTTTTGCGAACTCATCGATCAGTTTGATCAACCGATCGACATTATCTTTAAGTGCTATGAGGAAGCTCGGCCCTTCTGGTGGCATCGTGATCCCCTTTCAATTTTTCGAGGTCTGTCTTTATGATGAGTAACCCCTCGCGCATCTTGCCGAGTTTAGAAATTTGTTCACCCCTCTTTTTTTCAATTGCCTTTGCTGCAGCCTTCACCTTCTTCTTTGCTTTCCTACAATTCAAAAAATCATTTAACATATTGCCTCCATACAAACACAGAAGCCACCGGAGTTGGTGTGATTTCAATTGCTGAGAAAATCAAATCCAAAGTGTTTCTAGGTTTTCTGTTATTCGGGCCGCCTGGCATCATCCCGTTGACTGGTGTATTTGTGTGCGTAGGCGTGGGTGTGATAGTCGGGGTGATAGTAAATGTCGGGGTGATAGTGGGTGTCGGGGTCGATTCCAGCTCATATGCCCCTATGTCATAGTCGCTACCTTGTGGCCTAGATACTTGGTCAAAGTCCTCTGTCACCGATCCAATCGTGGTTCCTGAGTTGAAAATTTGTGACGAGGCATTTTTGACATGGAAATCATCCGTGGTTTCATCTACAAATTCATCAGTCGATGTAATTCCAAAAATGTTGTCGGCTCCAAAACCCCCAGTATCGGTTTGTTGCTCGAAAGCATTGGTGACCAAATCCGCAACATTGCTGGAACCGATGAAATTAATATCGGACGTGTTGTTAGCAAAAACGTTATTCTTGAAATCTCCCCGACTATTAACTTCAAAGCCCTGCGTTCCAGTGCCTTCAATCGTGTTATTAAACAACGTCAAGACTGAATTGGTCGTAACTCCGTCAAATCGAATACCACGCGCCATGCCGTGAAAGATCGAATTTTTTATTTCATACGCATTCGCTATCGTACTCGCATTAGAACGAAAGCCGGTATCCCCGGATGTTCCGGTAATGAGACAACGATTAAGTTTTACTTCATCGGCTGCAAGACCGCCGTTAGTATCTTCTATCACAGTTGAGCTAGACGTTGAGCTGTGGTCAAATTCTACACCCTCAAAAAGAATTTTTTGACCTGCAGCACGACTTGTTATTTTTACAACATTAGCGTTACCGCTTGAGTGGGTTAATTTTATATTTGTGATCGTCACAAGCTGCGTCAGGCCATCCTGAAATTCAAGCGTGTGACTACTTCCCGACCCTGTACCGTCCCATGTTCTGCGGGTGGCGTCACTTCGAATAGCCGCAATATTCACATTTAGTGTGACGGTCTCAACAATATTCTCTTGAAGCTCAATGATGTCTGCGTCTGCGGTTCCAGCATCATCAATGGCAGTTTGAATACTAATGAAATCACATCCCGACGAACAAACTGTATGAACCACCGCCGCGTTCACAAGTACGCTGAACGACAGCAGCAATGCTGCCAGCCCCCACTTTATTGTTTTCATCTTCACTCCATAGAGAAACGACCTCATCAATCGCCGCTGTCGTCTTGGCGATTAAACCAAAGCGTACACTCGCAAGTATCTCCGCCAGTCTCAACCATGAACAATATCGTAGACGTGAAAGCCAGGTCATCAAACTGATGAGGTACAGCTCCAGGCTCGATATTAATTCCAGTCAATGTCGTGGTCGTAACTGTCGGCGTGACGAACTGATAAAAACAAGCTCCGGTATTTCCTTCTGGCGATTGGATCAGGATCCGCATCTTCGATCGACTATCTCCGATGATGTCTGCAGTTGATGTCAAATGAAAAGCCCCAGGCCCACCGAAACCAGTGACGGTCACACTGAAAGTGATCATCCCAGACAAGGGCTGCTCCTGGATCCGTACGATCTTCATATTCGGGCCAGTCGTTCCAGTGCCTTCGATGATGACATGGCCGCGCTTCTCGTCACCCAAAGGAACAGCAGAGACAGCATTTGTGATTGACGCCAACGCACAAAATACGAACGCCAGAGCCGTGATAAGTTTGAATTTCATTTTTCTAAACCTCAAGTGATGCACCAACGCCCTCGATATCATCGGCACCGATCTTTCGATGCGTCTCGATAATCTCAAACGCTGCGGAAACTAACCCATGAAATGGTGATGTGATTGGATGGCGATCGCCGACCTTCATCTTTGGATGTTCGGGGCCAGCGATCAAACCCAGAAGTTCTCGCCGCTTCGATGAACGGGCAAGTCTCTGGTCAGAGAAAAACCGAGCCGATGGCTCGTCGGGTACAGTGATGTCGTCATCGTCGGTGAAGTTGAGGGTCACTGGTCTAGTGACCTTGTTGAATACTTTACTCTTTTCATCTGTGCGTTCAAGAACCAAGCTGGCACCAAAGTTCATTACCACTTTATTTACAAAGTTTTCCTGATCACGGCTCATGCCCATAAAGTCGCGGATGGTGGCTGGGGCCAGGGGCTCACGCAATTCAGATTGTCCACCCTGGAATACTTTGAACGCCTGGGCGCGAAAGATCCCTTTACTGGCAATCACTGAGATCGAAGCCAAGTCTGAAACCTGATCGATCGCATCCATCACGGAAGTGTCCTTGTCAGTGGTGAAGGCGAAATCGATCGTTGCCCCTGCAGCCTTGGCCTGACCGCCTGCAGTAATGAAACTATCCTTATTGACGAACGCATCCAGGCCAGCATCAGTCAAGAAACTCAACAGAGCAACACCAGGGTTCACTCCTGTACCAGACAAGACGAGTGTTTGCTCTGATGGTTTACTGAAGATGTTTTCCATTACGATCGTCGCAGTGGCCGCGCCTTCATCGTTGTTAATATTTTTAACGAGCCCAGTAAATAATGTTTCGCCGTTTTCAGTGATCGTTGCGATCTCGTTATACCAAGGAACTCCCTTGATCATTGAAAAGGCAAAGTTCTCTGACAATGCCTTATCGGTATTTGAAACAACAACTTCAACTTCACCGACGAAGAGTTGAGACTTCGCCAGCAGGACTTCCTTGATCTCCTCAAGCTGTCCCCAGGACACAACACGCGGAGCCAGATCAACTCCCAAAAATTCAAACACAACAGCCATTATTTTTCCCGTAGCACGATGCGTTCGACAGGGCGAGGGATCGCATCATCGACATAAGTTTCAGTCAGTTCTTTATAACGGAAGCCGTCAGACTTCATCAGTGTAACCGGCGTAAAGACAACTCCTCCGTCCTGGGAGAACTCCAGGTCAGCAACATCGTTCGTGAATAGATCTTCCAAGGCTTGGCGCTGGGCTTCAGGCATATCGTTCTTCTCTCTCCATATTAAAGCCCACTCTTTTTTAAATGCTGTCGCTCTGGTAAAGCTGGATCCATCTTCGCGTTCACCTTCAACAAGCTTCGCACCGAAGAAGCTTTCATCAACTTCATCTGGATTACGGAAAGTGCTGGGTACAGCAAAGTCAACCAGGACAATCACATCAACTTTATTTCCGTAAAAGAATTTAAACGCTCCCATATCAAAGCCATCATCACCAATGTTCTTTGCTGGACTGTTAAAAAAGAAACCAGCCTCCAAGGCTCCGAGGCGAAGATCATCACCTTCGCGATCACGATACAAAGGATCTAATCTGATACTGTTGGCATCAACTTGTCCGTTTTCTGAAAGTGTTCCAATGTCAGCGAAACTTTGAATTGCACTGCCGTTGTAATCGTTATCCCCTGATCCAGAGTAGATGTTATTTTTCTGAATACCTGCAGGAACATCACTCAAATCAAACTGTCCATTGACATACGCATGAGACGAATTGTTTTGGATCGTTGCGTTTGCTGAACCGAGCATGATGAAACCGCTGGCTCCCCCTGGACCAGAGTTCCTTTTGATTACTGTAGAAGATCCACCAATAGCTATGGCAGGGCCATCCAATCCATTGAACAAATTATTCTCGATTGAATAAGCTCCAGACGAAAAAACTCCGTAAGGGCCAAGGTTCTTCAATGTGCAATAAGCGACTTTCATCCCTGATCTATTTGGAGAAAGCAAAACACCGCCATAAAAGTTTGTGTCTCCATCGATAATCAATCCATTTAAGACAACATTGTCAGCATCCAAAACGATCGATGAGTGCATCAATCCTTGATTTACATTTCTGTCATTGTTCCCTCTAAAGAAACAGACAGACACAGGAGATAAAGCCACGTTTTCAATACCCAGGCCAACTGCCACAAGATCAGGATCCCGAAGAAACGATCCCAACCCTTGAGTGGCGCTTCCTGCATAAGAAGTTTCTATACAAGAGTTCGGTATGCTTTCCGCCAAGGTACTTGTAATGCCTTCAGTAACAGATCCTTTCTCAACAAGAGCATCGATCAGGTAGTCACCGTTCACCAAATTAAAACCATTAGCCCCATTATTCAGAGCAACACAATTTTTCAGAATGATCACAGCAATAGCTTGTCCGATAATATGATAACCATCACTCGTAGAATTCATGACAAGGCAGTTCACCATTGAAAATCTGATGAAGCCACCACCAGCACCGCCAGTGTGAACTGTCTCAATTCCATTCCTGCAATTGTTTATGACACATCCTTCAATGTTAGCCTCAAACATAAATCCAGGAGTGGCACGATTGTAAACAACAATAATCGCTCTCAAGTCTGCATCGTTATTGTAATTTTTGATTTCACAATTAATTACAGCTATGACACTACGTGGTACTAAAGCAGCCGATGGAGCAATGGAGATAGCAGCACTATTTGCCGTAGATGTTGGCTTACTCTTTTGATCGAAAAAACAGTCTCGAATAACAACTGTAAGGATACGTGTGTTAATGGGAATGCTATTGAAAGTGTTTTCGCCACATTCAATAAATGAACATCTTTCTACCATCTGTATATCATCACGTAGACTTGCTCCGTTGTGGAAGAGGAAGACAGCGGGAGCCCTGATCACAAGATTATTCCTGAAAATTACGGGCATCGGTCCTGTGTCCCAAATTTTAGCACCATCGAAAATACAGTTCTCGCCTAAAGCTGTAACACCACTAGACCCGCCAAGGTCCATAATTCTATTACCACCTGAAACAGTACAATCAACTATTTCAAATGATCCAGTACCAGCTATAAGACAAACCTTGCTTTCAGATCCGCCTTTATGAACAAAGTTAATGCCATAAAGAGAAATCGATCCAGCCCCACCAGTTGAAAATATGATTGCATTAGTTGTTAAAAGTCCAACACCGATCCATGTTGGAACCTCTACATCTTTCGCTTGGACGGTAACAGCTAAAGTTCCAGCAGTTACATCTTCTGTATATACTCCACTGTCATCGATTTGAATTGTGTCGTCAGCGAGACGAGCGCCATCAGCCAAGGCACCCGCAATTGTTAAAAACGGGAGGGCTGCGTCCCCTCTCACTCCTGTTGCATCGTCGCCACTTTTCGCGACATGATAAATTGTTCCAGCGACCCCAGTTGAAAACTTAGTTCTTCCTGTTGACCTGGCTCCGATTGTTCCAGGGGTATGACCCCTCT
>SDBT01020004.1_pt1 | contig 10478 bp, 11 predicted proteins | sample 2277101 | NCBI WGS metagenome assembly SDBT01 (sample SAMN10404973, study PRJNA504765) | marine sediment metagenome | isolation source: marine sediment core GS10_PC15, 103 cmbsf | place: Arctic Ocean: Southern Knipovich Ridge | collected 2010
GTCTCTTTGGGGTCATTTTAAGGGTTATAAGAAATAAAACAGAGAATTACCCTCAAATATTAGGAAATACCCTAAAATGAACAAGATTCGTTATTTTAGGGTATTTTTATTGATTTATTTATGTATATATGCTATCATCTTATTTGTGTAAGAAGAAGGTAATAGTCGCAAACCTCGTTAGTAATTTTAAAGTAATTTAACAATATTATGACTTATAAATGTCCTTCATGTGTGTACACAGCTGAAATGGCTGGTACTTGCCCAACTTGCAACGCTCCATTAAAAGAGGTTGCAGCAGAAGCTACTCCAGAAGTAGCTCCTGAAACTCCTTCAGAAACTCCTTCAACAGATGCTCCAGCAGCAACAGAATAATTTAAAATAAAACCGTCCCTCAAGGGCGGTTTTATTTTTTCTGTTTTTTAATATTTGTAATCTACAATAAATTGAAAAAAGTTTTAATTTTTAATAAAAAAGAAGGAGAGACTCCACTTGAAGTTTTAGATAAATTCCGTTTAAAGAATAAAAAATATAAAGATATAAAAATGACTTATGCTGGTCGTCTTGATCCTATGGCGAGCGGTATTTTACTTGTATTAGCAGGAGAAGAAACAAAAAAGAAAGAAAAATATTTAATACTTGATAAAGAATATGATTTTGAAATTCTTTTTAATTTTGCGACAGATACTTATGATATTTTAGGAAAAATTGTATCTTTTGCTGGGCAAGACCTAGATAAAAATATAATCAAAGACAGAATTAAAGAAAATTTGAAATATTTTATTGGCAAATTTAAACAACAGTATCCAACCTATTCATCTAGGACCGTAAAAGGTAAACCACTTTTTACATATGCTAGAAGTGGTAAAAATGTGAAAAGACCAAGTAGAGAAGTAAATGTAAAAGAATTAAAATTTCTAAAATTAAGAAAAATAAATAATAAAAAACTTTTAACAAATATTGAAAGAAGAATAAAAAAAGTACAAGGTGACTTCAGACAAAAAGAAATTTTAAAAATTTGGCAAAAGAAATTATTATTAAAAAAATCACCAAATTTTTTTATAGGTACTTTTAAAATAAAATGTAGTAGTGGTACATATGTAAGAGATATTGCAAATGGCTTAGGAGAAAAAATTAATGTACCTGCTCTAGCTTTTTCTATCAAAAGAACAAAAATTGGCAAAAGAAAGCTTTAAGGGGTAGAATATAAATATGTCTCAATACTATAAAGGAAAAAGAATTCGCAATATTTATAATCCTAAAGACTCAAAACCCTTTAAACTATCTCGTTCTAAAATAGAATTTTTTACTGAATGTCCAAAATGTCTTTATCTTGATCGTCGTCTTGGGGTAGGTAGACCGCCAGGATACCCTTTTAATTTAAATAGTGCAGTTGATGCACTTCTTAAAAAAGAGTTTGATATTCATCGTGCTAAAAAGATTCCACACCCTCTGATGAAAACCTATAAAGTTGATGCTATTCCTTTTGAGCATGAAATGATGGATGAGTGGAGACGAAATTTTGGCGGGGTGCAATACCTTCATGAACCTACCAATTTTATAATTACCGGAGCTGTTGATGATTTATGGATTTCTCCCAAAAAAGAACTCATCGTAGTGGATTATAAAGCTACTAGTAAAAAAGACCAAATAACATTAGATGCTGAATGGCAAATGGGATACAAAAGACAGATGGAGATATATCAGTGGCTTTTGCGTAATTTGGGATTTAAAGTTTCTAATACCGGATATTTTGTTTATTGCAATGGAAAAACCGATCGCAAAGCATTTGATGGTAAATTAGAATTTGATGTTGATTTGATTGCATATACTGGAAATGACGAATGGGTAGAGGATACATTAAAAAAAATAAAAAAATGTCTTAATGGTAAAATGCCAAAAGCAGGACCTGATTGTGATTATTGTACTTATCGTGAGGCTGTACAAAAAATTGAATAAAATTTAATTAGCGTATAGTTGCTCCGAAATTTTTTGCAGTATCTATTTCTAGCTTTTTGTGTATTTTATCTATTTCTTCTGCTGTAAGAGTTCGTTCCAGTGAACGATAGGTAATACGGTAGGCATAACTTATTTTTCCAATACCAAATTTTTCTGCATTTTCATATTTATCCAAGAGCCCTACCTCTTCTATCATATCTGGCGCACTTTCTCTCACAAAATCAAAATAATCATTTGGTATGAAATTATTTTTTACTATGAAAGATATGTCTCGAATAATAGGGGGGTATTTACTTACCTCTATGAATTTATGTCCCAACTTTAATTGTTTTTTTACACGTTCGTCGTTGGACCAAAGGAGTCGTATGTCTGGCAATTGCATACTAGCAATGGCCAAACGTTCTAGACCGAAGCCGAAAGCCCATCCATGATAGCCTTTTAATCCTAAATTAGATAGAACAGTTTTTCTCACCATTCCAGAGCCAAGCATTTCAATCCACTGTCCATTAATTTCAGCTTCCATTTCGAAACTTGGATCAGTATAGGGAAAATTATGATCATAAAAACGAAAATTAATATTACCGAAAATACTTGTAGCTATTTCTGTTAGAGCTTTTTTTAAATCTTCTGGAGTGATGGTCTTTTTTTCATCTGGAGCTATTAACCAACCTCCGAATTGATGGAAAACATTCATGTGGTTAGCATCAATCTCATCTTTACGATAGACTTTACCATAACAAATTGCCCCCAAGACTTCTTTCTTCTCAATTCTTTTTTTAATATCTGGGTGATTTAGATAATAATACCAACATACTGTATAATGTGTTCTTAAAACATTGTTTTCATTTACGTAATAGGTATCAGATTGACTGCGTGCTGGATGACCTTCGGGCATATTAAATAAATCAAAAAGAATGTTTGTAGGTACAATTTCTGGTATTTTAATGTTATCAAAATCTTTGAGAGATGAAACCTTTTTTGCTTTTCTAACAATTTCCTCTAGTGGACTGCCGGGAGTTCGAGAGAGGTCGGGCATAGAAAGATATCGCTTTAGTCGCATAGAATGGGTGTCAGTTTTTGACTCCAATTCTTTCCTGAGATTTACTTCTTCTGGAGTTGTTATTTCGTAATTTGCCATTTATTTAGTTTAGAAAAAAATAACTAAAAAGTAAAGGTTTTTTCAGTCTTATGACAGAACACTTACAGACAATGAAGTAAATGAAATTATGGATAAAGTAAGTAAAAAAATTCAAGAAAATAACGCTTGGAAGGTGCGATAGTTTTCCACATATACCTGTTTACAGATATTCCAAACTTGTTACAATAAGAACGTGAATCAAAAAATACAGCCAAATAATCACTTTTCATTCCTCGTCTTTATTATTAACCCTCATTTAGAAGGTTGATTTTTGAGCTGTAAATACTTTAAAAAACTTTAAACAAACTACAACCCAAACACCAGCCTTCTAATCCTAGAAGTCTGGTGTTCTCGTTTTTGGCGGGGACAAGAGTTCTTTCACTTGCTGGGGAGGGTATGCCATGAATCGTTTGGAATCAGAAGCCGCCGAGCTCGAAGGGTTCAAGTCGCTTGCCAGAACAGGGAGGGTCGTCAAACACCCAGGCCAAATGGATGCGAACGAGCTCAAAACGGAGCTTGATCGTCTTCAGTCTTCACTCACAGGCGGGGGTGTTGATGAGTCCACTGCTCACAGTATTGTCCTGACAAAGTGGCATCTCGCCAAGAAGGAGGGAAGAAACTCTGGTCCGTGTCCCAGAATGAGTCAGACTTAGGGTTCTTGCGTACAGTATCAATCCGACTGTGTGTAGGGTAGTAGTATCAGGATTGAATGAGGGGCTGTCGCGGAACATTGCGACGGCCCCTTTCTCTTTTTAGTACTTATTTTACAGGGTTTTTTACTGTATATTTTACTGGTAAATTCAATGTTTTTTTGCTATAATAAATACAACAGAAGTTATTAATTTCTGTCTTATGACGTTATATCAAAAGGTTTAATACCTTTTATTTTTTATTAAAATGGCAAAAACGAAAGACAAAAAAGAGATAAAAAAGGTACAAAAAAACGGTCACCATTATGATGCTTCAGACATCTCTGTTTTAGAGGGCTTAGAGCCCGTCAAGCGTCGTCCTGGTATGTATATTGGTACTACCGGTCCTGAAGGTTTACATCACTTAGTATGGGAGATTTTTGATAATTCACGCGATGAAGCGATGGGAGGTTTTTGCGATGAAGTGGAAGTTGTGATGCTTCCAGATAATCGTATACGGATCACTGATAATGGACGAGGTATACCAATTGATATGCATAAGAAGACAAAAGTTTCTGCTCTTGAAACAGTAATGACAACCCTTCATGCTGGAGGTAAATTTGGAGGAGAGGGATATAAAGTTTCTGGAGGACTTCATGGTGTAGGTGCATCGGTGGTAAATGCTCTTTCAATTTATTGTAAAGTAGAAGTGCATAAAGATGGTGGTAAATACGTTCAAGAATATTCTAAGGGTAAAAAGAAATCTGCAGTAAAAAAAGTAAGCTCTACGAAAAATCATGGAACTGTTATTGTTTTTGAACCAGATGTTGGAGTCTTTAAAGATATTAAATTTGACTGGCATACAGTTGTGAGTCATATTCGTCAACAAGCATATTTAGTAAAGGGATTAAAAGTTGTAATTATTGACGCACGTGAATATCAAGGGAAAATTAATGATAGTAATATTTTTTATTTTAAAGAATTGGGACTTGAATTACCGTCTACTTCTTTTTATTTTGAAGGAGGATTAATTTCTTTAGTAAAATATTATAATAAATTACAAAAGCCAGTACAAAATCATATTTTTTATGTTGAAAAAGAACAAGATGGAGTTGGTGTGGAAATTGCTCTTCAGTATGTGAACGATATTGCAAGTAGAATTTTTCCTTTTGCTAATAATATTTATACTCAAGAAGGAGGTACACATGTTACTGGTTTTAAAACTGCTCTTACTAGAACATTGAATACTTACTGCAAAAAAAATGAAATGATGAAAGATTCTGAAGGAGGATTTACAGGAGACGATGTATTAGAAGGTTTAACTGTAGTTATTTCTGTAAAGCTTAGTGAAATACAATTTGAAGGACAGACTAAAGGTAAATTAGGTAGTCCCGAAGCTCAAGGTGCAGTGGCAACTATTTTTGGAGAAACTTTTGCTAACTTTTTAGAAGAACACCCAGATGACGCTAAGTCTATAATAAATAAAGCTTCATTGGCTTTAAGGGCTCGTAAAGCAGCTAAAGCAGCCAAGGATTCAGTACTTCGCAAGGGGGCACTTGAAGGGATGACCTTGCCTGGGAAATTAGCAGATTGTCAAAGTAAGAGCGCAGAAGAATCTGAATTATTTTTAGTAGAGGGAGATTCAGCAGGAGGTTCAGCAAAACAAGGTAGAGACCGTCGTACTCAAGCAATATTACCACTGCGTGGAAAAATTTTGAATGTAGAACGTGCACGTATTGATAAGATGCTTGCTTCTAAGGAAATTAGAGCTTTGGTAATTGCTATGGGTACTTCTATTGGAGATACTTTTGATATAGAAAAGATTCGTTACCATAAAATAATTATTGCAACTGATGCCGATGTGGATGGTTCACATATTCGCACACTTCTTTTGACTCTTTTCTATCGTTACTTTAGAGAACTAATTGAAGCTGGATATATTTATATTGCTCAGCCTCCTTTATATAAAATAAAAAAAGGAAGGGAAATTTTGTATGCTTATACAGATGAAGAAAAATTTAAAATCATAGGCAAAAGTGCTGAAGTAATTGAAATACAGTCAACTGATGCTGATGCTTCGGAGGGGGAGGAAGAAAAAGGAGAAGTAGAAAAAGAAGAAAAAAAGAAAACTAAGAAAATACATATTCAGAGATTTAAGGGTCTTGGAGAAATGAATCCAGAAGAGCTTTGGGAAACAACAATGGATCCTCAAAATCGTATACTTAAGAAAGTAAATATTAATGATGCTGAAGAAGCAAATAAAATTTTTGATATTCTAATGGGCTCTGAGGTTCCACCTCGAAAAGCATTTATTAACTCTAATGCTAAATTAGCTGAGATTGATATTTAAATATGTTTTTGGAAATTAGTGAAATAACAAAACAGTATTGGGTAGAAGAAGATTGGAAAGACTTGAAAAACACAGAAACAGCAAGTGGTTTATATATTATAGCCAAACGTATAATAGAGCGAATGCCAAAACCTTTTGTGCAAGTTTGTGGTCCCATAGGAACAGGGGGGTTAGGCTCTATTAAAGCAAATTTGAATGTTTTTAATAATACAATAAAAGAATTACAGAATCAGGGATTATGTGTTTTTGATCAAATGCCTTTTGAGGAATCGATGCAGAAATTGCATGAAAAATCAACGACAAATGACGAATATCCTGAGAGTATTTTAACAGATTTTTATTGTCCAATATTTGAATCTAGATTAATTTCTACTTTTTATTTTTTACCAAATTGGAAAACAACTACTGGATCTAAATGGGAACATAAAAAAGCTAAAGAGTTTGGTGCAAAAATAGTTTATCTTGAGTCTTAATTATTCTTTGTTTTTTATTTCTTCTAGGAATTTAGAAATGAGTTCTTCTTTTGATATTTGACCAAGTTGACCATTGTCACGAGATTCCAATGTTATTTTTTTAGCTTCTATCTCTTTATCGCCAATTACAATCCAATAAGGTATTTTATTCTTTTTTACATCACGAACCTTTCCACCAAGATTTATATCAGCGTCATCTAATTCTGCGCGGATGTTATTTTCTTTTAAGAATTCTGAAATTTCTTTTGCATATTTATTATGACTAGAGCGGACAGGAATAATTTTTACCTGTACGGGAGCAAGCCAGAGAGGGAATATACCAGCATAGTGTTCTATTAAAACTGACAAAAATCTTTCAATAGACCCCATAATAGCTGCATGAATCATTACTATTCGCTCTTGTTCTCCTTTTTCATTTATACAATATAAATCAAATCGTTCTGGCATATTCATATCAAGTTGAATAGTAGCTACTTGATGTTCTCTTCCAATAGCATCTTTTGCTATAAAATCTAATTTAGGTCCATAAAAAGCAGCTTCTCCAATACCTTCTACATAGTCACATTTTTTATCTTCGGCAATTGACTTTAAAAGATTTTCTGCATTTTTCCAACATTTTTTATCACCTAGATATTTGTCTGGTTCTTTGGGGTCATGGAGTGATAGCATTATTTGTAGATTAAAACCAAATGCTCCATAAAATTCTTGAACAATATCCCAAATTTTTAAAAATTCTTCTTTAACTTGCGTCATTCTACAAAATACATGAGCATCATCTTGAGTAATAGAGCGCACCCTAGCTAATCCACATAATTCTCCTGTTTGTTCGTCACGGTAAACCTTGGTAGTAGAAGCATATCTTTGAGGAAGTTCTTTATAACTCCACTGTTTACGAGTATATATTTGAGTATGATGAGGACAATTCATTGGCTTCATTGCAAATATGTGTCCTTCGCGAGTATTTATTCTAAATAAATCATCTTTAAATTTATCCCAATGTCCTGATTTTTCATAAAGTTCTTTTTTTGTTATATGGGGGATATCTACTTGTTCATAATCAACCTTTTTACGTAATTCCCAAACAAAACTATCTAATAAGTTTCTTACGATAGTTCCCTTGGGAGTAAATAGTGGAAGACCTGCACCTACTAGTTCAGAAAAAGTAAATAAATCAAGCTCTTTACCTAATTTTTTGTGGTCTCTTTTTTCGGCTTCTTCTCTTTGTTTTAAGCATTCCTCTAATCCCTTTTTTGTTTCAAAAGCTAAACCATATATTCTTGTAAGCATTTTATTTTTTTCATCCCCTCGCCAGTATGCTCCAGCTATACAATCTAATTTAAAAGCACGAGAATCTATTTCTTTTGTCGGATTTTCTAAATGTCCACCACGACATAAATCAATAAATTTTCCACAAGTATAAAATGTTATTTTTTCACCTTTTTCAATTATTTCATCTATTAATTCTTTTTTATATTCATTTTTTGAAAAATATTCTTTTGCTTCTTTTTCAGTCTTTTCTTTACCTTTAAATTCTTTCCAAGATTTTAAAATTTGTCTCATTTTATTTTCTATTTTTGGAAGATCTTTATCAGAGATAGGGGACATAAATTCAAAATCATAATAAAAACCATCTTCTATTGCTGGACCAATAGTATTCTTAGTATCAGGATAAAGTTCAAGCACGGCTGCTGCTAATAGATGGGCCAAGGTATGTCTTAAATTCTCTAATTTTTCTTCTTTTTTCATATGTTTATATTATCATATCGTAGTTTGCTTTTCACCTTTAATATGCTAATATCAAAAATATGGTAATACGAATGAGGCATACAAAATCGCATACGAAAAACAGGCGCTCACATCATGCACTAAAGACTACTAATTTTACAAAATGTGAAAACTGTAAAGAATCTAAAATTAGGCATACAGTTTGTTTCTCTTGTGGTTTTTATAGAGGAAAGAAAATTTTGGATTTGATAAAGAAAGAGGAAAAGAAGCAGAAGAAAGCTAAAGCAAAAGAAATAGAAGCAAGTAAGTAATAAATATGGCATCTCGAGCAAAGACCCCATCTTTTCACGGGATTGCTCATAAATTATATTCACTTAGTTCATTAATTTATGGCAAATAGGCACCTTTCCAGATCAATAGTTCTTCAAACACTTTTTGAGTGGGATTTTGATAGTTCTCAAGATTTAAATATTAAAGAAACCATAAAACGAAATGTAAAAGAATTTGCTCTTGGGTTAGAAGATGATGTCTTTGTTTTTTCGCTTGTAGAAGATGTAATGAAAAATCGTGTAGCTATAGATGAAATTATAGAAAAAGCAGCTCCAGATTGGCCTATTGATAAAATATCTATAGTTGATAGAAATATATTACGTATAGGTTTAACGGAATTAATTTTTGGTGATAGAAAAGAGGTGCCCCCTAAGGTTGCAATTAATGAAGCAATAGAATTAGCAAAAACTTTTGGTGGAGAAAATTCTAGTAAATTTGTAAATGGTGTTTTAGGTGCTGTTTATAAAGAAATGGGAGAGCCAGGTAAAGACCAGAAAAGTAAAGCTAAAAAATCTAGCAATGTTATAGATCCAACAAAAATTATAATTGAAAAATTGGGAGGGGCTTTAATTTATGCAAAAAAGGACGGACAAATTTATTTTGGATTAGTTCATGATGTTTTTGGATATTGGACTCTTTCTAAGGGTAAGATTGACGAGGCATTAAATGAAAAAGAAGAAACAGCAAGGAAAATTAAAGAAGAAGTGGGTCTTGATGTAAAAATTTCAGAAATGCTTGGTGAAAATGAATACATTGCTTCACATCCTGAAAAAGGTAAAATACTGAAGAAAGTTATTTATTTCTTAGCAGAAAGTGATTTCAAGGAAATGACCTTAAAAGTTTCTGGTGGATTAGACGGAGCAAGATGGTTTCCTCTTGCGTCTATTCCAGAACTTCGTATTTATAATGACATTATTCCATTAATAGCTAAAGCCGTTGAGATTATTAGCTCCGACGCAAAGACGTCGGAATAAAGATTTAATAAATATATGATTAATTTTTCTATTTTTGAAAAAAAGACCAAAATAATTTTTAATGATAAAAAACTTCTTAAGCAGGCTTTTATTCATCGTTCTTATATAAATGAAAATCCTGCGACTGATCTTTCTCATAATGAACGTTTAGAATTTTTAGGTGATGCAGTATTAGAATTGATTGTAACTGATTATCTTTATAAAAAATTTCCTAATTATACAGAAGGAAAATTAACAGCAGTACGGTCTGCTTTAGTAAATTCTTTGATTATTTCAGACGCTGCATCTGAAATTGGAATGAATGATTTTTTGCTTTTATCAAAAGGTGAAGCAAAAGATAATGGTAAAGCAAGGTCTTATATTTTAGCTGATACTTATGAAGCATATGTAGGTGCAATTTATTTAGATCAAGGTTATGAAATAGTTAATGATTTTGTAACTACATCTCTTTTATATAAAACTGACGAAATAGTAAATAAAAAGCTTTGGCGTGATGCGAAAAGTTTAGTGCAAGAACGTGCACAAGAATTTTCTTTCGTTACTCCTTCATATAAAGTTCTTAATGAAATGGGTCCTGACCACGATAAGCATTTTACTGTTGGTATTTTATTTGGTGATAATTTAATTGCGGAAGGAAAAGGTAAAAGTAAACAAGAAGCAGAACAAAAAGCGGCCGAAAATGCATTAAAAATAAAAAACTGGCTTGATTAATCCGCCAAAATTTTTTACATAAACAAAGAAAAATGATTAAAAATATTATTATTTTAAAAATTAAGGCGGATAAATAATATGCGACTTAAAACTCTCGAATTAAATGGCTTCAAGTCTTTTTCTAATAAAACAATTTTAAGTTTTGATAATTCAGTAGTTTGTATAGTTGGTCCAAATGGAGCTGGTAAATCC
>SDBT01020005.1_pt1 | contig 10478 bp, 8 predicted proteins | sample 2277101 | NCBI WGS metagenome assembly SDBT01 (sample SAMN10404973, study PRJNA504765) | marine sediment metagenome | isolation source: marine sediment core GS10_PC15, 103 cmbsf | place: Arctic Ocean: Southern Knipovich Ridge | collected 2010
TCCAAGGGAGAATTTCGACCTCCACCGCGTAGTCCCGACGTATTTCTTCGACCACTCTCTCAACCCGGGCCGCAGTCCTGGCGATAAAGAGCAGGTTATGGCCTTCCTCAGCGAGGCCGAAAGCCACCGCCCTCGCTCCACCACCAGCCCCAAGGATGAGCGATCGTCCAGTTCCTTGCGGTTGCCATTCAACGCGCAGATCGCGCATGAATCCACGCAGGTCCGTATTGTGGCCCGTCAGATGACCATCGTTGTTGATGATGGTGTTGACCGCCTTTGCCTGGTCTGCTGATGGGTGAATTTCATCGAGCAGCGGGAAGATTGCCTCCTTGTACGGGATGGTCACATTGGCGCCCAGCCAGTTATTCGCGCGCAGGCTCGCGAGAGTCGACCCAAGCTCTTCAGGCGCGACCTCCAGCGCTTCATAGCGAATGTCCAGACCCGAAGTTTGGAAGGCTACGTTTTGAATTTCGGGTGAAATAGAGTGCGCTACCGGAGAACCTAGAAGTACGATTTTCCTCATGATAGCTCGGCCCCGATCGAACGAAAGGTCGTCAAGAAATTGGGATAAGACTCACGGACGACTTCTGCATCGGTAATGAAAGTCTCGCCCGAGGCCAGCATCCCTGCGATTGACAGGGCCATAGCGACACGGTGATCTCCATGCGAACTCACTTGAGTTCCGATGAGTGGGGTAGGCCCTTCGATGGTCAGCCCATCTGGGTGCTCCTCAATTCGGGCGCCCATTTTCCTCAATTCGGTTGTCATACTAGACAATCGATCCGACTCTTTCAACCGCAATTCAGCCGCTCCTCGGATCTGCGTCTCGCCCTGAGCCTGCGTGGCCACCACCGTGAATATGGGAATCTCATCAATCATCGACACCACCTGTTCTTCTTGAACCTTGATCCCCTTCAGGTCCGAGAACGCGACCATCAAGTTGCCGGTAGGTTCGCCGTCTATAGTGGTGAGGGAATCGGATTCGATCTGAGCTGACATTTTTCGCAGGACCTCCACCAGTCCAATGCGAGTGGGGTTGAGGCCCACGTTGTGTAGCACGATCTCTGAACCGGGCACCAGTAAGGCGGCCGCCATTGGAAATGCGGCCGCGGAGATGTCTCCCGGGATCTTGAGCTCAAACGGTGAAAGCGGCGCCTGTATGGGTTCGAGGCTCAAGGTATTCTCCGACCTAGTTACTGTCACGCCCAAATGCCGGAGTAACCTCTCTGAGTGATCGCGCGAGGCAATCGGCTCTCGGAGCTGTGTGCGGCCCTCCGCTCTCAATCCTGCAAGCAAAATGGCGGACTTCACCTGGGCGGATGAGACGGGCATTTCATACTCGATCCCATTGAGCGGGGAGCCGGAGATCTTGAGCGGAGGCTGGTCGCTGCCGTTGGACCCGGCGATCTGAGCGCCCATCCTTCTCAGTGGCTCTGCAACTCGGGACATTGGCCGCCGAGAAAGCCCGGGGGAGCCGGTCAAGGTAGCTGAGATTGTCGAGCCGGCCAAGGCTCCCATGAGAAATCGCATCGTCGTGCCAGAATTGCGGCAGTCCAAAAGTCGGTCAGGAGATTGCCACTCGGTCCCGTGCACCAAAATCTCATCTTTATCCAGACCCTCGATATTCACGCCGAGCGCCTCCAGGCAATCGCGCATTGCATCAATCACACCCGCACGCAGCGCTCCGCGGAGGCGCGTCGAACCGGCTGCCATAGCTCCTAGAACTAAGGCGCGGTGAGTCACGGACTTGTCGCCGGGAACCCTAATCATTCCCCTAAGATCCCTAGCGCGGCCGGTGACCCTAAACTCCATCGGTGGTTCTCCCCTGATCTTGGAGCGAAACGCGCCGCCGCTGCAACGGCTCGAGATATTCGCGTAACGATCCGGCGTTTCCATCGGCGATCAATTTGCGAAGCTGCCTCAACTCTGCCTGAGCTCCTGACAGCGCGTTCTGCACCATATCCTCGTTTGTGGTGAGAATGTCAACCATCATGGTGAGGTCGCTGGCCGCCAGCCGTGATGTGCTGAGAAATCCCGTGGCAACCACGTCCCACAACTCAGGATGTTCGCGCCCCACGGGCTCAACGGCTGCCATGAGCGTGGCAGCAAGAAGGTAAGGCAGATGGCTGGCATCAGCGAGAAGCTGATCATGCCTGGCAGCCTCCATTCGCAGGGCAGTGGCTCCGAGCGCACCAACGATCTGATCGGCAAGCGCCAATGAGCTGGGCGTAGTCCGAGAGCTTGGAATTAACACAAATCGGCTTCCTTCGAACAGCCGGGTCTCGGCCTCTGCAAAGCCCCCTCGCTCCTTGCCGCACAGCGGATGGCCTCCGACCGCAGCAACCTGGACCGGAAGTAGATCCATCGCCTGTACAATCTTGCGTTTCGTAGATCCAATATCTATGAGAAGGCTGACAGAGGGTGGGTTAACCTTGAAAACCTCAAGCAGCCTCAAGCTTTCCTTGACCGGCGTTGCAAGGACGAGCACATCGGTATGGGTGAGCGCAGCACCAAGATCTTGGATCTTGATTCTGGCTCGCCGGGCGAGTCCGACAGTTTTTGGATCGTTATCCACACCTACCAACTCCTGGCAGCGCGACTGCAGACGAAGCGCCATGGATCCGCCCATAAGGCCGAGACCGACGATCGTTACGCGAGCGTCTGAGAGCTCCATTCCACCTCTAGCAGTTCTCTACCGACGGCCCGAGCAACATCGCGGACTTGTCCCACCATGTCTGCAAATCGCTCCGGTCGCAAACTTTGGGCTCCGTCCGAAAGTGCTTCCTCTGGCTTGGGATGAACTTCCACGATCAAGCCATCCGCACCGGCAGCCACCCCTGCCCGAGCGACCGCCGATACATACTCCCACTTTCCGGTGCTGTGGCTGGGGTCCAGTATCACAGGCAAATGCGAGAGTTCTTTCACCACTGGAATGGCATTGATATCGGTGGTATTCCGCGTGTAGCTTTCAAATGATCGGATCCCCCGCTCGCACAGGATGACGCGCTCATTCCCAACTGAGAGCAAGTATTCAGCCGACATTAGCCATTCCTCGACGGTTGCCATCAACCCCCGCTTGAGCAGCACTGGTTTTCCTGACCGGCCAGCGGCGCGTAGCAGCTCGTAATTCTGCATGTTGCGGGCGCCAAGTTGAATAATGTCGGCGTAGTCAGCAACAAGGGGGATTTGCTCCGGTGACATGGCTTCCGTCACCACTTTCAAGCCTGTCTCGAGCCGTGCCTCTGCCAGGAGTTTCAGCCCGTCTTCTCCGAGCCCCTGAAAGCTGTACGGCGAGGTGCGCGGCTTGAAAGCGCCGCCCCGTAGAATTGTGGCTCCGCTGCGCTTGACCGCATGGGCGGTCTCCATCAGCTGATCTCGATTCTCGACCGAACAAGGTCCGGCCATGATCACGATTTCATTTCCACCAATAGCCAATCCATCGATATTCACTACAGTATCTAAGGGGTGCATCTCTCGCGAAGCCAGCTTAAAGGGTTTCAATATTGGGAGCACTCTCTCTACCCCTTCCATCGGTTCGAAGTTGCCGGAATCGATGGGTCGATCATCGCCGATAACGCCCACCAGAGTACGCTCCTCCCCTTCACTTAGATGCGTCGTGTATCCAAGTCGCTCCACCTTGGAGACCACGCTGTCAATCTGGTCCTGTGTTGCGCCATTCTTCATAATGATGATCACTTCCTCCTCCTATAGCTAAGAGAAAACAAAAAAGCACCGAGCCGTTGCTCGGTGCTTGGATGGTCGGATGTTCCTACCTATGCAAGCCGAAGCAGCGGCTGAGCGCTCAACCCTCCAAAATAGTAGTACCAGAAGCTTCGCTTGGATGCTCGAATCATTTGCGAGATGATAGCACAGCCCGCAAAGGCCGGTCAAGGTCAAACGGTGGTACCATCCCGCGTAGCATGCCAATTCGATCAATTCGAGGTGCGATAACAGTTCCGGAGAACTCCCGCGCGGCGATTCTTGATGCGACAAGCGAGTTGTTGCGGTCGTTGGTCGACGCAAATGGCCTCCAGGCAACTGACGTGGTCGCCGCGACCTTCTCTGTAACGCCTGATCTCGATCAGGCCTATCCGGCAGAAGCGGCCCAAGGCATCGGCTGGACGGATACTGCTCTGATGTGTGTTCAGGAGATGCGAGTGGAAGGCGCATTGAGCAACTGCATTCGGGTGCAGGTGCTTTGGGAAACGGAGCAGCCTCAATCTGCAGTAGCTCACCGTTATTTGCGGCAGGCATCGAAACTGCGGCCTGATCGATTGGGCGACTAGCCTCAAATATTCGTTAGCTTCCTATTCGATAACGTTGAATGGTGCCCTAGAGGACGCTTTTCCTAATCCCCAGGCAGCGCCAACTTTGCGCGCAACTTATAATAGAGTTTGCGCGTGCTAAGGAGAGCTGCTCGGCACAAATGGCAAAAACAAGGGATTATTCAAAAGGCGACTGGCTTGTACATCCTTCTTACGGAATCGGCCAGGTCAAGAATGTCGAAAAGAAGAATGTCGAAGGGAAGAAGATCGAGTTCTACCGGGTGGAAGGGGAGAACGTGACGTATTGGCTGCCGGTGGGAGAACTCCAGGCCAGCCGGGTCCGACGGCTGGCGTCCAAGAAGGAATTTCGCAAGGCTATCAAGCTTCTGAAGAGAAACCCCAAAGAGATGGATCCAGACCACACGAAGAGGCGGAGTCGGATCAAGGATGTTATGGCGACCGGCTCCTTACGCTCTGTGGTGCGTGCCATTCGTGATCTCTCAGCTCGTGATTCAGAGAAGCGGCTGAGCGATACAGAGCGTCGGTCTTTGGAGCAATTCATAGGTACTTTGGTTGAGGAGTGGGCCATCGCCGAAGAGATCGGCCAGCATGAAGCGAGGACCGAACTCGACGCGATGCTCGACGCTATCCCGGCGTTGAGCTAATTTCACCTACAATTTCTCGATCAGAACAAACCCACTACACGACCCGATTCGAGATCGAGGTCCACATCGAAGTAGGCTGGGCGAGTGGGCAGGCCCGGCATAGTCATCATCTTGCCTACCAGCGGATACAGGAATCCCGCGCCGGCCGAAGCTCGAATTTCGCGAATGGGGACCACAAAGCCCTTCGGAACCCCTTTCAATGCCGGATCATGGCTGAGGCTCAAGTGCGTCTTTGCCATGCAGATCGGGAGATCTGAGAGTCCCAAATCCTCATATCTTTCAATTTGCTCTTCCGCCAATTCGGAGTACTCAACACCGTCCGCGCCATAGACCTCGGTGCAGATCGATTTGATCTTAACCCGGATACCAGCTTCAAGCGGATATAAAAATTTGAATTGAGCCGGTATCTCAGCCGTCCTACGGATGGCTTCCGCCAACTTCACGGAGCCCGCGCCGCCCAGCGCCCAGTGTTGACTCACGACGGCTTCGACCGCGCCTGCTTCCAGAGCCGCAGTTCGGACAATCTCATGCTCCTGGTCGGTGTCGGTGTGGAAGGCGTTGATGGCGACCACCACCGGCACCCCGAACTTTAAAGCGGTACGAATATGGTGCTGCATGTTTGCCGTTCCGGCTCTTACCAGTTCCAGGTTTTCTTCACGATAGACCGGATCCAGGGTGCCGCCGGCCGTCACCTTGGGCCCACCGCCATGCATCTTGAGCGCCCGGATCGTGGCTACCATCACCACCACATTGGGCACGAGTCCTGAGTAGCGGCATTTAATATCGAAGAATTTTTCCATTCCGATGTCGGCGCCAAATCCAGCTTCTGTCACGACATAGTCGGCGAGTTTCAGCGCAATCCTATCGGCGATGATCGAGCTGTTGCCATGCGCGATATTGGCAAACGGACCCGCATGGACAAAGACCGGAGAACCCTCTAGGGTTTGCATCAAGGTGGGCTTGAGGGCGTCTTTCATCAAGACCGAAAGCGCGCCAGCGACTCCCATCTCCTCTGCAGTAATCGCTTCGCCGGTAGTGCTGACGGCGGGGACCATCCTGCCCATGCGCTCTCTGAGATCCGCTAGATCATTGGTGAGAGCGAGGATCGCCATTACCTCGCTCGCAACCGTAATATCGAAGCCGGTCTCCCGTTCGAAGCCGCTTTCATTCTCACCCTTGCCGATCGTAATTCCGCGTAGGAACCGATCGTTCGTATCCATGACGCGCCGCCAGGTGATGCTCTCCGGGTCGATATCCAGCCGCACCAGACGGCGTCGATCGTCTTCCGATAGCTGCTCGATATCGCTCAGATCGATGCCCAAGCGCTCAGCGCGCGTGTGAAAAGCGTTTGCGATGCTTCGCTCTCCATCAGGCCCGACAGGCAGCAAGCGCCGGAACAGCGCTTCGTCACTTTGCCGACCCTCATGAAACCGCCGAGTATCTAGCGCCGCGGCCATCAGGTTGTTCGCAGCAGTTATGGCGTGAATGTCGCCGGTCAGGTGAAGATTGAACTCCTCCATGGGGATCACCTGGCTGTAGCCGCCGCCGGCCGCGCCGCCTTTGATTCCGAAGGTAGGTCCCTGGCTGGGTTGCCGAATGCAGGTAAAGACACGCTGATTGAAGTGCGCGCCAAGCGCCTGACACAAGCCCACGGTGGTGGTGGTCTTTCCCTCGCCAAGTGGGGTAGGGGTGATCGCGGTCACTAAAATGTACTTGCCGTCCGGCTGAGATTTCAAGCGGTCGAGAACATCCAGGCTAACCTTGGCCTTGTAATCGCCGTGGAGCTCAAGCTCTTGCGGCTCAAGCCCAAGTTCCTCAGCCAGCTTCCGGATCGGTTTGAGCTCGGCTTCCTGAGCGATTTCGATGTCGGATGGTACGGGATCGCGTACCTTCAAAGGCGTGGCGGAAATCGGTTTTCGGGGGGATTGGCTCATCAATTAGCTCTCCTTAGGATTTGAATCGTTTTTGAAAAAAATTTCTAACGGACAGGAGCGGATATGCCTGGGTTCCACATCGGGACATCGGCTAATTATAGAGGTCATCGGCCTGCTCATGGTAAGCCTCGCGCCCAACAAATAGCCACGCCAAAAGCGAAATCGCTTTCTAAGACGGTTACAGTGGTCTCTGGATGTGGGTTCAGAGGATCAAATGGGTGACTATCGGCGGCCTTCGGCCAACCGAGCCGCGGCGGGGGAGCGGCGGAGCGCCATCATCGCCCAAATTCCGACCATCGGCCCCAGGGCAAGCACAACAAACGCCCACTCCCAGCCGACCAGCGCAACGAGGCTCGGGATCAGTCGAATTGTAAAGAGCGTCAGCAGGAAACCCAGGCTGGTCTGAAGCGTCAAAGTGGTCCCAACGTAGCGCTCGTCGCAGAGCTCGCTGACGCTTGCCGAATATTGTGCCGAGTCGGCCACTACCGCAAACCCCCAGATCAGACTGACGGCAACCAGGGGGATCAGCGGGCCCCCAAAGAGAAATCCAATCGTAAGTGCGCAGGCGCCGCTGATGCCTAGCAGCAGTGAGGTCACCGCGGTCCGCCCGAGGCGATCTGCTAATTTTCCAGCCAATACGCTCCCCAGAGCGCCTGCCGCGAAAAATGCAAATGAAAGAACACTGGCGAGCCGAAGATCTAGTCCCAGCGAACCGAAACTTGCAAGCAAAAACACCGGCAGCCAGGCCCACATGGCAAACAATTCCCACATGTGGCCCAGATATCCAATATTAGTGAGCATGATCTCCCGTTCGCGGAGGATTGCGCCGACGTGGCGCCAATTGAACCTTGGGGCACGGGTCGCGTAGGGTCCGTCGTGTACAAAGAGAGCCGAGATTAGGCCGCCGCCGGCGGCCAACGCCGCCGCTAGATAGAGCACGTACTCCCAATCTCCAATGCCACCGGAGGCGTTGATCAAATGCGGTGCGCCAGAGCCGAGCGTCAGCGCACCCACCAGCAGACCAATTCCGAGCCCGCGATCCGCCTTAGTCCAGGTAGCCATCGTCTTCATCGCGACCGGATACACACCGGCGAGGACCAAGCCGGTCAGGAAGCGCAGGACGAGCGCCGGACCCAGACTGGAGGCGAAGGCCGCGATAGAAGCGGTTGCGAGCGCGGCCAAAAGAGATGAAATGGACATCATCCAACGCGCTGGCAGGCGATCGGCCAGGTTGAGCAGCGAGGAACCAAGAGCTCCGACAACGAACCCAATTTGAACCGACATGGTCAACCAGGCGCGACCGGAGTCGTCCAATTGCCAGACCTGTGTGAGTTGCGGGACGACCGCCGAGGCTGAAAACCACACCGACATCCCGAGCAGCGTTGCAATCGACAGCAGGACCAGCGTGGGCCACTTTCCGGTCATCGTTACCAGGCGTGGTTGTGCGATCGTTTCGCTCAATTTTCGTACCTCACGGGGGTTGCTGGGACGAGTTGCAGAACGGGCCTGAGCAAGGGCTCCTAACTGCTATTCGCCCTGTACCATCAGGCGAATCTGCTCGACTATGTCCGGGTTTGCGAGGGTGGTGACGTCGCCGACGTCCTGTCCATTCGAGATGGCGGTCAGGACCCGGCGCATGATTTTCCCTGAACGCGTTTTGGGCATGTCTGGCACGATCCACACGTGCTTGGGGCGGGCGATTTTGCCGATGCTCTCTTCGATGGACCGCACCACCGCCGCCTCGATCTTCTTCGAGGCCTTCACGTTCGGCTGTAGTGAGATGTACATATCGGGCACGCGCCCCTTGATGTCGTCGCGGAGTGGAACCACGGCCGACTCTGCTACTTCCTTCACGACCATCACCGCCGATTCCAATTCCTTCGTTCCGAGGCGGTGACCGGCGACATTGATGACGTCATCTACGCGGCCCAGAATGCGATAGTAGCCATCCTCAGCGAGCACGGCTGCATCTCCAGTGAGATAGGGCCAATCCCGCCAGTCTTTGCTTTTCGGATCTTTGTTGTAGCGAGCGTAGTAGGTCTCGACAAAGCGCTCATGGTCCCCCCATATGGTCTGGAAGGCGCCCGGCCACGGATTTCGGATCAGAATGTTTCCGGCGACACCGCCCTTTGGCACGGTATTTCCATCCTCGTCGTAAATCACTGGATAGATACCTGGCAATGCTGGCCCCGTGCTCCCGGGTTTCATGGGATGAAGGGCGGGCATGGTGCTGCAGAGGAATCCGCCGGTCTCGGTCTGCCACCAGGTGTCGACAATGACCGCTTCCCCTTTCCCGACCGCGTGGTAATACCATCGCCAGACTTCGGGTTCGATCGGCTCGCCGACCGTGGTCATGTGCTTGAACTTGAAGTCGTATTTGGCGGGTTCGTCGGGCCCCGCTTTGCGGAGCATGCGGACGGTTGTCGGAGCGGTATGAAAAATGTTGACGTTGAGCTGTTGGGCGATGCGCCAGGGTCTGCCTGCGTCGGGGTAGGTGGGCACCCCTTCATATAAGACGCTGGTCGCCCCAAGTGCGAGCGGACCGTACACGATGTATGAATGCCCGGTAATCCATCCGATATCCGCCATGCACCAGTAAACATCTTCTGGATGAATGTCCTGCACGTACTTCGAGGTGCCGGCCACATAGGCGAGATAGCCACCGGTCGAGTGCTGGCAGCCTTTCGGCTTGCCCGTCGTCCCACTCGTGTACATCAAAAACAGTGGCGCTTCAGCTGGCATCCGTACCGGATCAACTCTGACGCCACGCTGATCCTCCAGCAATTCATCCACAAAGAAATCCCGCTGCTCGACCATTTTGCTTTCAGATCCGTATTTGTCTCGCATCCGGCGCCAGACCAGCATCTTTTCAACCTCCTGGCCCAGCTCCTTGGCGGTTGCGACGGCTTCGTCGCCGTTAGCCCGATGATCCAGCAGCTTTCCGTTCCGGTAATAGCTGTCCATCGTGATCAATACTTTGCTGCCAGAGTCGGCGATGCGTTCCCCGCAGGCATGGCCGCTGAAACCGCCGAAAACTACTGAGTGGATGATGCCCAGGCGAGCACATGCCAGCATCGTGATCGGCAGCTCGGGCACCATGGGCATGTGGATTGTGACCCGATCCCCAGCCTGAAGCCCGCAATGGTCTCGCAGCACCGCTGCGAATTCGTTGACGCGCACGTAGAGCTCCTGATAGGTGAGCGCGACGTGGGGTTCGCCCTCCGGTTCCGGGACCCAGATAAGGGCGGCCTTGTTGCGGTGCTGTGGCAAATGACGATCGATGCAGTTGTACGAGACATTGAGCAGCCCGCCCACAAACCATTTCCAGGAGGGAGCATCGCTGGTGTCCAGCATGGTGTTCCAGTAGCGGTCCCAGTCGAGCAGGTCAGCATACTCTTTGTAGCAATCAGGAAAATTTTCCAGACTGAAGCGCTGGAAAATTTCCGGATCGGTCATATTGGCTTGAGCAACGAATCCCGGATGGGGGGAGAACTTATTTTCCTCCTGCCAATGCACCGCAATTTGCGCCTCGCTTACTCTGATCTCTTTGTCATTCACTGGATAGTCTCCTCTGCATTCGAATTTTACAGCCCTGGTACTTTTATTGGTGGAAC
>SDBT01020006.1_pt1 | contig 10478 bp, 9 predicted proteins | sample 2277101 | NCBI WGS metagenome assembly SDBT01 (sample SAMN10404973, study PRJNA504765) | marine sediment metagenome | isolation source: marine sediment core GS10_PC15, 103 cmbsf | place: Arctic Ocean: Southern Knipovich Ridge | collected 2010
AGCGGATTGTCCACTACGGTGAGCGTCAAGCAGGACGGGCAGTGGCTGATTGCCGTCCACCGAACCCGTGTTCCGCCGGCGCCTCCCAGTACGAGTCAGGAGTAGCTAAGCGGCGAGATTCTCTTTCTACGTGGGGGGAGTATCCCTTTCCCGGGGGAGCTCCCCCCTTCTTTTTGCCTTCGTGGCGGGAAGGTGTTCAGGTGCAATGGCGGATTTGATAAAATCTCTCCGCAGTGGGCCAAAATCTGTAACGAAAGTGGGGAGCCGGAGATGCCAGAGCCACTCAGGACCGTTTACTACGACCGCCATTTGAGCCTCGGTGCCAAGATGGTGGAGTTCGGCGGTTGGGACATGCCGCTTCAGTACAAGTTGGGGATCGTCCAGGAGCACCTGTCGACACGAAAAAATGCAGGGCTTTTCGATGTCTCCCACATGGGGCGTTTTACCATACGAGGCGATAAGGTTCTGGCATTTGTTCAGAAAGTGTTGACCAATGACGCGACCAAACTGGATGTGGGATTGGCACAGTACACGATGATCCCCAATGACAAGGGAGGCGCCATCGACGACGCTTATCTTTACCGCTTCGTGGAAGATGAATACATGCTGGTAGTGAATGCCTCCAACAGGGAGAAAGACTGGAGCCACCTCGAGTCGTTACGCAAAGATTTCCCGCAGACGGAAATGGTCGACAGAACACGGGATCTGGCCATGATCAGCCTCCAGGGCCCTCGCTCGGAGGATATATTGTCGGACCTCGTCGGTTCGGGACACCTGCCGGCGCCGAAGAGAAACTCGCTCAGCGCCGCTGATGTCGGCGGCTCCAGGATGTGGATCTCGAGAACCGGATACACCGGCGAGCCGATCTGTTTCGAGCTGTTCATCGACAAAGCAGCTGCCCTCGAGACATGGGATTCGCTCATCGATGGCGGGGCTCAACCTGTGGGTTTGGGGGCCAGAGACACACTGCGCCTGGAGGCCGATCTTCCTCTATATGGTCATGAACTGGGTCTCGATCCGGAGGGCAACGAGATACAGATCTTCGCGTCGCACCTCGCCCGATTCGCCGTAAGTTTCTCTCCTTCCAAGGGAGATTATGTGGGTAAAGGGCCGCTCAGCAGGCAATCGAGGGCGATGCAGGGGATCAAGAACAAAGACTACGAGCTCATCTCCGATTTACCGCGCAGGATTCTGGCCGTGGAATTGGTGGACAAGGGCATCGCTCGGGCGGGAGATAAGGTGTACCGCGATTCCAAGCGAGTCGGCTACGTTACCAGCGGGACCATGGTTCCTTACTGGGAGATCAGTGGGGAGGGTGACGTGACGCAGTTGACCGATCAGACGGGGAGGCGGGCGATCGGCCTGGCGCTTGTGGCTAGCGACCTCAGCGCGGGAGACGCCGTCGATATCGAGATCCGGGCAAGAAAGGCGAGGGCAATGGTCGTGCCCTATCACTTGAAAGGCAGGAAGCCGCCTCACGCCATTGCCGTCGTCCTCCGTCAGGAACAAGGTTGATTGAAAAGGCGATTCTTTTTCCAAGGGGGGGCTATCGACCGGTTTGTGCGGAATTTCACCCAACAAGAGGGGGATTTTGAGGAGGCGGGCTGGTTTAATTGGGGGGGCACCAGCCCGCCTTATGGGTGTTAAACCATTATTTTTTAATGGTTTAACTATAAAATTGCAGCTTCAAGAGCCACAACATGCCGGGGAGTACAGCAATTGCTGTGCCAGATATCGATAGCTCCTCTTGACCTGGTCCAGTAAAAATACAAAGGGATCCCCGCGGCCTTGATGCCGCGACCGAACAGTGAATCCCGAGGATCCTCGATCAGAGTGTTGACCAGCAAGACGCCGGTAGGCTTTTTCAAGGTAAACGTTCTCGCCCCCTGCCTCGGGGTAGAGCACTCCAAGCTCTGCAATGGCGGCCGCCCCGCACCAAGAAAGTAGCCCTGCCACGATCCAGACGAGTGTGGCCATAAAAGGTGTCCCGACCTCGGCCACGATGTTCGCGGGGACCCCGAAGATCGCCGAGGCGAGAATGGTCCCGATGTTGATCATCAGAGCATCCAGAAAGCCTAACTCGCGCCGGAGTCCATGAGCGCTGGTCGGTGCGGGGTTGCTACTCATCTTCCTTGGAGTGCTGGAAAGCGTCGCGCTTTCGGGGAGCTTCCTCGGAGACTCCCCCGCGGGTCCGGGAAGTATACAACAGCCAGGAGTTCGGCTGCGCCACAAATGTTTTGATGTTGCGGAGTTAAGCGCTGTCGAGTATCCTCTGATGTTGCGTGAGGCTGAGCCGCTCGAACAAGGTATTTATAGACGAGGTGATCTCCAATCAGCAATCATGAACACCATGTACGCCATGTACATTTGATGCGACTTGCACTGGAAGAGGCGCGAAACGCGCTTCACCTTGGCGAGGTTCCCATTGGAGCGGTTTTGGCGCGTGAGCAGGAAGTGGTTGCCGTTGGCTTCAACCAGCCTATTCATTCTCTCGACCCGACGGCTCATGCTGAGTTGGTGGCGATTCGCAAGGCGGCCAAGTTTCTAGGAAACTACCGGATGCCCGGCCTGGCTCTTTACGTCACCGTTGAGCCATGTATGATGTGTGTAGGGGCGATCATTCACGCCCGGGTGTCTACCCTGGTCTACGGGGCGTCTGAGCCGAAGTTCGGCGCTGTGGAGTCCACCTTGGACATGGAAAAAGTGAACGTTCTGAGCCGTCTTTCAATCATTTCGGGGGTGCTCGAACGTGATTGCCGGAAAATGATGCAAGACTTCTTCAGATATCGCCGCGACAATATCTAGTATGCCGTGGCCACGGGATCGCGGAGAGGTACCGAAGTGGTCGTAACGGGGGCGCCTCGAAAGCGTCTTGTCCGGTTAGTAGCTGGGCACGTGGGTTCGAATCCCACCCTCTCCGCCATTCCCAGCTGTTGGTTCTGAGCCGTCAGCTATTAGCAACAAACTTGTGCACTAGTGTCGGGTCGCATAAGTCGCTCCCCTCTTCGCCGGTCCTCCGAACTGCTGGCTGTGTTGCGTTTTGTGGGCGGCCCAGATCCCTTGCCGAATGATAGATCGGACTTATGCGACCCGACACTAGCTTTATCGTGACTGTTGCCCACGGAAGCTGGATCCCCGCACCAGGCAAAGGAAGCTTTTTTCTTTGGGGGGAGACCTCGTCCGGAGGATCTCCGCAACGCCGGCGGAGCAAAGCCGGTCTCCCACTACACCCTTTTCACTCATCCCGAAAACAAGTCGAACAAGGGATTTTTCGACAACTCGAGGAGGATCGCCGGAAGACGGAGTTTTCAAAGGCTGAAGCGGTGTACCTTCTTCCCACGGTGAATGGGCGGCCGGTCCCATCGCCTGAGCTGGTTGCGGAAGAGATTCCTCACTCGGGTGTGCGCCGCTCTCTCTCCCTTTGGCGGATTACGGGATTGGCGCTTTCGTCAGTCACTGCCCTCGGGTGGTTGGCTGGTCTGCCATCAGACGTTGATTCCTTTCCCGTCAGGCTGAGGATTGGCGCTGATCTACGCTTTTGGGCCACCGCTTCCCGTCTGGCTCTCGAGATCCTTGCTCGTCAGAGATTTCTCCCCGACGTGGAGGTGCGCCGTCGGTCCAGAGTTTTCTCGCGTTGGTCGCCTCTTCTGGACGAGGAGCATGAACGAATCGAACGTCTGGTAGCCGCCATGCCTCCGGTTTGCCGGGCCATTGTTCATGGCAAGCAGACAAAGACCTTGGAGCCCGAGATTCTTGTGAGGAGCTTCTTGACGGCGGTGGTGGATGGTTTCGTGCGCCAGGCGGCGTCGAGGCTCCGGCTGAGCCCGAGAACCGTCGACACGGAAGGCGCCAGGTTTGCCGCCGCCCTGCTCGAGCCCGACGACGGCGCCTTATTTCTTCCCAAGGATGTGATCCTGTCCCTGATCGAAGATTTGACTGACTGGAAGCAGTTCATCGATGAAGAGACCGAGACGCCTTTCCGCATTGCCTTTCGACTCGAGCCACCTGAGGAAGCTATCGATCAGCCTAATCCTGGGGACCTGGACACCTGGACGCTTCGCTATTTCCTTCAAGCGGTGGATGACCCGAGTCTTCTCGTCCCACTGGCTCTTATCTGGCAGCACTCGGGAGCAACTTGGCGCCACCTCCATCGTCGAATGGACCGACCGCAGGAGCGCGTGCTCGAAGGGCTAAGTCGCGCCTCGTCTCTTTTGCCGCTCATTGAAGAGAGCCTCAAGGAGTCCCGCCCCGAATATTGCCGTATGACATTGGAGGAGGCCTATAAATTCCTGCGCGAGTCTTCTTGCCTGCTGCAGGAAAGCGGATTTGGAGTTCTGGTGCCCTCGTGGTGGGGAAATCAGGAGTGCGGCTTAGGGCTGAAGCTCCGTTGTGCACCTGCTGCGGATCCGGGCCGGATCAGCGCCGGCATCGGGCTCGACGCGATCGTGGAGTTCGATTGGCAGGTGGCTCTCGGCGCCGAAAGCCTGGACCGGAAAGAGTTTCTGAAGTTGGTGGAACTGAAGCAGCCGCTGGTCCGGGTAAGGGGACGATGGGTTGAGTTGAAGAGCAGTCAAGTTGAAGAAGCACTTTCCGTGTTCCGCGCACGTCCTTCCGACGCCAAGATGCATCTGAGGGACGTCCTGCAATTGAGACTCGGCCCCAGAGGTGAAAGCAGACTACCGGTCACCGATATCGATGCACAGGGCTGGGTGGAGGACTTTCTGGAGAAAATCGCCGGCTCGGAGCCCCAGCCACCGATAGAACAGCCGCGAGGGTTTCAGGGACAACTTCGTCCCTACCAGGTGAGAGGGCTTGCCTGGCTCGTTTTCATGGTGCGATGGGGTTTGGGCGCCTGCCTGGCGGATGACATGGGCCTCGGCAAGACCATTCAAGTGCTTGCTCTGCTTCTCCATCTCAAGGAAGAGAAGAGACTGGACCGCCCCTTCTTGCTCATTTGCCCGACGTCGGTGGTGAGCAACTGGAGGAAGGAATCGGAGCGGTTCGCTCCGTCGCTCCGTGTGCTGATTCATCATGGCCTGGGCCGTCACGGAGGACAATCCTTCGAGAGGGAGACTGAGCGGAACGATCTGGTGATTTCAACCTACAGTCTGGTGCACCGTGACCTGGAACAGATCGCGGCGGTCCAGTGGACAGGATTGGTTCTCGACGAGGCGCAAAACATAAAGAATCCTTCGGCCAAGCAAACCCAGGCCGTACGACACTTGGTCACTCCCGCGCGCATCAGCCTTACCGGAACTCCAGTGGAGAACCGCCTCTCCGAGCTCTGGTCCATCATGGAGTTCCTGAACCCGGGCTATCTTGGCTCCGAGCTTTCCTTCAAGAGACGCTTCAGCGTTCCAATCGAGCGGTATCATGATCGAGAGGTCTCCGATGCGCTACACCGCCAGGTCAAACCCTTCGTCCTCCGCCGTCTCAAGACCGATCCCCGTGTCATCGAGGATCTCCCCGAGAAGAACGAGATGAAAGTCTACTGCAGCCTCACTCGGGAGCAAGCGACTCTGTACGAGGCGATCGTGCGGGAGAGTTTGAAACACTTCGATGACGCGAAAGGAATTGGCAGGAAGGGTGCGGTGCTTTCCGCCCTCACTCGGCTCAAGCAAGTCTGTAATCATCCAGCGCACTACCTGGCTGACAACAGCCGACTGGACGGCCGTTCCGGCAAGTTGACTCGTCTCACTGAAATGCTCGAGGAAGTTCTAGCCGAAGGAGACTGCGCACTTGTCTTCACCCAATTCGCCAAGATGGGCGAAATTCTGCGGCGCCACCTCCGGGAAATCTTGTCGGTCGAGGTGGCCTTCCTCCATGGCGGCGTGCCTGCTCGGCAGCGAGAGAAGATAATCTCGCGATTTCAAGAGGAGCCGTCCGGCCCGTCCATTTTCGTCCTTTCCCTGAAGGCCGGCGGTTTTGGACTGAACCTGACTCGGGCCCGCCATGTGTTCCACTTCGACCGGTGGTGGAATCCGGCGGTGGAGGACCAGGCCACGGACAGAGTTTTTCGCATCGGGCAGACCCGCCCCGTGGCGGTATACAAATATGTTTGCACGGGCACTGTCGAGGAGAAAATCGACGCGCTAATCGAAAAGAAGAAGGAGCTTGCCGGCGTGGTGATCCGAGCCGCGGAGGAAAGTCTGACCGAGCTATCCACGGCTGACCTCCGTGATCTACTTACTCTCCGGAGCGAAGCGGTTCAGGAGTAGTTGTGTGTCACTCCATATCAGGTCGGATCCAAGTGGTGTCGTAGGCCATGAGCTCACGTCGTAGAATTCCTGTCGAATCCAAGGGGGCTGGCCATCGGCGGCAGTGGTGGGCATCGCTTTGGATCTCGGTGGTCGAGTCTTTCGGTCTCGTCCTCGACCGGGATTGGCGTTACGCACGCTCGGGTCGAGTACTACGGATCGAGATGGAAGCGGCTCGCCTGGAAGCTCACGTGCAAGGTTCGCGCTATGAACCCTATCGGGTGCGAGTGCGAATGAAGATGTTCACGCTGAGTCAGTGGGAGAGGGCCATTGAAGCTCTGGCCTCCCAGGCACTCTTTGCCGCCAAGTTGCTGGCCGGAGAGATGCCCAGGAATATCGAAGACGCCTTCCAAGCAATAGGACTGTCACTTTTCCCCTCCTCGGAACATGATATCACCACCTCATGTTCGTGCTTCGGTTCGGGTAAACATTGCCGGCATATCGCTGCCGTCCTCGTCGCGATGTCCGAACAGTTCGAGCAGGATCCTTTTCAGCTGTTCCTTCTGCGCGGCTTCAATCGTGAGCAGGTTCTGGGGGCCCTCCGCGCTCGTAGGGCGGCGGAAGCATTGGGCCGATCAGTCACCCGTCGGAGATCCAGCCCTTTGAGCGCGTCCGTGGATCGTTTCTGGGAAACGGGAGAGGGAATGGATTCGATAGCCATATCCGTAGGGCCACCCACGGTCTCTGCTGGTTTGCTGAAACGATTGGCACCTGCCTTCTGGAAGTCGCACCCCGAGATTCGAGGCGCCTTGGAGCGCCTCTATGCCAAGGTGACGGAACGGTCGATGGCGCTCGCTTATGGCGGCAAAGGGAGCGAGTCCGCTCGACCACGAGACCGCGGCAAATCCTGAGAGCCACCTCCTACCGTTGGTACGAAGATTGCACTATCACTGTGTGGAATTGGCCCCAATCCTGAAAATTTGAAACGGAGAGAGGTGCGGCATGTTAGTCAAGCCGTTGAGATGCAGATGGTTAGCAAAGGTGTGGTGCCGACGGAGCCCGTTCGCCGCCGGTCTCGCGATGATTACATTTTTTTGTCTTCAATCCTCCTGGCTCCGCGCTTCGGAGACAAATCTTGGCATGGAACGGAAGGTGGACCAGCCATGCTGGTCAGGTGAGACGGCTCGAGCTGGAATCGATCCCTGCTCCTTGCTCGAGCAAGCGAACACTATCCTGTCCCGCCTGGTTCCCCTTACGGCCAGTCATCTTCGGGTGGTGGCTAATGATTTCGATGTGGAGCGGAACTTGAGAGTCCAGCAGGCCCTGTTCCGCGAGGACTTGATCTGGCAAGCCCGGGGTTTCACAGAGCGGCAGATCGATTTGATGGTGTATATCGCTGTTGCGCTAAGCCTTGATCGGGCGGGCAAGCTGGAAGAAGATCTCCGTCGTTCGCTACGGCAAAAACAGGATCGGAGGCTCGAGCAGCGGCTCGATGCGGTGAGCTTGTACCGTGCCGAGGCTCTGGTGTTGCTAAGCCGAGTTTCCACGGGCCTTCAAAATTTGCCGGATAATGAGTTGAAGTTCTATTTCTAGTGATAGTATTTCTAGTCACTCCCACTCGATCTGCTCCGCACGGCGGAATATCTCCTTTTTCGTGAAAAAGTAGCACATTCCGAAAACCACACCTGCAGCAAAACCGAGGCCATGCGTGCGATAGCTCACCGAAGGATCCCAGGCCGTCGGTGCCAGCACGATCAGGCCGAATCCCAGTGAGCGGAGAAGTCGCTTGCCGCGGCTGAGCCGGCGCTCGATGAGAAGGTACAAGATAAGCCAGAACCCCGCCATCAGATAGACGACTCCAGAAGCTCCCACCAGGGCAGTCTGGGGTGGATAAGTCAGAAGCGCCAGTCCGGTGACCAGAGAGCCGAGCCCCCAGCTCGCGATGGGGTAGACCACAGGGCCGTAGTAGCCATATAGAAGGAAGCTCAGAACACCGAAGACGATGGAGTTGGCGAGAAGGTGACGGACATCAGCATGAATCCCGATGGAGGTCGCGAGCCGCCAGTATTCCCCGCGATCGAACACTTGCTCGCCAGTTGCCGGAAGTATCGAGGCAAGACCGAAGAGATCGAGCCAATAGGTGGCCGAGAGGAGGATGAGGACTGCAACACTTGCCAGAGCCGATACGCCACTTCCTCGATCGGGCCGCCGGGAAAGGTGAGTCTCCTTGATGACGAGCACGAAGGACTCACGCATCAGCAAATCCGTGCTGTGGCGGCGGAAGTTCTCATATCGGCGGCCATCATAGCATGCGCCGTGAAGAGCCTGCGGAAAGCTTGAATTTGGCGCTGGTGGTAAGTATTCTCACCGTGGGTCGTTTTCTTGAGATGGACTGATGCTTCGAAGAACATACCAGGCAGCCGTGGCGATCCTCTTCATTGCACTCCATGGATGTGGAGGAACGGAAGAAGCCGTGGTGAGCCGATTTCTGACCGCCACCAGGAACAACGACCTTGCCACATTGGCAGACATTTCAATGGTTGGATTCTCTCGGGATGTGGACTCGTGGCGCGTCATTGGAGTCAGGGGCAGCCGCCGAGAGCTCTTCACGCTTTCCAGGCTCAGGGAGAAGATGATCGACGCACGTGAGGCGCGGGATCTTCATTCGGCGGAGTTCGAACAGTTTCGTAATGAGAATGTAGAGGAGCTCAACCGTATCATAAACCAGGGAGATAACGCTAGCGATCCACCGCGCGCCGGGCAAAAGGAGCTCTTGTCCACCTGGCAGAGACACCAGCGCGTGAGTAAGCAGCGCCGGGCCCTAATACTTCAGCTCAGGCGGGAAGTCGATTTTCATCGCGAGGGTGCCCGCAAGTCACTCCTTACATGGTCGCCTGTTGACGAATTCGACGGAAAGGAGGAAGTGAGAGAGGTCCTGGTGACGGTCAAATTCGGCGAGGGCGGCGGGAAGGCTTTTATTATCATTATGAAGAGATTCGACCTGGTCCACACAAAAGACGGGACGCGGCCTGAAGCGCGCTGGATCATCATGGAGATCCAGGAGCAGTCTGGGGCCTAAGGGACTACGCGTCGTCCTGGTCTTCGCCAGGAAGACGTGGTCCCTTCAGGGCAGTTTTGCGGCCTGTGCGCGACGGGGCACCAGGACGACGCGAGCGGTCAGCATTCAGCCATCAGCTCTAAGAAGAAAGACGCAACCTGTCGCATCCCATTATATCCGGTTCCTTCTTTTCAACCGAAGCACGTATGCGCTGAGAAACACTATCTTGAGCTGACTGCTGAGTGCTGAACGCTGACCGCTCGGCGCCGCGGAACATTGGTTTAGCGACAACAAATTGTCGTTCAGGCGGTGCAAAGCGCCTAAGTTCGTGTCCTGTTGATTTTGTTGATTTACTGGATGTACCCAAGAGCTTGAAGCCGCCTCTTCTCTTCTTCAGTAAGTTCCAGAGTATGAATTTCGAGGGTTGCCCGGAGTTTTCGACGGAGCGCTTTGTTGGCCTCGTCCAATCTCTGAAGGGCACGAGCCATGGACTGGACTCTATCAGGTAGAAGAGTGGCCAGGTTGCTCTGCTCGCGAGGGTCGGTCGATAGGTTATAGAGCTCGTACTTAGCCTTCAGGGCTCTGGGAATCACCTTGGAGCGACTCGGCGGATTCTCAATCAGCTCCACGAATCGGTACGGATGCAGGCAGCGTAGCCGTCGGAAGAGTAGATGAACCGAGGACGTGGGCTTCCCGGCCGAATCAAATCAATTAAGGAAGAACCTTGGCTTATGGCTGCGGTTTTCCCGCCCACTTGCTCGAGGATGGTAGGGGTGATATCGATGAGCTGAACAGGAGTATTTACTCTCCGGCCGGCAAAGCGCCCACCTGGAAAACGCATGATCAGCGGCACGCGAACGAGCTCTTCATAGACCGAGTTTCCGTGGTTCATGAGACCGTGCTCGAGAAACCCTTCACCGTGATCGCCAATCACTATGATCAGAGAGGAGTCATAGAGTCCAAGCTCTTCGAGGTGCTGGAAGAGACGGCCCAGTACATAATCCGTGTAGGCGATCTCCCCGTCATAGAGCGCGACGACCTCGAACAGCTCTTCAGGCGACAGATTCTTATCCTGCGAGAGCGGATGGCTACCGCTTATCTGGCGGATGTCGGGCCTGACTGAGGAAACGAAGGCGGTGTCGAAGGGCCATGGCGGTTCAGAAGGATAATGGGCGTCGAAAAGGTGGAGGAACAGGAAGAAAGGCTGCTCACAGATTACGGGA
>SDBT01020007.1_pt1 | contig 10477 bp, 7 predicted proteins | sample 2277101 | NCBI WGS metagenome assembly SDBT01 (sample SAMN10404973, study PRJNA504765) | marine sediment metagenome | isolation source: marine sediment core GS10_PC15, 103 cmbsf | place: Arctic Ocean: Southern Knipovich Ridge | collected 2010
TTTTGAAAAAATGCTCGGTTATGCTAACCATTTGGGACTGTATGCTGAGCAGATTGGCTATCAAGGTGAACATCTAGGTAATTTTCCTCAAGCTTTTACCCATCTTGGCTTAATTAGCGCAGCATATAATTTGAATAAAAGACTAAATGATGAGAGAAACAAGGGTGTCTATTAAATAGGGTTTAGGAAAAAAACTAGTTTTTTTCAGATTTTTCTAAAGTTCTTATATTTTTCTTAAAATAACATATACCACTCATTTAAATAGCCTTACGTTTTTTCCGTATTAAAAAAATATTTACACATAAAAGAATTAGTAGTATAATAATAATTGAGGGTGTGAATTATGATTAAATACATTATATTAAGCATTACCACAATATCATTAGCTATTATTTTAATTTTTTCTGTAATACCTAAAGATACAATTACTCACAAAAATAGTGTCGCTAAATACTCAATAGAGTTCCCTAAAAACTGGAAAGTATTGCAAGGTGTTACGGGTGATGATCTTATAGCCATAGCGCCTCGAAGCGATCCACAAGATCTATTTCGAGAAAATGCTAATATCTTATCCGATTTAATGGAATTTCCTTTAGAAAAAGAGAAGTACTACTCGCTTAACATCGAAAGCTTATCAAATTTGCTGGAGGATTTTGATTTGGAAGAAATTATAGATGTAAAAATTAATGGTTTTGACGCTAAAAAAATTACATTCACACACACTATGGGCATCATAAATACAAGGGTCATTCAGTATCTATTTATTGTTGAATCAAGAGCTTATGTATTAAACTTTACTGCGGATCATATAGATTTTAAAAAATACTATAAACAGTTTGATCAAATTGCCCATACCTTCAAAATTGAGTCATAGGTTTTGTACATGCTCAACTCTTTTAATGCCGTTTTTATCCAAAATTATGCGAAATTTTTTAAGCTCCGTATGCGTCTTTAAATCTTTTCCCAAATATGTATTTTTCATGATGATGTTTAAGTGGTATACTTTGGGGAGTACATTTCTTACTAGCTCTTTTGTTTTGATATCAACACTCAAGTAATTCTTGGTAGCATTATCAGCCTTTTTTAAAAATTTACTTATATTAAACCTTGAGATGATATTCAAAGCTTGCCTTCTGCCATATGATCTTTTTTCTCTATAAAGAGAGATCGTTTTCTTATAAAATATGATTTTCTCAGGTCTTTTAAAAGTTTCTAAAACAGCGTGAAATTCGCGGTTTCTAATTTGAATTATCTCCTTTGGAAGCTGTTTTTCCTCAACAAAGGAAAAATATTCGCTAATTTTGCCAAAAATAGGTTTTCCCTCAGGCAGAAAAATATTGGTGTCATAGTCGGAAAACCATTTAGCAAACTGACGGTAGGACATGCTCTTAAAACTTTCTTTGATGCGATCTTTCAGAATGTAAAGAAAGACGGTAATTAAGATAAAAGGAAGAGAGTTAATCAAGAAATAACTTCTTTGCCAAATAAATAGCACAAAGAAAAAGAGCATCGCAATTCCTGCTGATATTGCCCCGACTATGTTTTTCAAACGCTTTAAAATTGAGGATCTGGCGGTATTTAGCAAAAGAGCGTCTATTACAAATTTATTCAACAAAGAGCTTCTATAGAGGATGAATTCGCTTTTAATTGGATCGTCTTCTAAATAAGAGGGTTCCTTTAAAAATTCTTCCCGATGTTTTTTTTCGTTGGCTATTATTTCGAAAAGATTTTGAGTAATTTCTTGAAAATTAGATAGATAGAGATTTTGCAGGTGTTCGATAAAACCGGTTAAGTAATAGTCGATTGTATTGCTGATAAATTCATCTACATAAAGAAAATGGCTTTGTAAGTTAGGGGTTGTACTGTTTTTAAGAAACTTATTTTGCATCTTAAAATAACTTTTTCTAAATTTTATCAATTCATGACAAAAATTTTTAACTTCTTTTAAATAGGATTTGTCACCTTTTTTGTCCTGTTTTTTAATAAGGAAATTGATATTTTCTCTGATGGAACTTCTGCAAATGTTGCCGAGTAGTTTCAGTTCATATTCAATTTCTTTAATTTTATCCTTTTTAATTGTTCGTAAACTCATCTGATTAAGGCGAATAAGAGGAGACTTTTTATTCGTTTCGTCGTAGAGCTCTTTTAACTTGAATTCTGGTGTTTTATATCGAATTAAGTTGGTCTGATCTCCATAAAAATTCGCTTTTGAATAGCTATCTTCATTAACTTGAAGAGCGTTGGGAATAAAAATATAAAATTCTTGAGTATATCTATTTTTTTTCAATTTAGGGAAAGGGAGAAACTCTGATTTAAGCTCAAATTGCCGTCTATCCCTGATGTGGATTTCCTCAATTTCAAGATTTCGTAAAAATTCTTCCATACTTCATCTTATATTTCTTTTTTTTTAAATTTACAATTTTTTTTGTTATCGCTATTTTAATATTAAAAGGAGAAATCATATGCAAAAAGCGACGTGGATTTTAGTAGCTAATAGCGCAAATGCCCGAATTTTTAAACTGCAAAAAGGGCTGAAGCTTCAAGAGATTCAAACTTTTATTCATGCGGAAAGCCGCATGCATGAAAAAGATTTAATCTCCGATAAGCCGGGAGTAGCATATAAGGGAGTGGGCTCCGTCAGAGTCGGTATGCAGCAACAGGTGCCTCCCAAAAAGGTTGAGGCGATTAGTTTTGCAAAGCAAATTGCTGATTTTCTAGAGGCTGCCCGGGCAAAAGGTGATATTGATAGAATTTTTCTCGCGGCAAATCCCGCTTTTTTAGGCTTATTGAGGCATGAATTAACTTCGTTAACTTCTAAAATAATTGCCCACGAAGTGGATAAAGATATTACCCACCAGCGGCCGGAAGAGATCATAAAATATTTTCCGATAGGATTATGAATGGTAAAAATATTAGCAATCGGAGGAAGTCTTCGAAGAGGGTCATTTAACAAAAAACTTGCAAAACTCGCTGCCGCAGGCGCGATGAAGGCGGGCGCGCAAGTCACCATTGTAGACCTTGCCAATTATCCACTTCCTCTTTATAATCAAGATGTTGAGGATGAGTCAGGGCTTCCTGAAAATGCCAAAAAGCTTAAAAAACTGTTCATTGACCACGATGGATTCTTATTCTCATCTCCTGAGTACAATAGTTCAATTTCCGGCGTTTTTAAAAATGTAATTGATTGGGTATCAAGGCCGGAAGATGCAGATCCTGCTCCACTAATTGCTTTTAAAGGAAAAATAGCCTCCATAATGAGCGCATCTCCTTCATATTTAGGAGGTCTTCGCGGTCTAGTCACTTTGCGATCAATTTTATCAAACATCAATGTTTTGGTTCTGCCTGAGCAATTGACTATACCGCATGCAAACAAAGCCTTTAATGAAAGCGGCCAGCTAATAGATCCCGCCAAGCTTGGAAAAGCGATGCAAATGGGGGAGCGTTTAGCTAACTTTATGAAAAATACATGCGCTAAAGGGACTTCTCCTTAAGGAAATTTCTTTAGCATCAGATAAATCAAGACTTTCCAAATTGGTGGAGTCCGAGTCGTCACCGCCATAGATAATATGAGCGGAATCTATTAGAAGATTCCATTTGCCCTGTGGGAACATGTAATTAATTGATTGCGAATGATTGCTCATATTGCAAATAAGAATCGCTTTTTCGTTGTGAACCTCTCTTGTTATTATAAGCCATTTTTTGTTTTCATCGATGTAAACGGAACTTAAATCTTTTCGGCAATTTGAGAGGCAGGGCGTATTTTTTCTTAATTTTATCATATCCTTGTAAAAATGCAAAATCTCCTGGTGAGGCGTTATATTTAACGAACCCCAGTTTAGTTTGCATTTTTCAAAAGTTTTTGGGTCTTGCGGATCGATAGAGGTTTCATTGCCTTGAAAACTGGCATATTCTTTTTGATAACCCTTTGTTACCGCTTGAGCTAGTTCCGGATCGGTGTGGCTGGTAAAATATAGGAAGGGATTCACTTCTCCCCACTCCTGCCCCATAAATATTAAGGGGATGAAAGGTGAAAAGAAAAGAATAGCGGTTGCCAATTTTTGTTGTTCTAAATCTAAAAGGGAAGCCATCCTTTTACCTTGAAAAGCGTTGGCAATCTGGTCGTGATTTTGCAGACAGATAACAAATCTTTTTCCAAAATTATCAGTTGAAGAGCTGCCGTGAAATCGTTTTCTAAAATTTGAGTAGCAACCGTCATTTACAAAACCATCGGTCATGGCCTTTTTTATATCTGCAAGCTTACCAAAATCGCCAAAATAACCTTGGGATATTCCCAAAAGATAGGATTGCATTGAATGGTGGAAATCATCGCTCCATTGAGCATCAATTCCTAGTCCATGCGCCCCTTTGGATCTAATCACACGAACATCGTTTAAATCGCTTTCGGCAATTAAGTATGATTTTCTATTTAACTCTGTAGCTAAACTTTGAAATTCATCTTGCAGCTGCTCTAAAAAATGCCGGGCGCTAAAATCAAAAATTGCGTGAATGGCATCTAAGCGAAGCGAGTCGATATGGTATTCGGAAAGCCAATAAAGTGCGTTATCAATAAAGTATTTTCTAACAGAATTTGAATAAGCGTCATCATAATTTATCGCTTGTCCCCAGGGTGTTTTGTATTTGTCGGTAAAGTAGGGAGCAAATTCGGCTAAGTAGCTGCCCTCCGGGCCCAAGTGGTTGTAGACAACATCCAATATTACCGCTATTCCTTCATTGTGAGCCGCATTTATAAGTTTTTTTAAATCATCAGGCTCTCCATAAGAGGATTGTGGAGCATAAGGATATACACCGTCATAGCCCCAATTTCTCTCTCCCGGATACTGGGCAACGGGCATAAGCTCTATTGCGTTTATTCCAAGCTCCTTTAAATAGGGCAGCTTTGGAATGATTGCTTTAAAGGTTCCCTCCGGGGTAAAGGTTGCCGTGTGTAGTTCATAGATGATGTAATCTTTTAGATTGATCCCTTGCCATGAATCATCACTCCATTTAAAGGAGTTTGGATCGACGATTCTTGAGGGTCCGTGGACATCGTATGGCTGGCATCTCGATAGTGGGTCAGGGCGTTCTTTCTCATCGTTAATTAAAAAAATATAGTCTTTATCGGGGGGAACTTCGGGAACCTGGACTTCAAAAATATCGCCGGTAATTTTTTTCATTGAGTAAGTTTTTGGAAACTCTCCGAAGAGTTTTACCGACATAGATTTAGCGTATGGTGACCAAACACGGAAGGTAGCCGAGCCATCCATCTCTAAATTTGCGCCCATATTTAATTTCCAAGGATTTGTTGTCATATTCTCTCCAATAGTGTTAGAGGCATATATTTAAAAGTTTGTGATATTAACAACTCGGAGTCTTTTATTTCAATGATTCTATCGGTGAAAACGTCCCTATATTTGCTAGGTGGAATTTTAAGATATGTATTTTGCCAAAAATCCGGAGTCATGGAATATAGAAATCTACCCGCGATTGCAATGATATTCCCGGTTCCAAAGGCGATAATGTGTTTTTCTTTTTCGCCGGATGCAATGAATGGATTATAGTCGCTAAATGTACATGTTCTCCTGCTTTCAAGAGCCTTATATGTTACATACATCTTTATCCGCCCATCTTCGGGAGTCATTAGATAATTTTCAATTGGATTTTCTTTTTTGTTTTTGATTTGCTGTAATAGATCTATACGGGCGGAAAAATCGACTTCTCTTCTGTTGTCAGGATCCACCAGACTAAAATCAAATATTTCATCTCCTTGATAAAGGTCGCAAATTCCGGGCGAGGCAATTTTTAATAAGACTTGAGATAGGGAATTAAAATAACCCGCTCTTATCACAGGTTTCATGAACGATTGAAAATCAGGCAAAAAAAGAGCGCATTTAAAGAGATTGTGAATGTATTTCCGTAAAATATTTTCATATTCAATGTTTGGATCGAGCCAGTTTGTGTTTATTTTCCCTTCCCTTTCAGCTTTGATCATGTAGTTTACAATTCTATCTGTGTAAGTTGCCGGATCTTCGGTTTCAGAAAAAGTGCCGACCAAAGTTTGATATAGAAGATATTTGGTATTGTTGCTTATTTTATCCTCGATGATTGAACTGTTCCATCTTAGAATTGCTTCTTGCCAGAAATTGGGAATTTCAGATAAGACATTAATCCTTGCTCTAACATCTTCGGAGCGTTTGGTGTCATGGGTTGTAGTTGCAAGAAGTGAAAGAGGAAAGTTTTTTTGGCGCTCTAAGTTTTTTTGATGAAAATTAGCAAGATCCAGCCCGAAATTATAGGGATTGGAGCCTACCTCGCAAACAGAGGCAAGAGGGAATGCTCTATAGCAGGCGGTATCTTCTAAACCTTTGGCCATGGCAGGGCCGGTTAATTGCTGAAAGCTGCCAACAAAACCGTTTAAATCCTCTTCGAAATAAGTACGATAAACAGGAAAAGAAGCGATGATATGGATTAGCCATTTTTTTGTGTCATCCTTTGAAAAAGAGGGCACCTGTTTATGTAATTTTGTTGTAAGTGTTTTAACTTCCGCAACCAAGATATTTGATAAGATATATTTTTTTGCCTCATAGACTAATTGTTTTCCATCAAATTCTTTTCCAATAAAATCGTGATAGATTTTAGTAGTTTTATGATCTATAAAGACCCCATTTAAATAGTTTAAAAAATCATAGCCGGTAGTGCCGTCTAAGGGCCAAGATTTTTCTAAGGTCTCATCACCTAAGAGAATTTTTTCTGCAATAATATAAAAATCATCCTTTTTTATCGCATTCTTGAGATCGTAGAGATATTTTTTAGGATTTTTTAGCCCGTCAATATGATCGATCCTAAGACCGGTTATTAAACCCTCTTCTATTAACTCAAAGATTTTCTTATGAACCTCTATGAAAACTTCAGGATCTTCTATCCTTAAACAAGCTAAATCGCTTATATCAAAAAATCTTCTATAGTTTATCTTTTCAAGGCCCTCTTTCCAATATTCCAAAACGTAATTTTGTTCATTTAGATCATCGGAATGTGGGTTTAGGGGGAGTGTCAGGTAGGGTAGTTCTAGAAACTCACCATCTTTTTTTATCAAACCCTTTTCTACTGCTTCAGATATCGGCCGATCTAAAATAGGCAGGACAATTTTTTCGTTTTTTTCCCAATCAATATCGAAAAATTTGGCAAATTTTGACTTTTGACCATATTTTAATAGATCCATCCACCATAAATTATCGGATGTATTGATCCTCATATGATTGGGAACAATATCCAATATAAAGCCAATGTTTTTCTCTTTTAATGCGGCGGCGAAAGTTGAAAAGTTTATATCTTTTTCAAGCTCCGGATTTACCATACTATAATCTGTTGTATCATAGCCGTGCATGCTTTTTGGATAGGCTTTTAATATGGGAGAAGAATAGATATCTGTGATACCTAATTGATTTAGGTAGTCTATAATTTCAAAGGCATCCTTGAAGGTAAATTTGTAATTGAACTGCAATCTATAAGTAGAATTTTGTGGTTTAATCGTCACCGTCTTCTAAAACCTCGATCTTCCAATGATCTTTTTGATTTGCGTATATTATAAGCGGAATAATTAACATAATCACTACGCCAAAAATCAATGAAAGTTCAAATCGTAAATAAAAAGCGGGATCTAGGTTTGACGGTGGTATAAATCCAACACCGATTGCAAAAAGAGAAGATATTAGCCCAATTCCGGCAACAATATTCATTCCCCAGGATTTCCCCCCGGGTACGCGATAAGCCCTTTTAACTTTGGGTCTTATATATCGAAGTTTAATCGCAGACATAAACATAAGTATATACATGATTAAGTAAAGTATAGCCGTTAAGTCTACTAATAGCCAATAAGAACTTGATACAGATGGCATAAATAAAAAGGCAAAACTTAAAAATGATACTATTAATCCTTGGACTAAGAGAATCATTATTGGCATACCATGGCGGTTTCTTTTGTGAAAAAAGGGTGGAAGGTGGCCTTCATGAGATGTTTGAAAGAGTCCCTTGCTTGGACCCACTATCCAGGTGCTGACCATAGCGATAGCTCCAAGCCCGATTAGGATGGCCGCGACAGGGGTCATCCAAGGAATATGATAGGCGTCGAAAAATGCGGAAAAGGCTTGCATAATGCCGGCAACAAGACTGATCTCTTTTTGGGGAACAACAACAGCGATCGCAAGCGAGCCAAAAACGGACAATACTAAAATGATGAAGACAGATAAAAATATAGCTTTAGGATAATCTTTTTGAGGATTCCTAACTTCCTTAGCGTGAACAGCAGACATTTCGATACCGGAAAGAGCTAACTTCACTCCAACTAAAAAGACGATGTTTTGAATGTTACTAAAATCAGGAAAAATATCCCTAAAATTAAATTGGATATGAATTGGATTGTCTGAAAAAATCCAAAGAGCTCCTAAGATAATGATGACAATGCCGGGTAATATTGTTCCGATGATTACTCCAATACTACTGATAAAGCCGGAAATTTTCATTCCTAATGAATCGATAATTGTACAGGTCCAATATATGGAGAGAATCATTACAAGAATGTACAATTTATTATTTGCCAAGTCGGGGTTGAAAAGATAGGCTATCGTTGCGGCAGTAAATGATAAAACTGTCGGGTACCAAATGACATTTTCAATCCATTGCAGCCAAATTGCCACAAAACCCATTCTATCATCAAAGGCCTCTTTAACCCAGGTATAAACACCTCCGGTGGAGGGCCATCCCGTTGCCAGTTCTGCTGCTATAAGCGCGCAAGGGACAAAGAAAAAACAACCCGCAACGATATAAAAAAAAATTGAAGCCAAACCGATTTCTGCCATAAGAGGTAAATTTCGCAAACTCTGAATAGCGCAAACATTTATCATTGTCAGCGTGAAAACTCCCAAAACTCCTTTTTTTCCCGGTTGCATGTACTAACTCCTTCTGAAAATGTTCTAATTTACAGAAAATCAGCATTAATACTCAATTAAATTGAGTGTATTTCGACAAACTTCTCCTTTTTTTAAAAAATGACTTGTGGCATGATAATTTTCTCTAAATATTCAAGGAGTAAAAAGTATGACTTTTATGTATGGATTTGTAATTTTTTGTAGCCTGCTTGCTATTTTATACGGTTTGATAATGATCAAGTCGGTGTTAAGCGCAAGCGCAGGCAATGAAGAGATGCAAGAAATAGCCGGTGCGATTCAAGAAGGCGCTCGAGCTTATTTAAACCGCCAATATCAAGTAATCGCTATTGTCGGAATTTTTATTTTTGCACTATTGACATGGCTTCTTGGTATATATGTCGGAGTCGGATTTATTATAGGTTCGGTATTGTCAGGTATTGCCGGGTACGTTGGTATGAACATTTCGGTTAGAGCGAATGTTCGCACCGCAGAGGCGGCAAGAAGAGGTATAGGACCTGCCTTAAATCTAGCTTTTAAAGCTGGCGCTATAACAGGAATGCTTGTGGTCGGTTTAAGTTTGCTTGGCCTCACATGTTTTTATCTTTACCTTTTAAGCATCGGACTTGATGGAAGAGATTTAATGACACCGTTGATTGGTCTTGGATTCGGCGCTTCTTTGATATCTATTTTTGCTCGTATTGGCGGCGGTATTTTTACCAAAGGCGCTGATGTCGGAGCGGATCTTGTCGGTAAAATTGAAGCCGGAATACCGGAAGATGATCCAAGAAATGCGGCAGTGATAGCAGATAACGTTGGTGACAATGTTGGTGACTGCGCGGGTATGGCAGCCGACCTTTTTGAAACTTATGTAGTTACAATTGTCGGTACGATGCTGCTTGCCAGCATATATTTTACCGGTTATCTAAAACAAATGATGATGTTCTATCCCCTTGCCATTGGCGGACTTTGCATAATAACTACTATTATCGGAACACAATTTGTTAAAATTGGCAAAAAACAAAATATTATGGGGGCGTTATATAAAGGTTTTCTTACAACTTTGGGATTATCAATAGTAGCTATTTTTCTTTTTACTAAGTATTTCATTGGCTTCGATCAAATTTTTGTCGCCAATAATTATGAGTTTACAGGATTGAACCTCTTTTGGTGTTCTCTGACCGGTCTTGGTGTAACCTGGGCTTTAATGAAAATAACCGAGTACTACACTTTGACAGATTACCGACCGGTAAGAAGCATTGCGAAAGCTTCAGAATTTGGACACGGCACCAACATCATACAAGGTCTGGCTGTTTCGATGGAGTCAACAGCACTTCCTATTATTACTATCTGCATCGGTATTATTGTGTCTTATACGAACGCTAATCTCTTTGGAATAGGAATTGCAGCTACAAGTATGCTAGCGCTTGCCGGTATGATAGTTGCGCTGGATGCATATGGACCGGTAACCGATAACGCGGGCGGAATTGCCGAAATGGCCAATTTGCCGGAAGAGGTGAGACGCACAACCGATGCTTTGGACGCTGTTGGCAATACCA
>SDBT01020008.1_pt1 | contig 10477 bp, 9 predicted proteins | sample 2277101 | NCBI WGS metagenome assembly SDBT01 (sample SAMN10404973, study PRJNA504765) | marine sediment metagenome | isolation source: marine sediment core GS10_PC15, 103 cmbsf | place: Arctic Ocean: Southern Knipovich Ridge | collected 2010
GCTTGTCGAGGATGGTGTCGTCGAGGAGGTACGCGTCGAGGGCTGGACGAAGCCGGCGTACCTTCACCGTGACGCCCGGCGACCACGCCGGGTCTCGGCTGCCGCTCTGCTGTCGCCGTTCGACTCCATGGTCTGGAACCGCGATCGCGTCGCCCGACTCTTCGACTTCGACTACCGCATCGAGATCTACGTGCCCGAGTCCGAGCGGCGCCATGGCTACTACGTGCTGCCGTTCCTGCTCGACGACCGCCTCGTCGCCCGTGTCGACCTGAGGGCTGATCGAGCCAATGGCGTGCTGGGGGTGCCGGCTGTGCACTTCGAGGACGGCGTCGCCCGCGACGAGGTGGTCTCCCGGCTCGCCCCCGCGCTGGACGACCTCGCAGGCTGGCTCGGCCTCGACGAGGTCCACCCGGTCGTAACCGTCTGAGGCGGGACGACCACCGACCACCGCAGGTCGTTGCGCCGCCGGCCGGATTACCCGGGCCGCAGCCACTGTTGACCGGTGCGTGCCGGCAGTCCATGTGATCCACGAGAACCCGGAGTGGCTGGTGCCGTTCGCCGACGCGCTCGACGCCGCCGGCGTGCCCTGGCTGGACTGGCACCTCGACGAGGGCGTAATCGACCTCGACCGGGTGCCGCCGCAGGGCGTCTTCTACTCCCGCATGAGCGCCTCGGCCCACACCCGCGGCCATGTGGCTGCGAAGGACTACACCCGGTCGGTGCTCAGCTGGCTGGAGAGCCACGGGCGGACTGTCGTGAACGGGCGTCGCGTCATCGAGCTCGAGATGAGCAAGGTCGACCAGCACGCGGCCCTCAGGGCGTCGGGCTTCGACGTCCCCCGCACGATCGCGGTGGTTGGCGCCGATGGGCTGCACCGCGAGGCAAAGCGCATGGAGCTGCCCTTCATCACCAAGCACAACCAGGGCGGCAAGGGCCTCGGCGTCAGACGGTTCGACTCCCTCGAGGCCTTCGACGCGTATATCGACGGTGACGACGTCGAACCACCCGCCGACCACATCTGGCTCCTGCAGGAGTACGTCGAGCCGGTCGAGCCGTACATAACCCGGGTCGAGATCGTCGGAGGCGAGTTCCTGTACGCGCTGCGTGCCGACACGACCGGGGGCTTCGAGCTCTGCCCCGCCGACGAGTGCGCCGTCGATGACGAGTTCTGCCCGACCGACGAGGTCGCATCCGGTCGGTTCCACTGGCGCGCCGACTTCGACGACCCGATCGTCGGGCGCTATCTGGATTTCGCCGACCGTTGGGGGATCGGGATCGCCGGCTTCGAGTTCATCGAGACCGCCGACGGCCGGCTCGTCACCTACGACATCAACACAAACACGAACTACAACCAGGTCGTCGAGCGTGAGGCCGGGCGGTCGGGCCCGGCGGCGGTCGCCCGGTACCTGGGCTCGCTGCTCGATCAGTAGCACCGCCAGCCGGCACATGTCACTCGCGATCGACCATGTGATCGTCGCCGTCGGGGACTTGGATGCAGCCGCCGATCGCCTGCTCGCCGAGTACGGCCTGGCTTCTCTCCCCGGCGGGCGCCACGCCGGGCACGGCACGGGGAACCGAATCGTCCCGCTCGGGTCCGACTACCTCGAGCTGATGGCAGTAGTGGACGCGACCGAGGCCGCCGGCTCCCCACTCGGGCGGTGGCTCGCCGCACGGGCGTCTGAGGGTGACGCCCTTGGGGCGATCTGCATCAGAGCGGACGATCTCGACGCCGTCGCAGCGCGGCTCGGGCTCGCAGCGGTTGGGATGTCGCGCCCGGCTCCGGACGGCACCGAGCTGTGTTGGCGGCTGGTCGGGCTCGAGGCCGCGCTGGCGGAGCCGCCGCTTCCGTTCTTCATCTCCTGGGACGACGTCGGCGAGGACCATCCGGGCCGTGGCGACGCTCCGCACCGGACCGAGCCGGGGGGCATCTCGTGGATCGAGGTCGGCGGCGACGAGGCCCGGCTCGGCGAGTGGCTCGGCGACCACTCACTGCCGCTGCGCGTGGTGAAGGGTCCGCCCGGTGTGCGGTCAGTGGGGATCCGAACCGCTACCGGGGAGGCCGTGATCCGGCGTTGACGCGAGGCGTCGGCCGGCCTGGCTGGACACAGCGGGCTTGCAGGTCGTGCTCCCTCGGTGAAGTCGAGGCGTCAACCGTCGGCGAACGCAGCGATCACCGGCGCGAACCTCTCGACCGCGCCCGGCTGCGCAAGGTCGGCGAGGCTCACGATCGCCTCCTCGACCCCCGCCTCCGCGTAGGCGCGGTACCGGCCGACCTGGTCGTCGACGGTGCCCGCACCCGTACGGGCCCGGAAGGAATGGGCGTTGGCGCCCTTCGGGCGGAGCTCGTCGACGAACCTGTCCAGCTCTTCGGACCCACGTCCGACCATCGCAGTCGAGAGGTGGGTGACCGCGATCTCGGCCGGGTCGCGGTCGGCGTCGCGGCAGTGGTCGTGAAGGACCCCGACCTTGTGGCTCACCACGTCGGGCTCGCCGAACAGGTTGCATGCATCGGCGTATCGGGCGACCCGCCGGAGGGTACGCCGTTCGCCCGAGCCGCCGACCAGGATCGGAACCGGGTCCTGGAGCGGGCGTGGATAGCACATCGCCTCGGGCAGGGTGACGACCCGGCCCTCGAAGGACGGCGAGCCCGGGCCCCAGATCAGGGGGAGGGCCTGGAGCGCGTCCTCCAGCAGGGCGTACCGGTCACCCACCGTCGGGAACTCCCAGCCGTAGGCGAGGTGCTCTTTCTCGAACCACGCAGCGCCGAGGCCGCACGTCACCCGGCCTCCCGAGAGAACGTCGAGGGTGGCCACGATCTTGCCCAGGTGCCCAACATTCCGGTAGGTGATCCCGGTGACGAGCGTGCCCAGCCTCAGCGAGTCGGTGACCGCGGCCAGGTATCCGAGTGTGGTGTAGCTCTCGAGCATGGGCTCCCAGTCGCGCCCCACTTGGGGGATCTGGCGAAAGTGGTCCATGACCCACAGACTGGAGAACCCGGCCTCTTCAGCGGCGCGGCCGATCGCCCCGAGATGATCGCCGGACCCACCCGCACCCTCGGGCCAGTCGAATCGGGAGACCTGGGGACCAAAGCGGAGCGGCATGGGATCCTCCTGCTGGCGGACAGTGAGTCCGGGTGCCTCTGCGAATGACGGGGCGACCAGGTCGACCGGCGCCGGCTCATGCACGCCCGCGAGGTCCTCGTCGGCCAGGCGCGGGAGCACGGCCTCCCAGGCCCGGAGCTGGGCGGACAGCACCTTCGACGGGACGGGGGCGGTCGCGCGCCCGGTTGCGCTCGCGACAGGTCTTTGCCGGTGTTCCGAACGCAACGGCGTGACACGGAACGCCGTGGCGAGCCGCGGTCTCGACATAGGAGCGGCGTCGAGCGTCGTCGAGGCCGAGGGTGTCGACCACGGTGACGAGTCCTCGCCGGAGCCGACGGTCGACTACGAGGTCGAGCAGATCGAAGGCGTCGTTGCCTGCTCGTTGGTCGGCTTCGTGCTCGCCAACGAGTGCTCGGAGGGCGTCGGACGAGACGACCTCGCTGGTCGAGAAGTTCGCCGCTGCCCAGTGTGACTTGCCCGAGCCCGACGGTCCGACGAGGACCACGAGGCACGGGGCAGGGAGGCGGAGTCGCATCCCACGCAGCATGTCGCGCGCTTGGCGCGCCCGTCAGGCCAGCCGCCTAGAAGCTACCCCCCGTTCTTGTGACGCTTGATGGCCATAGTCGCGCTGAAGCGTCACAAGAACGGTGGGTTCTGTCCGGCGGGGCTGTTCGCGTCGCTTAGGGCTGCAGGGCGCCGGTCCGACGAGGCACGGGGCCCTAGGATCGGCCCGGACGCGATCTGCGGAGGGCGTGATGCTTGAGGCGGGAACCGAGGCGCCGGACTTCACGGTCGAAGACCAGGACGGCGAGGCGACGTCACTTAGCGACTACCGGGGTGGTTGGGTATTGCTGTGGTGGTACCCGATGGCGGATACCCCCGGCTGAACGGTCGAGGGCAAGAGCCTGCGTGACCAGGCTGACGACTACAGAGAGATGGGTTGCACCGTCCTAGGGATCTCCTTCGACACGCCGGAGGCGAACAAGGCGTTCCGTGACAAGTTCGACTTCGGCTTCACGCTGCTGTCGGACCCCGATCACACCGTGGCCGAGGCGTACGACGTCGGGGGCCCAGACGACGCCATCGCCAGGCGCATCAGCTATCTGATCGACCCCGACGGCACTGTTGCCCGTGTGTACGAGGTGGCCGACAAGGCCGCTCACGCAGGCGAGGTGCTCGCCGACCTCTACGAGATCCAGAACGTCTAGAGCCGAGACCGCCCTCGTTCTTGTGACGCTTGATGGTCATAGTCGCGATGAAGCGTCACTAGAACGGTGGTGGGTTTACAGGATCTGGCCGATCTCGGCAGCGTCGGCGCCGGTCTCCCAGAAGCGGCCGACCGCCTGCTGCGCCGCCCACTTCTCGCGGCTCGCGGCGTCGTCCTGGCCGAGCTCCTCGGGGGTCGGTCCGATCCGGTCGACGACCGGGGCCAGCGCGTCGACGTCGAAGCCGTACAGCTCAGCCGCGTTCGCACCCAGCATGCGAGCCGTCTCGTCGGTCGGGACGTCGCCGAACGTCTCCTTCAGGTTGACCCGGGTGTGTGGCCAGGTGCCCTCGGGGTGGGGGAAGTCGTTGCCCCACATGATGTTGTCGATGCCGATGGCGTAGCGGCGGCCGATCTCCACCCGGTTCACCGGCGAGGCGCCGATCGCGCAGTTCTCGTCGAAGTACTCGACGGGGCTCTTCGAGAGCGATGCACCGATCTGCTTGGCCAGCTTGGCAGCGCCCCCGCCGACGGCGCCCCAGTGGGCGGCCATCTTCCACAGCATGTCGACGGCCCAGAACGCGCCGCTCTCGGTGACGACCAGCCGCAGCCCGGGATGGCGCTCGAACACGCCGCCCCAGAGCATGAACCGCATCGCCCGGAACGCCCACCAGATCACCTCGCTGAGGTAGATCCCGATGCTGTCGCCGTACTCCGCGCGTGGCGCCGGCCCGGAGTGGACGTGCACGGGCATCGACAGCTCGGCGCAGGTTGCCCAGACCGGGTCGTAACGCTCGTCGTGGTAGGGCGGGCGGTCGTTCCACATCGCCGGAACGAGGATCCCTCCTCGGAGCCCGGCGTCGCGCGCCTCGCGGATCATCCGCAACGACATGTCCACGTCGTGGACGATCGGCACCAGCGCCACACCAGCGCGACGGTCGGGGTTCGTCGCGCACAGCTCGGCGAGCCAGCGGTTGTGTGCACGCGCCCCAGCGAAGGCAAGATCGGGATCGGTCTCGCCGGTAGAGCCGAGGCCCGCTCCGAACGGAGGGCAGGTCAGCCCGGTGACGGCGTCGGAGTCGGGGAAGATCACCTCGCCCGCAACGCCGTCGCCGTCGAGTTCGCTGTCGCGGCGGGTGGCGTCCCATGCGCCGCGGAGGCCCTCCTGGGCCTCCCACTTCTCCTCGTACTCCTCGTTGCGGCCGCCCGCCGCCGCCTTTGCGTCGAGCTCGGCCTGCCGTTCGGCGAGGAACTCGTCGAGCCGGGCGTGGAACTCCGACTCGAGGTATGGGCGGTACTCGCCGGTGGGAAGCCCCGCATGGCAGTCAGCGGAGATGATCGTGTACCGGTCCATCAGGTTGCCTCCCTGTTCGGTGACCGTGCCGCGGACAGTACCAGCGAAGGCCTGGGTGTCACCCCTCCGGGTCGGGCTCGAACGGGCCTCTGCCCATCTGCTCGCGGACCGGCACGACCTCGGGGTTGGTGAGGCTGCGGCGCTGCCAGTTGGCGCCGTCGACGACGAGCGTATGGCCGCTGATGAAGCGTGCGTAGGGCGAGGCGAGGAACGTCGCCGCCCAGCCCAGCTCGCGGGTTCGGCCGACGCGCCCGACCGGCTGTCGGGCGTCCTTGTCGTCTGCGCGGTCGAGGTTCGCCCGGATGTCGTCGGTCATGTCGTCGTGCGGGAACAGGCCGGGAACCAGGCCGTTGACGGTGATGCCGTAGGGCCCCCACTCGACAGCGAGGGTCTCGGTGAGGTTCTTCACGCCGGCCTTGGCGGCAGCGGAGTGGGCGAAGCCCGGCCCACCGGTCCAGGCGTACGACGCCCCGACACAGATGATGGTGCCGGGCTCGCCGGCCGTGAGGTGGCGCCGTCCGAACTCTCGTGCGCAGAGGAAGGTGCCGGTGAGGGTGATGTCGACCACGGCCCGCCAGGCGTTCGGGCTCATGTCCTCGGCCGGCACCGGGAAGTTCGCAGCGGCGTTGTTTATCAGCGTGCCGGGTAGCCCGAGGGTGGCACAGACGGCGTCGAACGCCGTATGTACCGAGTCCGGGTCGCGGATGTCGCAGGGATGGGCGAACGCCGTAGCGCCGATCTCGCTGATCGCAGCCACACCGGCGTCGAGGTGCTCCTGGCTGCGGGAGAGGATGGCGACGTCAGCACCAAGCCGCGCGAACTCCGACGCGATCGCCTTGCCGAGCCCGGTACCGCCGCCGGTGACGATCACGGCCTCTCCCGCGAACGTTGCGGGCGGCAGCGCCGTGGTACCGAGCGGAGGTGGTTCAGGAACGCCCATAAGGCTGGCTCCTCCCGGTGTGGCTGGCCGCGCTCGTCACGTCGCAGGGACAGAGCGGCGGAGCTCGGAGTAGGCCACGTCCTTGTCGACCCGCGGCTCCGACGGGAGGTCGAGCACGCGCTCGCCGATGATGTTCCGCTGGATCTCGTCGGTCCCGCCCCGGATCGACATCGACGGGGCGGTGAGGAACTCGATATGGCCCTCGCCGTCCAGCATGCCTGAAGCGCCCATCGCGTCCTTCACCAGGTCGGCGCGCGCCCGGAACGCGATCACGCTCCTCAGCTTGGCGCCGGAGCCCTCCGGCCCCGGCGGTCGGCCCGCCTCCGCAGCGGCACGAGCCCGGCGAGCGGTGAGCTGGGAGACGCGGTGGAGCGTGTAGGCCGCTACGGCCCGTTGTCGCCGCACGGGGTGGTCGAGCAGGCCCGCGCTCTGGAGCTTCCGGAGCCAGCCGGGCAGACCGTCCTCGTCGCCGCCACCACCGAACGCTCTGCCGCTCAGGCCCGCCCGTTCGAGCGCCAGCACCTGCACGGCGAGCCCCCACCCCGATCCCTCGTCGCCGATCCGGTCGGCGTCGGGGACGCGGACGTCGGTGAGGAAGACCTCGCTGAAGTGGCGGTCCCCGTTCATCTGCACCAGCGGTCGGGCGTCGACGCCGGTATCGGACATGTCGACGGCGAACATCGTGAGGCCTCGGTGCTTCGGCACGGTGACATCGGACCTGGCAAGGCACAGGCCCCACTGGGAGTAGTGGGCGCGGCTCGTCCACACCTTCGAACCGCCGAGCACCCACTCGTCGCCGTCGCGCACGGCGCGGGTCCCGGCGTTGGCCAGGTCGGATCCGGCGTCCGGCTCGGAGAACATCTGGCACCAGATCTCGGCGCCGTCGGCGATCGGCAGGAGCCAGCGGTCGCGCTGCGCATCGGTGCCGTGCTCCAAGAGGATCGGGCCGACCAGGCTGAGACCGACGCCGAAGGGGTACAGATCGGCCACCTCGTAGTCGTCGAGCGCGCTCGCTATGCGGACCGCCTCGTCCTCGGTGGCGCCACGCCCGCCGTGTTCGCTCGGCCACACAGGGACCATCCAGCCCCCCTCGGCCATGATCGCCAGGAACCGTCGCCCGGACCCGAGGTCGTCGCTGCCGGCGCCGAGGACCGTTACCGGCTCTCCCGCTCGCCGGCGGGGGAGCGCCGTCGAGAGAGCCTCGTGGATGGCCCCATCGGTGAGGCGGGAGCCGGGGTCGTCAGCCATCGTCACCCCCGAGGAAGGCCTCGGCCATCCCCGCCGGCATCATGTCCTCGATCCCGATCACGCCGGTCTCGTACCCACCTGCGAACCCGGCGTCGGTGTAGAGGTTGACGCCGGCGACATAGCACGCCGCGTCGCTGCACAGGAATGCCAGCGGCCAGGCCTGGTCCTCGGACTCCGAGTAGCGACCGAGCGGCTTCGGGAAGCTGTCCATGAACTCCTGGCCCTGTGCGCGCACGAAGTGGGGGAGCATCGCGGTGCGGGTCGGCCCGGGGCTGATGCAGTTGAGTCGGATGCCGGCGTCGGTGGCCAACGAGACGGCCCGCCGCATCGTCCACACGATCGTCGTCATCTTCGAGAGCATGTAACCGTCGGCGACCTCGTCGGGGTGGTCGAATATCCACTGCCTGGCTGTGTCGTAGTCGTCGTTGGAGAGGAGGTCGTCGATGGTGGCGATGTTGTCGCGGTACCAGATCCCGCCGGCCGACGAGACCGATGCGATCGCGTCGTCACGCTGCATGTGCGACGCGAACGACTCGGCCAGGTGGCGCATCGCCAGGAAGTTGACGAGCATCACGTCGGTCGCCGGGAAGTCGGTCTGACCTGGCAGCCCGGCGCAGTTGAACAGAGCGTTCACAGGCCCTCCCGCAACGATGGAGTCCACCGCCTCGTCCATCGCCTGGCGCTCGCGGAGGTCGACCTCGAGATAGGTGGCGCAGTCGACGGTCGGCTCCCGGACGTCGACGGCCACGATCTCCGCACCGAGGCCGCCAACCACCTCAGCGGTTGCCTCTCCCATCCCTGACGCGGCGCCTGTCACCACGACCCGCTTGCCCTCGTAGCCGAACCGGTTCTCCATCTCTGTCTCCTCCGCTGTCTGCGCCGCCTACGGCATATGTGGTGCTTCCCTTGGCGGCGGTACCGTACCGATGGTGGGCGCACAGCGTAGGGCCCGACCGGAGCAGCGGTCGTCCCGGCGCATCCCGGTGAGGCTTACACCGCCGGCCGGCGCCGACTCGTCGGACGCGGCCGATCTCGAGGGTGCGGTGGTCCCAACGCGCTACTGGCACGCCCTCGACGACGGGCGCATCCAGTGCGACCTGTGCCCGCGGGCCTGCAAGCTCCGCGAGGGCCAGCGCGGCCTCTGTTTCGTGCGAGCCCGCCGGGACGACCAGATCGTGCTCCGTACCTATGGACGGTCGAGTGGCTTCTGTGTCGACCCGATCGAGAAGAAGCCCCTCAACCACTTCCTCCCGGGGTCGGCGGTTCTGTCCTTCGGTACCGCCGGATGCAACCTCGCATGCCGGTTCTGCCAGAACTGGGACATCAGCAAGTCCAAGGAGATCGACACGCTCGCAGACCAGGCGGAGCCCGAGGTCATCGCCGCCGCAGCGGAGGCACACGGCTGTCGCAGCGTTGCCTTCACGTACAACGACCCGGTGATCTTCATGGAGTACGCCATCGACGTTGCCGACGCCTGCCGCGATCGGGGTATCGCAACGGTTGCGGTCACTGCTGGATACATCTGCCCGGATCCCCGTCGTGAGTTCTTCGCGCACATGGACGCCGCCAACGTCGACCTCAAGGCGTTCTCGGAGCGCTTCTACAAGCGCATCTGTGGCGGAGACCTCAGGGCCGTGCTCGACACCGTCGAGTACCTGCGGCACGAGACCGACGTATGGTTCGAGCTCACCACCCTCCTCATCCCCGGCGAGAACGACTCGCCGGCCGAGATCGAGAAGATGTGCTCCTGGGTCCTCGAGCACCTCGGCCATGACGTGCCGATGCACTTCACTGCGTTCCACCCCGACTTCCGCATGACAGACACACCGCCCACCCCGCCTGCGACGCTGACCAGGGCCCGGCGCATCGCTCTCGACTGTGGGATCGCCCACGCATACACGGGCAACGTCCACGACGGCGACGGCTCGAGCACCTACTGCGGCGGTTGCGGTATGAGGGTCGTGGAACGGGACTGGTACGAGCTGGGCGACTACCAGCTAACCGACGACGGCCACTGCAGGCGCTGCGGCACGGTGTGCTCGGGCGTCTTCGACGGCCCGGTTGGCAACTGGGGGGCCAGGAGGCTGCCCGTTCGGCTGGCCGACTTCCGGCCATTTCAGAAGGCCGGGTCCAGCATCGCCGTCGCCCTGGCCGTCGGCTGCCTGGCCTCGCTGACGTTGGCCCCCTCGCTCTACCTGCTGGCCGGCCGGACCATCTTCTGGCCGCGTAAGAAGAACGCTCCCCTGAAACCCCTGACCGGCGACCTCTGGGACCGCATTGCCAAGGCCGTGACCCGAAGGCCTTTGGTGGCCACGCTGCTGGTCCTGCTGGTCCTGGCCGTCCCGAGCATCAACAGCCTGAACACCACGACGACACACAACATCTTCGACGAACTGTCCAGCGACTGGACCAGCGTCCGCGGCTTTGAGATTCTAAAGCGCGACTTCAGCCCCGGAACCATGGGACCGCTGACCATTCTGGTCGAAACCGACGGCCCGGACAACGCCTTGGACGACGACCTCGGATGGTCGCTGATGCTGCGACTGGCCGACCGTCTCAGTGAACACCCGATGGTCGACAATGTCTACTGTCCGGGTCAGCCTCGCGGCCGCGAGACAACGCGCTACGAA
>SDBT01020009.1_pt1 | contig 10477 bp, 6 predicted proteins | sample 2277101 | NCBI WGS metagenome assembly SDBT01 (sample SAMN10404973, study PRJNA504765) | marine sediment metagenome | isolation source: marine sediment core GS10_PC15, 103 cmbsf | place: Arctic Ocean: Southern Knipovich Ridge | collected 2010
GTTTCGGGCATCTGCCAGTTGAAAGGAGAGGTTGGGGTGCTTTTGAGGCGCAAATGATTTTTGAGCCAGTTCAATCATGGAAGCCGAATTGTCGATGCCGAGAACAGAACCGTTGGGGACACGTTCAGCCAGTTCGGCGGTAACTTTTCCGTCGCCGCAGCCAATATCTAAAAGATGTTCGCTGCCCTGCAGGTTGAGCTTTGGGATTAATTCCCCGGCCCAGGCTTGCTGGGCCGCAGAATGATGTGCATAGTCCTTTGCATTCCATTGATATGAATTCATGCTGAATAAAAGCCGGCCTTGATTTGATAACATCGAGTTGTTTATCTAGTGTCCGTCCACGAATGAGGAAATTTGGTCGAGTTCAAGGAAGGCGAAAATTTTAACCGCAGGAATACATTGAGTATTTTGAGGATTAAAATTTGAGCCTGACGCAGCAAATCGGGCAAATTGGCCATTTGTGGATGGGCACTATCAAGAGATCGGTTTTTCGTAGCAGATTAGCATGCCAAACTAAAGCATAATATCATGGGATTTTCCCTTTTGGATTCATTTCGGGGCCAATTGAAAAGGCGGAAGAATCGGGGTGCATGGTTTTGAGAGGTTTATTCAAGTTTTAAAGGGTTTCGACCGAAGATAAAGTTACCATGGTAATGAGCTCTGAATCAAAAGCGGCACAATCATATCAGCGATTGCCCCAGCGCAAAAATCGAGAATCGAAAGAATCCATCCAAAAGTTGGCCGTTCTTTTTACGGATATTGTCGGTTCAACTAAATTTTTTAGAACGCATGGCGATTTGGCCGGCCGAAGAATGCTCCGAGAGCATCAGAAAATGGCCTCTTTCCCCATTATCGAACATGGCGGTGTTGTCGTTAAAACCGTGGGAGATTCGATAATGGCCTATTTTCATGAACCTCAGGAAGCGGTCAAGTCTGCAATTATGATCCAGCACCAATTTCACGCTTATAATACAGGCAGAGATGCAGACAATCAGATCCATGTCAGAATCGGAATACATTACGGGGATGGGATCGTCGAACAGACAGATATTTTTGGAAATGTCGTCAATCTGGCGGCAAAAATCGTCCCCCTGGTGCAAGGAGACCAAGTCTATATTTCCCAAGCCGTATACGATCAGATTCAAGATCTCCCTTCCACGCGAGTCGAATTATTGGAGGAATTAGAAAAGAAAAAGGATCTCAAGGGCATTAAGATCTATCGACTGCGCTGGGATGAAAGCGTTAAATTCGACCCTCTCCAAAACATCTTGCTCTATCTAAGACCCTTGTGGGATTTGAGTCCGTATGATTTTCATCCCATATGGGAACGTATGCTCAAGGAAAAGGAAAGGTTGTGGGGCGGTAAAATAAAGAGCGCGCATTTGCTGACACCCGATGTGGCCTTGATCATCAAAGAAGAAGCCCAGGTGGTAGAGGTGGCCGGAGAGGTTGTGTCTTACCTTAAAAAAAGGGTTGGAAGCGGGCATCCGGCAAGTCTCCTGCCGCTGCAAATCCTAATAGATTCCGGTTCATACTATCGGGCCGGACAATTTGTTTTTGACGGAAAGAAAATCAAATGGGATAAAATTGACCCAGGAAAAATTCATATTTCTCAGGCGGCATATGAACTGATAGGCGCCAAGTATTCTTTAGTGACGGAACCCCCATTTAATCCGGACAAAATCCGATCCTCCTACCGGCTCGTCACGGATGAAGAACGGCTCCCGATTTTTTTATATCAAAGCGCTTTGATTCAAGGAGATCATCCGTTCTGCTATTATTGCGGCGATAAGCGGCATGCAGCCACCCAATGTCCCAGTAAGAGCATCGGCGAAATAACGGATGCAATCGAAAAACTGGGATACTTGCCGCTAAAAACGATAAACAGGCTTTTCTATCACTTTCTAACGCAATCAGAGGCCCCCAAAGAAGCTGCAGAGGTGGGAAACAAGGATACGGGGGTACCTGAGCGACTGGCCCATGACGGATTTTACGAATTGAATCAAGCTTTTCAACTCCGTTTTTTTAAAATCATCTGGGATTCTGAGGGGGAAAACTGGAACAAGATCAAGGAAACAAAGACAGGTGTTTTCAAAAAAAGAGGTGCGATTTGGCTGGCATATGATTGCATCCGAATTTCAAATTTAAACCGGGCTGAAATTTTCCTGGAACAATGCCTGCGTGAAACCCCAAACGATTATACGACCCGCTGTACAAGAGGGATTTTTGAAGTTGAAAGGCATGATTTTGACGCTGCCTTAGAAAATTTTGACCAAGCGCTGTATGTGGCCGAAACCAAACTCCAGAAAATTTATATTCTATTATTAATTTATCGTCTATTTGCCGTCAGGGGCTATTGGGACGAAGCTCAAAAAAAGATAAATATAATTTTGTCCCTTGATGCGCATTGCCCCGAAGCAATGTATCGTCGTATTATTTGTGAATTTAAGAAGGGCAATACCGACAAGGCCCTTAAGGGTCTAACAAAGTTAATCGAAAATCGGCCGGAATATTTTGTGGTGGCGCTGATTGATCCTGAGATTGCGCCTCATCAAACAATCATCCAACCTGAACTCGAAACGCTGTTTCAAACAAAAAAAGAATCGGCAACCCAGGTGATTCCAAAAGCCGAGGCGGAACTGGAAAGACTGAAAGAGTGGATGGGGGATGAAGATGAATCCGTGGCCAAAGCGGAATCATTGTTGGCCAATATCCATGACCTGGTACCATCGCAAAGCTATTTAGGGTATATCGATATCATCCGCGATGGAGGCTGGATTGTTTCAATTTGCCAGGCCCGTGCCGATCAGCGTCGAAGAATGTTATCTGCCACCCAGCGCCGCCTGAACTCCGGATGTCAAAAGTTTCTAACGTTTGCTGAGAATTCGGTTTTTAAGGTTTTTGGAGACAGTAACTGTAGAAAGCTATTAGGCATCCGGAGAGAACTGCACGATATTGGTTTCATGATAGATTCGGAAGATTTGACCGGATTCCAAAATGCGGATAATCGCATGAAACAAATAATGCTTGAAATCGATGAAGTAGGCGGACGGCTAAAAAGACAGGATTATCTGGAGCAAACATGTTTTTTTCTATTCAAATTATTCAAAAAAAACTTGGTCTTGCAGTCCATTAATCTTTTAATCGGCCTGATCTTTTCCCCGCTGCTAAATCATTATCTGGGATTCTTTTTTCCGGATTTAAGATTTTTAAACCAGGATCTCTGGCTCTTTCAAAAGGGTTTTCTCTTTGTTGGCGGAATCATTTGTTTTTCTCTGGCTCTATATTTAACCCGTAAAGATATAAATCCCAAATAGGGATCGAAGATTATAGCGCTCATGACGTTTTGCCTTCCTCTCCTTTAAACCTTTCCGCTTAAAATCCTCATAGTAAAGCTTGGCCTCAATGGGAATGAAATGTTCTTCATGTTGAAGGCCCTCCCGCATGGATACATCCCCTACATTTAATACCTATTTGCTCAAATCCCATCATGTTTGCGCAGAATTTATGTCCTAGCCGGATTGAATATTTAAGGAATTCTACCCGTCGAGAGCCCCTAGGTCGAACGATCGATGCTAATAGGAAAGACAGAGCGAAGCGATTCCTCCAATCCGCAATCCGCAATCCAAAATTCCTTTTTCCGGCTTTGCCGGGTTGGGGATAAGAACTTGCTTTCAGGCAAGTAGTGTATGGCGGAGGGGGGGTTGTTTATCAAGAAAGACACACCATTGCAGGTTGTATAGGCCGAAGTGGGATTTGGATTAATGAGGAAACCGATTGACAAATCAATCAGGTTTTTGCTAAATATCCCCTTTTATTGATTTATGCGCGAATTTAGGACAGAGACTAAAGGGAAGTTCGCCCGGGACCAATATCCACCTTACACTTTAGGCATTTCATTACATGAGAGGAGAAGAACGATGGGACAATGGATGGATGGCTATTTGGCCAAACTCGATAAAATACATCAAGAAAATATTGAAGGGGGTGGAAAAGACCGCATAGAGTTGCAACACCAGCTTGGAAAGTTGACGGCCAGGGAGAGAATCGATCTCTTGGTTGACGCAGAGACCTTTGAGGAACTTGGGGCCGTGGTCAGGGACTTTAGAAGCCCTGGCGAAAAAGAAGGCAAGCCGAGCCCTTACGACGGTGTCTGCATCGGCTTTGCCAAGGTGAATGGAAGGCCTGTTGCGGTCTACGCCATGGATTTCACGGTCATGTCAGGTTCGGTAGGTGACCAGGGGGTATGGAAAATCGCGGAACTCATTCAAATGGCAGGACAGGAGCAGGTTCCTATCATAGGTATGTTTGATTCGGCCGGTTCACGGATGAGCTTTAAGGGCGGATATATTGGGCTGCATGGCATGGCCCGTCTCGTCCGAAACTACTGCCTTTATTCAGGGGTTATCCCTCAGATCGCACTTCTTTTGGGACCCTGCACCGGGCCCATGGCCCAGATTCCGGTCCTTTCTGATTTCTTAATCATCAATGCGAAGACCGGCTTTTTATGGTTCGGAGGAGAGGTCGAGTCGGATGATGCCGGCTGCGCCGATTTTCATATGAACAAAAGCGGCCAGTGTGACTTGCTTGCCGATAGCGACGAGGAAGCCATCGAGATGGCCAAAAAGTTGTTGGACTTCATGCCTCAGAACTGCTGGGGGAAACCCGCCATCAAGGAACCGACCGATGATCCTGAAAGAAGAGAAGAGGCTCTTTTGGATGTTATGCCCGAGGATGTGAAGTTCACCTATGACGTTCATGAGATCATAGAGCTCATCGTTGATCAGGGTGAGTTTTTTGAGCTCAAAGAAGATTATGCCCCGAACCTGGTGGTCGGCTTTGCCCGGTTTGACGGGATACCTACCGGAATCGCCGCAAGCAACCCTGAGGAACTCAGCGGCATCATGGAGCCGGATTCTTCCGATAAGTACGATCGGTTCCTCATGATGCTTGACTGCTTCAATATACCCCTGTTGACCATGTCCGACACCACGGCCTTTCCGCCGGGTGACAAATGGGAAAGAATGGGGGTTATCCGGCACGGGGCCAAAAACCTGCACGGATACTCGCACCTAACCAACCCCAAAGTGACGGTCGTATTGAGGCGTTCTTATGGGGGTTCCAATATTGTTATGGGGTGCAGCAAAATGGGGCCTGATTTCATTTATGGCTGGCCCACTACGGAGTTCGCACCGACAGGCCCGGAGATGATCGTGCACGCCATATTTCACAAAGAACTGGCAAAGGCCAAAGAAGAGGGCAAATACGAGGAGCTCTACAATTTTTATCTCAGCATCCTCAGAGAACAATGCAGCGTTTTGACCTTTGGCAAGCTTTTCACGACCTGGTATACGGTTAATGAAGTCATCGATCCCCGAGATACCCGTCCACGCATCATAAAGGCACTGCATGCATCCTGGAACAAAAATGAATCCATGCCGGAAAAGAGACGTTTCATCAAACCCGCTTAAGGCGCAGAGAAGGGAGTATGAGAAAAATGGGCAAGAACATGAACGAGGCCATACAAAGATATTATGATATTCAAGAGAAAAACTTCCAAGGCGGAGGTGTCAAACACATTGAAAGGCAACACAAAAGAGGAAAGCTGACTGTCCGGGAGAGAATAGATGTCTTAATCGACCCGGGGACGTTTAATGAACTGGGTTCCTGCGTCGGCACGACAAGTGCACGCATTGACGGCCGAATACCGGAAGCTCCTTGTGACGGGGCCGTGATCGGTACTGCCCGTGTTCATGGTCGCTTGATCATGGTTCATGCAAGCGACTTTACCGTTCTTGGCGGCTCGGTGGGCGCCCAGCACATGTTGAAATTCTCCCGGCCTATCGAGATGGCCGCCATGTGGGGAATCCCCTATATCATCCTGCTTGATTCTTCCGGAGGGCGCCTCGGGTATACGGATGTCCCCATGGGAGGAGTCGATTGGCAGTTTCGGATCCAGTCCATGTACTCCGGCGTTATGCCTCAGATCACGGTCCTTATGGGACCCTGCATTGCCGGGGGTGCTTACATCCCCGCACTATGTGACTTTCTGTTGATGAGCCGGATATCAGCCAACATGTGGCTTGGTGGCCCCCGACAGACTGAGGCGGCAACTTCAGAAAAGATAGACAAGAACGTCGGCGGGGCGGACTACCACATGAAGTTGAGCGGAAGCGTTGATGTGCTGGGCGATGATGACGAAGAGACCATTAAGAAATGCCGCACAATGCTTAAATACCTGCCTCAGAATTTCAGGGAAAAGCCGCCCACCTGGGAACGAACGGATGATCCCCTGCGGGAGGTGGAGGCCCTCAACGATATTGTCCCGGATGAATTTGATCAAACCTATGACATGCACGAAGTCATCAAATTGCTGGTAGACAACGGGGAGATCTTTGAAATCAAGGACGAATACGCCAAAAATCTGATTACCTGTTTCTGCCGGTTCGACGGACAGCCGGTTGGAATCGTGGCCAATAACCCGGCCTACCCCGGAAGCATTTTGGAATTAAACTCCTGTGACAAATATTACCGTTTTTTGCAGAACCTGGATGCCTACAACATCCCGCTTGTCAATCTTATTGATACCCCTCCCGTGGTGCCCGGAGAGTCTGAGGAGGCAAGGGGTCTAATAAGGCATATCTGCAAAATAGCAGATGTTTACAGTACGACAACCGTTCCTAAGATAAGCGTTATCCTGCGCGAGGCCTATGCCGATGCGGGCAGCATGATCATGGGAGGGGTCAAGAGCATGGGCGCAGACCTGACCTTTGCCTGGCCCATCGCCCGTTTTGCCGTTGAGGCTTCAAAGACGGACTACCGGGAAGTTTACGGAAAGGGCATTGAGGACGATGCCTATGAATCCTATCTCAACCGTTCGCGTGAGGTTGTGGATGTCTTCGAGGTGGGCCGGACATGGACCTCTCAGATGATAGACGAAATTATACTCCCAAAGGATACACGCAAGAAAATCATCGGCGCCCTTGAAATTACAAAAAAGAAAATAGAGAAGTTGCCGAAAAGGGCAAAAAACCACGGCTCGTCCCCAGTTTGATTCAACATCGTTCTTGGGAAAGAAAGTTGATGAAGAAGAAGAATGACTTGAAGCGCGATCTTTTCATAAAACGTAAGGAGCGCCAGCATCAAAACGTCTCCCTCCACGGTGTAGGTGAGCGACGAAAATGCTTTTTTAAATTCCACACCCCCTGCTATGTTGCAAATATAGCGCCGCAGTTAAAAGACTTCCCGGGAAAATTCCGCCGGAGGCAGTCCGTGAATCTGATCGGCGATGGCGTTCATTTTCAGGTAGGCCTTTGAATTCACACTATGCGGCCGAATCAGGTTGTATTGACGAAACCGCCAGAAGGACGTGGCCACAGCGCCGTATATCACGAAGGCCTGCAGTTGTTCCTTTTCCGCGGGTTCGATCCGCCTGAAGCTCTGGTAACCGTCCACCAGAACCCGCGTTTTTTTGCGATCCACCAAGCCGTCCGTCGTGCAGGCACCCACTGCGCACATACCCAGATCAAAAACAGTATAGTAGCGGCACGCTTCTTCGAAGTCGATGATGGCCACCAACTCGTCGCCCTTGAACAAGGTGTTATCGTAAAAGATGTCACCATGAATAAGGCCCCGGTGCAGATCCGGATTGATGATCTGTTCCAGGTACGCCTTTTTCTCTTTCAGCCAGGATCGGTATTCGGCATTGGCCGGGGAGAAAATCACCTCGTCAAAGGATTTCAAACCGTAGGCGAACCGGTTCGGCAGGCCCCCCGGAGCTTCGATCTGATGCAGTCGGGCGATTTCCCGGCCAAGTCGATAAAGCATTGGCGGCTGCATCTGCTTGGGGACAGACCCTTGCAGATACCGCTTGATGATGACCGGATTGCCCTGGTGTTCGGTTACCGGACAGCCGTCGGATGCGCTGACGACCCGGGTGGTGGGAAAACCCCGTTCTTCCAGGTGCCTGAGAAGATCGGCCAGTTGTTCGACTTCACTGAAGGTCTTTTCATCGTAGATGGACAGGATAAAAAAGCCGGCCGTGGTCGTCAGTATAAAACTCGAGTTGGCCTGCCCGCCCTTCATATTTTCGAAGTCGCTGACTCGGCCGAGGTCGTATCTTGAAACGATACGCTTTATATCGTCCAGGTCGATTTGGGTATAGATCGCCATAGGGTATCCTGGGTGTTTATGGTTGCCTCCCCGTCAAAACAGGTTTATGCGCCTCGCTGTCCGGTCACTCAGCTCAGGGCTTAATTGCGGGATTTAATCTGTAATCGTGGTATACAACCGCTTCATTGTCAGATGTAAGATGGATATCCAATTCGATAGAATCAACTCCTATTTCCATTGCTTTTTAAAATCCTGCCAAAGTCTTTTCCGGCGTTAGTCCTGCCGCCTCTCTATGCCCAATGATGTTTAGATCTCCAGCAATAGCATTAGTATTTGCAATGAATAGGAAGATGAAAGCAAAGATAAGGATTATTATTCCAACTGATCTTTTGATGTTTATAATTACCCCTTTCATAAAAAAGCCCCAACTATTCTTTTAAAAGCTGAGGCTTTCACCAATTAAATCATTGCTCCCCCTTAAGGAGAGTTTGTAATTTTAACAAACTCAATATTCACAATGAATTTCCGCGCAATTTCTAACCTATACCGTATCGTAATCGTTGCTTTTTGAGCACCTGCCCCCAGGGGGTCCTATCCTCACAGGCTTTTTATTAAAAGTTCTTCAGGGGTTTTGCCGAAGGATTTATCACTTACTCTCTTTCTGTAATGTCAGATTCCAAATATCCGGGTCACCGCTGCTGGTTGCAATAACAGGCCTTTTGGCTACCCCCAGAACGCTTTGAGTCTTATCGGGCATAGCTGTATTCATATAAGCTCGAAGCTCACCCATGGTTACGATATTGTCTTTTGGCCCCATATTTTGATATCCGTCAGCTTCGCCGGAAAGCCCTTTGATTAAAGAATGCGTAAAGGCGCCGTTGGCCCAGGATGTATGTTCAATCGCCTGTCGATCCGTATCGGCTCCAACCATGAAAATCCAGCCTTTGGGGACCTTCTTCTGGCGGCTCATTTTATATATTTGAGGAACAATGGATAAGCCTCTATGGCCGCGAGTAATGATTTTGCCTGCATGACAGGTATCCACAAGGACAATGACATTTTTTGCTTTACGTTCGTTTAAAACAGAGCGAACTCTATCCATTCTAAAACCGGTAGCCGGAATTAATATATCTGTATCATAGCAGGCGAAATAGACCTTTTCAGGATCTTCCGGGTCTGGATACCCGTGGCCGGCCCAAAACAGAACAATTTGGTCCTCCGGCCCTGCTTTAGTTAACCAAGACTCCAGAGCAATCAGTATGTTTTTCCGGGTAGCTTTTTCATTGATCAATAAATTGATGTGGCTTTCGCTCCAGTTCAGCTTTTTTAAAGTGTTTGCAAAAGCTTTTGCGTCATCATCTGCAAAGATCAGATTCGGCAAACCATTATTTCCGGAATATTTATAACTGGATAGGCCAATGATTACCGCCCAGCTTTTACCAATAATTCCCTTATCAAATGAAGCTTTGGTCTGCTGTGTTTGTTGATCGGTTGTTGCCTTCAGCGCCGGTTCTATCAGTCTGGCAGCATATTTTTTCTCCAATCTTGATAATTCAGAGGTATTGTCAGCAAGTAAGAATTTACCTGACCCAAGGAATATGTCGTTAGCAAATATTTTAGTGGACCACAGGCCGGAAGGATGGACATATTTAAGATCTAATTTTAACCAATTTGCTGTATACCAATTGAAATCTTCAACGAGTTGAATAAAACTTTTTGTTCCATACATTTTGCCGTTTGGTTTATACCATTCAAATTTAAATTTATATTTGGAATTGGGTACAAGATCCATTAATTTTGCAACAAAATAAACTTGCTTTCCATCTCCTTTAATAAATTTCTTTGTTATATTTATTGGACCTCCCCTGTCCTTATTAAAATTTTCGCAAAAGAATATTTCATAATGTTCTATTTTTTTGGGCTGGGTCTTTGTGACTTTACCTGGAGTTACACAACCGGTAATCATATTTGATATTAAAAAGAAACCGAGAGACATCCTGATAAGGAATTTAATTTCCATAATTATATCTCCTATCCTGAATTGATATTTAATCTGGTATTTGAACTGAAACAGCAAACACTAGGTTTACTACAGGTTTAAAGGGATATGAACCTGCTTTCTGGAAGGTAATGTATGACGGAAGGGTGGTTGTTTGTCAAATAAAATACACCACTACATGTTGTATCGGCCGAAATGGGATTTGGACTGCAGTCAAAAGCGGCTGCCGATCAACCTTAAAAATCGATATGGTGGGTGCCAAGATTTTAAAAAATGAGATTTTCAATCAAATATGTGACAACTATTCAGTGTTTCGGCATTGAAAGAATATTCTTTTAATTCGAAACGTTTTATTAATGAAAAAAC
>SDBT01020010.1_pt1 | contig 10477 bp, 9 predicted proteins | sample 2277101 | NCBI WGS metagenome assembly SDBT01 (sample SAMN10404973, study PRJNA504765) | marine sediment metagenome | isolation source: marine sediment core GS10_PC15, 103 cmbsf | place: Arctic Ocean: Southern Knipovich Ridge | collected 2010
CGAAATGAATGCTGGCAACTGGGTTAGCATCAACGGTATCCCCTATCTTTGTGTTCTCATTAACAATGACACCCCGACGGAAATTACTATCGAAGCCCCTGGCCTTCGTGAAGCAGTTGCCAATGATGATGATGTTGTTGGTTATGTCGATGGTAACAAGATTGATCTCGCTGCTGGCTATGCCATCGGTTTTGACAAAGAGATTAAAGTTGATGACGGCTCTGCCGCAGTCCCGAACGGGACTTTGCAGGTTGGTCAGTTGGTAACATTCGGCGACGGTACTGCCGGCACCCGAACCCGTTACACGATCATGGAAATCACTGTCGGTGCGACTGAACACGACATCCTCTTGGATCGTCCTCTGGAAGTTGCTCTGTCCGACAATGATGAAGTGAATTACGGCCCGGAAGCCGGCGGATTTAATTTCGCCTTTCACCGCAATGCCATGACCTTGGTCATTCGACCGTTGCAGTTGCCGCAAGCCGGCACTGGTGCTCGCGCCGCGAATGCCAGCTTCAACGGCGGAACCATGCGAGTGGTCATCACCTACGATGGTACCAAGCAGGGCCACTTGGTCACGCTGGACTTCCTCGCAGGTATTAAAGTACTCGACACCGATCTTGGTGCCGTCTGCTATTCCTAAAGAAAGGATCAGAGGGACTTCGGTCCCTCTGATTTTAATATCAATGCAAGAAGAACGATTCGCCGTACTTGAGACCGATGTAAAGTATGTTAAAGGTCAAGTCGAGGAGATTCATCTTGCTCTATGCGGCACCCCGGAAGCACCGGGGTATCCTGTACGACTGGATCGATTGGAGCAAGCAGAGAAGACTCGATCTAAGATAATGTGGCTCTTCGGAGTTACTTTTATCGCCGGCCTATTTGAAAGGTTCATGAGATGAGTGTGGAAAATTCGAGGGGACTCGCATTCATCCGTAAAGTCCTCTACCAGTTGAAGCGGGATTACGGATTATCTATAAATGTTAACTTCCGAACCTCTTCAATGATAGACTCTAAGACTTTACAAAAGACAGTCGTAGTGGATTCATTCAAAATCGCTAGGGCTATCTTACTGCCCTCGAACATGGAGCGTGCCTTTGTATATTCGCTCCCTATGATCGCATCGAATAAGAATTTTACCTATGGTGCCTTGTTTGATCTTGATCGACGCAGACTTATTATCGATGCCAAAGATATTCCAGCCACTGTCACCTTGGACAATGACATGTGGCTGATCTTTGACGGCAAGCGATACGATCTTGAGGAGATTCATGAATTTGAATTCTCGTCGGGCTTCATGTTGGTTGTTAAGCAAGCCACGAACGTTGTCCTTAACAATACTATCAAGCGGTCTTACGAAACACCGCTTGATCTAGTTCAAACTGTAACTGCGATAGTGTCATGATTAACGTCAATTGGAATCGCTGGATACTGGCATCAGCCTTTACCCATTTTACTGATCGTGTCGGAGAGAATTTGGTTCTTGATGGGATGGATCGAGATGGATTAGACAAAGATCCACTATTCGCAGAGTTTCGACTAGACGGCCCCCGTATCTTGCAACTGAACAAGAACTATTACCGATTATGGTTCGCAGTCAATATCGTGGTAACAGCCGCGATTGACCCTGTCGATCTCACTAAGAAACACGATCTAATCGGGGATATTGCCAATGCCTTCACCCTTGAAATGGCCATCAACAAGTATGGCCCGGATGTCGGTGATGACGATAGTCTTTTAGAGTGTGCAACTCTTTCAGATGACTTTCCAGTCCGCGTCAACATTCTCGGGCAAATTGACAAAGACGTAAGGATTGAACAAGCGACTATTGAAGGTCAATACTTACTCTACTTGACAACCTCGTAGGAGATCCTTAATATGGCAAGAATTGAATTGCGGAATTCAATCATTCGTATTGTCGATGGCCATTCCGCAACAGGCGCAGTGAACAATGGTCCCGGATATGTGTCCGGTGATACCACTATGACCACTAACGTCTTTACCACTGAGTTGGAGCCGAATATGCGATTTACTGTCGTCGGGTCAACCCTGACGCACATTATCTCGTCTGAAGTTGGCGACCCCAACACCAGCGTTACCTTTACGCCTGCCCTTGATGGCACCGTAGATAATGCTGCTGTAATCACTGTAACCGGTCGAACTCTTGAAGTCAATGTAGGTGACGGAAACGTTACTTTCAGCGAGAAGAAAGAGTACAATTACGACCTTAACCGTGGCGATCTCGATACTGTTCGGGAAGGCAACCAGATTCCAATGGATGTCTCTATGAGCTTCGTCTATGATTTCCTCAAGTCCGCAAGCGGTGACACTGTTCCCACTGTGGAAGAGGCTATGAAACAGACTGGCCTAGCATCTACTTGGGTTAGCTCTTCTTCGGATGCTTGCGAACCGTATGCTGTTGATATTGAAATCGAGCATACTCCTATCTGTGCTGGAACCGATAAAGAGCGGGTTGTATTGCCCGACTTCCGGCAAGAATCCTTAGACCACGATCCGAGAGAAGCTACTGTATCGGCCACTGGTCGATGTAACGCGGTTCAAGCAACCTTGACGCGAGGTAATCCATAATGGCTAGAATCGAACTTCGTAATACTACTCTTCGTATCGTTGACGGGTACACCGCAACGGCTGCTGTCAATTTGACCGCCGGTTATGTATCCACTGACATTGAAATGGAAATCGACACAGTTGTCGCGTCTGGTATCGTATTAGAACAGACTCGTTTCACAGTCACTGGCTCCAGCTTGACTCACCTAATCACTAAGGACAATGGAAGCCATAAAATTGTGGTTGACATTGGAGCGGCAAGTGGTGGAACTTGGGCCATGACCTTTGAAGGTCAGACTACTGGCACGATTGTATATAACGCATCTGCCGCAACTGTCTTGGCTGCTCTGGAAGCCTTGTCCAATGTAACCGCTGGTGTGGACTTCACTGTTACTGGTGCTGGTGTTCAGACGACTGATCCCTGGATCATCCAAGTCAAGACTACCAGCCCTGTTCATGGTCAGATTGCTCGAACCTCCTCAGGTGATGGTGCTCTATTGACCGCGTCCGATACTTTGACTTTCGTCAACACTGTCACTGCGGGTGGCGGAGGCGGTGGCATCGGTGGTGTAACCCATACCATCACCTTTACTCCTGCTCTTGATGGAACAGTTGCCAACAATAATGTCATTACTCTTACGGGCCGTGCCCTTGAGTTCAATGTCGGCGATGGCAACGTCACTTGGTCTGAGAAGAAGGAGTACAACTACGACCTCAATAAAGGCAACTTGGATACGGTTCGACAAGGAAATGAAATACCGATGGATACTAGTATCAGTGCGGTATATGATTTCATCAAGGCACCAGCCGATGATCTGACTCCGACGTTTGAGGAAGCCCTCAAGCAGACTGGTCGAGCATCCGCGTGGGTTAGCTCTTCGAGCGATCTTTGTGAACCGTATGCGGTTGATATTGAAATCGATCACATCCCGACTTGTGCGGGTGTGGATAAGGAAACTGTAACCATTCCCGACTTTCGACAAGAGTCCGTGGACCACGATCCTCGGGAAGCAACTATTTCGGCGACTGGGCGTGCAAATGCCACGCAGGTCACTGTTACTCGCGGTTAACCAAACCCCTCCCCCGCAAGGGGGAGTCTTTTACTCCGAAAGGTCATGCAATGAAGCTGTCAGGACATACATTTGATGAACCCGCTTTGGTCTATTGCGTTCTTCCTCGTGATGAGGAATCTATAGTCTTTAAGTGCGGCCCCGTACTCGATTATGATGAATATGAGGCTCTTTGCCCACTCCCCAAGCCCCCAATTCAGATCCACAAAGGTGGGGTTAAGGTGCCAGATTTGTCCGATGTGACTTATCTACAACAAGTCTCGAATCGATCAGATCAGCGTATTAACTATATTGTCCTTAAGTCTTTATCGTATACAGAAGATCTTGAGTGGGAAACGGTTGATATGAAAGACCCTAAGACTTGGGACAATTATACGCAAGAGTTAAAGGATTGCTATTTTACAGCAACTGAAGTTCAACGTATTCAAAATGCTTGCTTTGAGGCTAATAGTCTTTCTGAGGCTAGAGTTGAAGAAGCTCGTGCAAATTTCTTTGCTGGGCTAGAGGAGCAGAAAGCAAGCGAATCCTCTGGCCCGACGCTCGCACAAGAGACTATATTATCTGGCGAAGTTGTGAGCGGCTCGGAATAAGACCTCCACATGTAAAGGAATCATGGGATGATTGTGCCCCGTATATACAGGCTCACGTGCTCGCGTTTCATCAGACTCGCGAGCATGAGGAGCATGAACTCATAGTAGCACAGGCCAAAGCCAATGCCGGTAGTAAAATCTAAATTACTTGCCATATCGCTCAAGAAAGAGAAATTAACCAAGAGGGAAACTGAACGGGTTGTCAATGCCGTTACTTTCGGCATTAAGGCATGGGTTAAAGCGGCCGAGGGTGTAATACCAGTCTACTCTGGGGCGTCAAGAGCCTCGCTTGATCAACTTGCGGCCACTGTGGGGGTGAACGTGTCAACAAGCCCGACACCGAATGCAGTTAAGCGTCTTGGCCCCACCGAGATTGCTAAGAGGCAAGACCAAGCACGTTCTGAGAGTGAAGGTGGCATTAAGGTTTCTTCGAAGCAGATAGTATTCTTCTTCAGAAGTACCCTGCAGTGGTTAGTCGACAATGAACTTGGGCAAGCCAATGACGCGATTGCTAGAAGTGGGAATTTGATAACCCCTATCCCATACAATTTTATAGCATTCGCAAACAGAGTCGCACAAGGCGTTATGTTAAAGCGATTGAGAGGCAGGACGATTGATCTTACAGGGATGGTGAATGTCAAGGCAATTCGTTGATATTGGTATCAAACTATGACTGAGCAAATCTTAAATGAAATCGTATTTAATACGGCTGGTGCTGTTAAGGCGATAGACGCTCTCGCGAATAAGCTTGATAAGTATTCCAAGGATTTGATTAAGACGTCTCAGGCCGAAGACAAAGCATCTCAGTCAGCTAAGCAAGCGAGAGCCTTCTTTGATAAATTAGCGGGTTCTACAGATAAAGCTTCAACCTCTGCTAAGAAGTTAGCAGCAGCCACTAAAGCAGCTACGGCGGCTAGCAGAAGGAATACTAATCAGGTTAATAAGCAGAAGAAGTCTGCTGATGATCTTGGAGTTTCCTGGACATCTGTAAAGAGAATCTTTGCTGGTCAAATAATCTTTCGGGCTTTATCTGCCATAACCAATCAGATGAGAGACTCTGTTGGTGTCGCTCAAGAACTTGGAGTCAAATTAGCTGAAGCTATTACGATTGCCCCCGGTGAACTTGCTTTATCTATAAAAGGTGTTGAGCGTCTTGGTATTGAAGTTAGAACTTTATCTCAGTCTTTCGGTGTCGATCAAGTTGAATTAGCAACTGCAGCTTATCAAGTCTATTCTAACCAGATTGGAAATGCTACAGAATCTACTAAATTTTTAGAACAAGCAGTTCTCTTCGCTAAAGCTACGGTTACTAATACTGCAAATGCTGTTGATTTATTGTCTGGGGTTATTAACTCTTATGGATTAGAGGCAGGCGAGGCAGCAAGGGTTTCAGATGTTTTCACTAAAGCTGTTGAACTTGGTCGATTTCGTATTGATGATATTGCTAATTCAATGGGGCGAGTTAATCCTATTGCTGCCCAATTGGGAATTAGCATAGAGGAAGTAGCTGCGGCATTTGCCACTCTTACTATTAAGGGCGTTAGTCCTGATAAGGCGATGACTCAGCTTTTAGCTACTATGCTAAAATTAGTTAAGCCTTCAACTGCATTATCAAAGGCTTTGGGTCAAATTGGGTTCACCAATATTAAAGCTGCTACTTCTACTTTGGGGTTAGTTGGTACTCTTAAAGCATTAGTAGCAACAACTGATGGATCTGTTGAAGCCTTGGGTAGAATGTTTCCTCGTGTTCGTGCCATTCAAGGTATTTTAGGTCTAGTTGGGGATGAGGGTGAGCGTTTTGATAGTATCTTTAAGGAGATTCAGAATACTGCTGAAGGTACAACTAAGAAATTTGCCGCATTCATTTTGGCTACTGATGCTGAAGAATTTAGACGCAATATCCAGACAATAAAGAATCTCTTTGTTGAAGATTTTGGTAAAGGTGTCATAAAGACGGTTAATGAGGTTCTTGCGGCTCTAGGTGGAATTCCTGGTGCAGCCAATAAAATACAAGTTGCATTTGAACTAATAGCTGTTGCCTTTGCGGGATTGGCCTTGAGGCAAGTTATCCTTGGGTTCATTGCTCTTCGGGCTCAAATGGCCGGGGCTACTCTTGCAGCTTCGGGTCTGACTGCCGCACTTTTTAGGATACCATTCGCAGCTTTAGCGATAGGTGCTGCCGCATTGGGGCAAGGTCTAGCTTTTCTTGTAAATCAATTCATTCTTGGCGGTGCTGAAGCAGACAGAATGGCTGCCCGAGAGAAAGCACTGGAACAATCAACTAAAGAGTTGGCCTCAGTTGTTGCAGACTCGGCCGGTATTGGACTCGATGCTGTTCGGGATGCTGCTAATGCCCAGCTTGATGCTGTTATCAATTCAATCAGAGAGCAGGTTAAAGCACATGAGGAACTAGGATCTAGGATCAAGTTCCTAGGACAAGAAGTCACTAATGACCTGCTAGACGAACTCGACCGTAGACTTAAAGCCTTCCAAGACTTTGCCGACGACAGTAGCACGGCTATTGTCGATGCTGCTAAGCGGACAGCCAGTATAGATAAAACTATCGCCCGGATCAAAGTACAAGGTGAACAAGCCGCCTTTGATGCCACCCTGCGAGGTCGAAGTAAGGTTGAACAGCGTCGGCGTAAAGACGCTAGAGCCTTGTCCCTCATAAAAAGAGCCAACCTTACTGTAATAGCAGAAGAACGCAACCAACTATTAAAGACAGCAGAAGCAGAAGCAAAAGGCGGCAGGTTCGCCAAGATAGCCACTGATGCTAGAATCAAGGGCCTTGAGAAGCAGAAGACTGAAATTCAGAAGACTGCCGTAATCTTCAAAGGTCTGTCTCCGACCATTAACAAGGCTACTAATGACTTGGCTGGCATGACGGCTGAAGCTAAGAGATTGGGCGAAGAGTTAGCAAAAGCTGTTGAAGTACTAGATTTTTCAAAAGCTTTAAATATTCTTGGCAGACTTGATCTTGAGATTACGAACTTTGAAGAAGTACAAAAGGATATTGAAACTGTTGTGGGCGATGCTTTTGGTCAGACGGTGACTGGCTTACGTGAGGGTCTTACTAATCTCTTCGCTGACAAACAGCCTATTAGTTTTAAGCTTGACCAAGTTCGGAAAGAGGTAACAGCCTTATTCAAGGATCGTCCAGTGCCCCTAGAGATTCTATTGAAATTTGGACAATTGGGTGGTGATGTAAAGGGTGCTACTTTTGAGACAATACTTAAATTCTTGGGCTTACAAAAAGAGCAAGTAAAGACGATTTTGGCATCAGTCAAAAGTGACTTAGTCATAGGAGTTACAAGAACTGTTGAAGAGGCTCGGGCGGAGATTGAAAAGATATTGAGTCAAGGGGCACCTAATAGGTTTGGTGGCTTTAGTTTTGAGGGAGTAACGCCAGAGACTGTTGCAACTCTTAATACTCTTGCTGCTGCTATTCTAATAGTTAAAGAGGCTTTGGCGGTTGATAAGGGAGAAGAGATTAGCGCTGAGAAACTTAAGACCTTTTCTCAGGTGGCCTCTACTCTTACGCCGCAACTTGACGCTTTAAGAGAGCAAGGTCTTGGTCCTGTAGCAGATGCTTTTGAAGAACTTGCAGGAAAGATTCAAACTATAGAAAATAAGATAGGTCGCGTTAAGGGAATTGGTAACCTTTCTGAAGATGTTAGGAAATTCCTTGAGGAACTTCTTAAGACAAATCAAGTAGCACCTGGTGTGGGTCAATCCTTAGATAATATAGGGACTAAAGCAGAATCTAGCGCTATTAAAGCAAATGCTTTAGGTAACCAGACATCAGCTATTGGGCCCAAAGCACAGGATGGGGCCAATAAAGCAGTCTCTGCATTACAGACTATTGGACCCGCAGCAGGCGCACAAATACCACAAGTAAATGCTCTCGCTGCTGCTCTTGCCAGCTTGGCTACTCAACGGGCCGCTGCCGCGACTGTCGCGACTGGTGGTCAAATACCTGCCTTCTTTGCGGGAGGTGGACCAACGCAATCAAGGGGCACTGACACCGTGTCGGTGCAAGCTGCCCCAGGTGAAATGTTCGTAAATGCTGCAAGCTCTCGACGGTTCATCCCTGAATTGACAGCAATCAACCAGGGACGAGCACCAGAGCCTCGCAACAATTCACAAGTCACCAATAATTCGTTCTCGGGTGATATTAATATCAATGTACCATCAGGCGCCAAAATAGATGGACGTTCAATTACCCAAGATATTCGTCGCGAACTTCGCAGAAAGACTTCATCTCTTAGCTAGGAGACCCAAATGTTACGCTCTTTTCTTGAGAGGGTTCATGCCAAACTGTTTGGCCTTCAAACCCACCTGACTAATTTCGGTGGCCGCTTTGCGGTAGAACACCGAGACAGGCACGGAGTGCTCAAAGGCATCTATGATATACCCAACGGTATTGTAGATGAAGGACTCAACCATATCCTGGATACCCAATTTGCTGCGGGCACCCCAGTTACGGCTTGGTTCATCGGTATCGTTGATAACTCAGGCTTCTCGGCCTTTGCGGCTGCGGACGTGATGAGTAGCCACACTGGTTGGAATGAGTTCACTACGTATACTGAGGCTACGCGAGTTGCGTGGGCCGAAGATGCTGCAGCGGCTCGATCAATTACGAACACCACGTCTGCTGATTTCGCTATCACAGGTAGTGGAACCCTTAAGGGTATCTTCTTGGTCTCCAACAATACTAAATCTGGTACGACCGGGGTTCTATGGGCCACGGCCGCATTCGCATCGAATGTTGCTGTTGTCAATGGCGATTCACTGAAAATTACCTACACGGTAAGCGGTTAATCTCAAGGGGCCTGAAAGGGCCCCTTTTCTTTGGAGCATCTCATGGCTATTAAAGTCGGCACATTCACCCAGAAGACTTCTGCAGGTACCCAGGCTATTTCTGGTCTTGGATTCACCCCGCAGGTTGTTCTATTCTTCTCTAGTGGTGCTCTAGCTTCAGGAGCCTATGAGGATCACTTTAATGCTATGTTTGGTATGGCGGTTGGCCTCACGGCCGCCGATATGGGGTCAGTGTCCTGCTCTAGTGAAGATGCTAAAACTACAGGTACCCATAATGTTACAGGACGGGCCGCCCAGAAGGCTATCACTATCTGTGAATTTGGTGAAGTCACGAAAGCAGAGGCTGACTTAGATAGTTTTGATGCCGATGGCTTCACTCTTGATTGGACTACTGCTGATGCAACAGCACGTATTATCAACTACATTGCTCTTAGTAGCTTTTCTGATGTTAAGATAGTTGAATGGAAAATGGCAGCAGGCGCCGGCAATCAATCCATAACGGGTGTAGGCTTTATTCCGGACGCAGTTATCAACATCCATGAGTGGAATGCCGTAGACGCTGCCACGCCGTATATCAATGCTACGGGCGGTATCGGAATCGGAGCCTTTACCTCCGCAGACGAATGGTGCATCGGCACAGTAGATAAGGATTCAAATGATACCTTTAACTCTACGGCGACAAGCAATGTTGACCTTTTCGCGTCACCCAGCACCACAGAGACTTTTAAGGCCGCCGCGTTCGTGTCGATGGACGCAGACGGGTTCACTATTGATCCCGCCGCCACAGGCACACCTCCGTGCCGTATGTATTCTCTCTGTCTAAAGGGCGGCCATACGGTTAAAGTCGGGAGCATGATAAAGCTCAATAATGTGCCTGGCGCTCTTGCCGAGTCCACTGCCTTTAGACCCGGTGGCCTGATATTGACATCAGCTGATCCCTTGTCGGTTAAATCAGTAAGCGCTGATTCAGTCATAAGTGTCGGGGTTATAGACCGAGACAGTCAGCATGTAATGGAGTTCTTCTCCGATGAACTGGCTACGTCCAATACAGCTATGGTCAATATTGTTGGTCGTGGCATCCTTCGTAATACGAACCATGACTCTACTATTGAGACGCAAGGCTACGCAGGACACTTTACAGAAGACGGTTTCCGGATTGATTTCGGCAAGACACTGAGCCCGAAGCTAGACTTGAACTATATCGCTTTCGAGGAGACACTCCGTCAAGGAGAACCACTATTGGTAGCCACGGGTGTCTTTGACAAGAAGACATCTAATGGAGTCCAGAATATTAGTGGTGTGGGCTTTAAGCCTAAGGTCTTAATGTGTTGGATGTCTGGGGCTACAGCAGATGACACGTGGCAAGACTTCCTGCGGGCCGGCTTTGGGGCCGCTACGTCTACATCTAACCGCTTCGCGGCAGGA
>SDBT01020011.1_pt1 | contig 10476 bp, 5 predicted proteins | sample 2277101 | NCBI WGS metagenome assembly SDBT01 (sample SAMN10404973, study PRJNA504765) | marine sediment metagenome | isolation source: marine sediment core GS10_PC15, 103 cmbsf | place: Arctic Ocean: Southern Knipovich Ridge | collected 2010
TTCGATGACCCTGAAAGAGCTGGCTAAAGGATTTGACCTTGAAATGGAAACAATTATCAGCATTTTAGAAATTCCTCATGATGTACCGGATTCAACAAGAATATTTGATCTTGAGGAGATAGAGGAGCTAATGACCCTGAAAACAGTAAAAACAGAGCTGTTAAAATATTTATCCAAGAGCTGAAAGATGCTATCGGCAGAACCTTATAGAAGGCTGATCGATGGTTACAAACTTCACATAATCTTCATCAAGTCTCAATGGGTTTTATACATAAATAGTTTAATTTATGGTTAAAGTATATAAAAAGAAAACAGGAGGTAGTAAAATGAAAAAGATCATTTTAACGGTTTTACTGATGAGTTTGACGGTTTTTGCTGCACTAACAATCTCTGCAGCGGATTTTGGCGCAAAGGGCGCCTTGAAGGCGGATGATTTAACACTCTCAGATATGCTTACCTTTGCAATACAGGATGAGTATCTCGCAAGAGCGGAATACGCACAGATTATCCAGGAATACGGCCCTATAAGGCCTTTCATCAACATCGTCAAGGCGGAAGAGAGGCATATAAGTTACCTCAGTCCCCTTTTCGAGAAATACGGTTACAAAGTACCTGAAGACAGTGCGAACGAACATGTGGTTATTCCGCAGAGTATTAAGACAGCCCTCGAAATTGGCGTTAACGCGGAGATTGAAAACATCGCGATGTACGAGTCCTTTTTAGAGAAAGATTTACCGGAGGATGTTCTTGTTGTTTTTAAAAAACTTCAGGCCGCGTCGGAGAATCATCTTAGAGCTTTCAATAATGGACTGAGAAGATACTAACTTTATTGATTTGCTTTGAAGATTCAGGCCCGGCATGCCCTCTATCAGGGATGCCGGGCCTTTTTTTATAGCATTTTCGTATTCAACAAACCCCTCTAAACTTTTGTCCGGCTAAAAACCATGAAAATATGTTTAATTCATTGTTATGCAAGGGATTAATTAATTTTCTATTAAATAGTTTCAAATCGGGTTTACATGGATATGATAGAAACAGCCTTTGTTCAAACCATGTAAGTCTTAATATATAAGAAAATAAAAGACTAAGGTATATTGGCACGCTAATTGCTTATATTATAATATGAAAGATTTTAATGCAGCGAGTACAATTTTTTAAAAATACGAACTTCGCCCTTTCACAGATTATCTTCCCATCATTTTATTATCTGTATCTGTTTAGAGCGATCTGACATTTAAGGAGTCACGTCATGAAAAGATTAATATCCATCATCATTATTCTCTATGTTGTTTTTATTCCGCTGATACTATGGGCTGCTGGAGGCAAAGAAGCAGAATCTCCCAAAGAAAGAGGGGTATACCTTTCAGGAATAGGTGTTATTGTCCCTCCACAGGAAGTGTACATCGATTCCTATATCGCTTCTATTGATTATCACTATCCGAGGCCCGAGGATGCGGTAGGTGTAGCCCTTTATTCAGGGCACAGGCAGGTATCTACAAGAGGCCAGGAGGAAGTGGTTCAGATAGGGATTCAGGGGAGAGAGGTCCGCTTTGAAGATCTGCCGCCGATGAACCTGGCGTTTGTCATCGATAAAAGCGATTCTATGAGTGAGCAGGACAAAATAGATTGGGTAAAAGAGGCTTTTGATATTTTTATAGAGCGAGTGCGGGACAAAGATTTTGTCTCTTTAGTGGTCTTTGATGATGAGGCGAAGGTCATCTTTCCCTCCACTCAGATGAAAACGACGCAGAAGCGTGAGAAGTTTAAAAATGCTGTTCAGTCGATAATTCCGGGCGGGGAAGACAACCTCGAGGCCGGGCTCATGCTTGGTTACCAGCAGGTACAGGCCAACTTTCGGAAGGAATATACAAACCGTGTTCTCTTGCTGTCGGATGGAACTGAAATGTCGGCAAGACTCAAGCGTGAAGGGGCCAAATCAGGCGATATCCGGGTGTCGCTCATCTGGAACAACAGGAACGATCTTGACCTGCACGTGATCTCACCATCAGGCGAAGAAATATCCTACCAGCATAAAAGATCGCGGGACGGCGGAGAGCTTGACGTGGACATGAATGTTCAAGGAGAAACGACAAAACCTGTGGAAAACATCTACTGGCCTAAAAACGGCGCCCCGGCGGGGCGATATAAGGTTTATGTACAGAATTTTGCTTATCACGAACAGGGTACTCACGTAACCGGATTCACGGTCGAGGTGATGAAGAACGGCGAGGTGAGACACTATGACAGAACAATTTATGGAACAGGTAGACGAAGCAACCGGGTTATATGTGAATTTGACTACCGGGGTTCAGGGTCCGGAGGAGGAGAGCTCACGGAAATTTTTATGATGGCAGAAGATTTTAAGGAAATGGGCATCAATGTTTCTACCATAGGAGTCGGGGCTGCTTTTAATCTGGAATTAATGAGGGAACTGGCGGATAAGGGGGGAGGGAGCTCCAGGTTTATCTCGAGCAGGGAAGAAATGGAAAAAACCTTCGGCAGTGATCTGGACAGAATGGTTGTGCCCGAGGCCAGGGACCTTCACATACAACTGGAGTTTTTACAAAATGTTGAAATAATAGGGACCTGGGGGTACAACAACCGGATAGAGGGAAATACCATCAATTATTACTTATCTACCCTGCATCACCGGGACTATGAAACGATTTTAGTACAGATACGGATTCCTCCTCAGAGACTGCCGGGATTAACGAGAACGAAAAACCTTGCCCGTTTTTCTCTCACATACAACGATTTGAGAGGAAGAAAGCACTATATGGGGCCTTTTTTTATAAAGGTAAAATATGTTGATATGGAGTCACCCGTTGACGGCTTTTCCGATGGGATGGTGCTGCAGTCCGGCACCATGCTGCATTTTGCGCAGGCTATGAAGAGAATTGGAGAGCTCTATTATTTAGAGGAGGTACAGCCTGCCCTGGACCTTACAGTTTCAACCCTGAAAGAGCTGAAGAACGCAAGGCTCAGGCTGGACAATGAAGTGTTTGATGACGGGATTGAGATTCTTGAAAGATATATTGGCATCCTCGGGCAGGACCTGGCACTGGGCGAGACACAGACAAGAAGGATCGCCATGGATGAGGAAATAGCTCCCTCTGTGCGGGAACGGTCGCTGGGGGGCCACCTGGAAAACCTGTTCCGTGAGATGACACTGGATCTTGGCTCAAAGGGAAGAGGGACCATCTCAATATCAGGTTTCACAACCAGGGACGGGAAACCTTCGGGACTTGTGACCCTGCTCAATGAGATGGCGTTGATGGAGGTTGCAAAACTCGACACCCTTACGGTAATTGAGCGGGCTAAACTGGATATGATCCTGGATGAACAGAAGCTTGCCCTCAATGACCTTATGGACACTTCCAACGCGATTGAAATCGGAAAGTTACTTACCGCAAATTACATCCTGACGGGATCTGTTGTTGAAATGCCCGGCTCCGTGATGATATTCGGAAGGGTCATAAATGTAGAGACAGCGGAGGTTGAATCGGTTGCCCAGGTCATTGTTCCTAAAAACAGTGATGTGAGAGCGCTGCTTTAATAAAAAGAATTACCTTCAGGATTGTCTGAAGTGTATTTATCAGTGATTTTGGCAGCAGAAATGTTCTTATAACTTTTAAGGAGAAAAAAATGAAAAAGTATATATTCCTCGGTATTTTTTTTATAATTAGCCAGATGCTGTGGGCAGGTGGGGCAAAAGAAAAAGAAGCCGCCCCGGAACGGGCAAAATACCTCGTGGGGAAAGGCATAATAATTCCCCCTGAGGAGATCCATGAAGAGTCTTACGTCGCATCGGTGGACTATAATTATCCTGAGCCGGACAGCTCTTTCGGCGTGAGGTTCTATTCCGGCCACAAGCAGATATCAACAGGAGGTCAGGAAGAACTTTTCATAATAGGTATCCAGGGGAGAAGGCTGACCTTTGAGGATTTACCGCCCATGAATCAGGCATTTGTCATTGACAGGAGCGGCTCCATGTACCAGAGGGACAAGATGGAATGGGTAAAAGAGTCCTTTGATGTCTTCATCAATAAAGTAAGAGATAAAGACTTTGTCTCTCTGGTGGTATTCGATGAAGACGCTGAGGTTATTTTTCCGGCAACTCAAATGAATAGTGAAAAGAAGCGGAAGAAGTTCAGAGACGCGGTCCATTCAATCACGCCCGGAGGCGGCACCAATATGGCCGCCGGCCTGGAGCTGGGATATAAAGAAGTGCTGTTGAATTTTAATAAAGAAAACACAAATCAGGTGCTTTTCCTGACTGATGGAGTGGGAGATTCTGAAAGGGTTCTGGAGCTTGCTGAAACTTACAGAAAAATGGGAATAGATATATCCGCAATCGGATTGGGTATGGACTTTAACCATGTTTTTATGAGCGACCTGGCTAAAAGGGGGGGCGGGAGCTCCCGCTTTATCGCTGACAGGGAAACGATGGAGGAGATATTTGATGTCGGGCTGAGCCGAATGTCTGTCACAGTGGCAAGAGATATTGAGCTGGAATTGGAATTTCTCCAGAATCTCGAGATTTTGAATACCTGGGGATACGATTACCAGGTAGAGGGGCAGTGGGATAGTTATGAAAACGGTGAAGGAGAGTTGTCAGCACCGTTTGGTATAGCGGATGGTCCGCGCGGAAATATTTATGTAGTTGATAATGCCAATAACCAGATACAGAAGTTCGACAGCAGCGGCAACTTTATTACCAGATGGGGTGGTTTGAAAAGGAGGAGGCATGAGGGTGAATCTGATGGAAAATTTTATAAGCTGGAAGGGGTGGCAGTGGATTCTAATGGGTATGTTTACGTTACTGATACTGGAAATAACCGGATACAGAAGTTTGACAGCAACGGTAACTTTATAACCAAGTGGGGTTTTCAGGGACAGAGAAAGGGAGGGTTTCGCAGTCCTTCCGCAATTGCAGTAGACTCAAAAGGATATGTCTATGTTGCAGATGTTGGAAATAACCGGATACAGAAATTTGATAGTGACGGTAACTTCATAACCTCATGGGGTACTAGAGGGACCGGACATGGACAATTCAACATCCCTTCCGGAGTTGCAATAGATTCGTATAGAAATATTTATGTTGCGGACTCCCTTAATCGTCGAGTGCAGATTTTTGAAAGTGACGGAACTTACATAACCCAATGGAGTATCAAAGGAAGAGGGAAAGCAGATGTAGTACCTGCGGGAATAGAAGTAGATTCCAGCGGGAATGTCTATATTGCTGATACTTTCGGTAAGCAGATACAGAAGTTTGACAATGACGGTAATTTTATATCCGGATGGGGGAGTTTCGGAAAAGAAGACGGCCGTTTCAACAATCTTACAGGAATGGCGTTAGACTCCCGTGGAAATATCTATGCTGCTGACGCAAATAATCATCGTATTCAGAAGTTTGACACCGAAGGGATCTTCATTTTAAAAAAGCCCATACGTTATTTTCTCTCCGGGGTAAACCTTGGTGATTATGAAACGATTGTAATTCATACCAATATCCCGAAACAGAAAACAGAAGGCACCAGGAGTTTCGCCAGGCTCAAAGTCACATATACTGATTTAGATGGGAAAAAAGTAGAGATGAGCCCCATAGTGCTCAAAGTCAGGTTTGTGCCGATGGAAAGACCGGTTGAAGGAATTTCAGACGCCACAGTCCTGAAAGCGGGGACTATGCTCCATTACGCGCAGGCATTAAAGGTGATAGGCACTGAGTATTACGGGTCGGAAATATACACAGGTGAAGCTTACAGGGCCAGGATCAGGAACATTATGCGTATGACAGATGAAATAAAAAAAGAGGTGTTGAATGCCAGGAGGCGTCTTGGAAATGAAGGATTTGAAGACGAGCTTGCTATTTTGGAGAAGTACATGTCCATATTCGGCGAGGAGCTGGACCTTCGGGGGATCGAGATTATAGAGCTGTTCGAGGATGAAGAGATGACGCCCGTTAGTGACGACCGGGATATTTACGATCACCTTAATAATCTTTTCCAGGAGATGGTGCTGGACCTGGAGTCCAGAAAACCCGGGAATATCGCGGTTACTCCCTTTGCACTGCGTGACGGCCGTTCGGCACAGCTAGTTGATCTAATAAACAAAACTGCTGAGTCAGTGCTGGTTGAACTTAATCAATTTAACATACTGGAACAGGAGTTGATTGATGAGATACTGGAGGAGCAGGAACTTTCATTGGCAGACCTGATAGAAACTGACAGGGCCATTGAGGTTGGGGAATTGTTGTCTGCAGATTATATCCTTACCGGGACAATAATAGAGATGAGAGGATCCCTGGTGATATTCAGCAGGGTGATCAATGTGGAGACCGCGGCGATTGAATCTGTTGGCCAGGTTATTGTGCCCAGGGATGAGAAGGTAAATGCCATGCTTTGAATCAATAATTGCAACACATAATTGAAAGGAGAAAGTCATGAAGAGATTAATTTTCATCATTACCATTCTTTTTGTTATTTTAACACCGCCCTTACTGAGGGCAGCAAGTGCAAAAGAGGAAGCGGCATCCGCAGAAAGAGGAAAATATCTGGCAGGAAGAGGGATTATTATACCTCCTGAAGAAGTATACATAGATTCCTATATCTCTCACATCAATTATTATTACCCTGAGCCTGAGGCTGAGTTAGGAGTAACACTTTATTCGGGGCACAGGCAGGTATCGTCCGGAGGTCAGGAGGAAGTGATCCAGATAGGTATTCAGGGTGGAGAGCTTAGATTTGAAGATCTACCGCCGATGAACCTGGCTTTTGTTATTGATAAGAGCGGATCTATGAAAGAGCGGGACAAGATGGAATGGGTAAAAGAGTCATTTTATATATTCATCGAAAAGGTGAGGGATAAAGATTTTGTCTCGTTAGTAGTTTTTGACAGTTCCGCGAGGGTTATCTTTCCCTCAACCAGGATGAACTCTGTTGATAAGCGGGAGAAATTTAAAAGGGCAGTCCGGCTGATACAGCCTGGAGGAGGTACCAATCTGGTCCGGGGGATTCAGCTAGGGTATAAAGAAGTACTGTCCAACTACAGGAAAGAATATACCAATCGGGTCCTCTTTTTAACCGATGGAATGGGAGTATCCGCGGGAATATTGGATATGGCAGAAACTTATAAAGACATGGGAATCAACGTTTCAACTATAGGTGTCGGCGAAAATTTTGATCTGCAGTTAATGAGGGACCTGGGGAGAAAGGGGGGAGGCAGCTCACGATTTATATCTGACAGGGAAGAAATGGAAAAAACCTTTGGCAGTGAGCTTGACAGGATGGTAGTTCCGATTGCCAGTGAACTGAATATGAAACTGGAGTTCTTACAAAATGTTGAAATAATCGGTACCTGGGGATACAACCAGCGGATAGAGGGAGACAGGATTCATTATTACCTGCCTACCCTTCATCACAGGGACTATGAAACAATACTGGTACAGGTCCGGATTCCTCCTCAGAACCTGACAGGAGAGAAAAACCTTGCACGTTTCTCATTAAACTATTCAGATGCAAAAGGCAGCAACCGTCACGAAGGGCCCTATTATCTTAAAACAAACTTTGTGGACATTGAGTCTCCTGTTGCAGGATTTTCCGATGGTATGGTTCTGCAATCCGGTACCATGCTTCATTTTGCCCAGGCGTTAAAGGAAATAGGAAGACTCTATTATTCAGGCCAGGTAGTGCGTTCTTTAGACCTTACAATCGAATCCCTGAAAGAGCTGAAGAATGCCAGGCTCAGACTGGATAATGAAGGGTTTGATGACGAGATTGAGATTCTGGATAACTATATTGACATTCTTGGAGGAGACCTGGAATGGGTAGAAAGAAAACCTGTAGATGAAGAAATTACACCTCCTGTGCAGGAGCGATCTTTACAGGAAAGTCTTGAAAACCTGTTCCGTGAAATGACTCTGGACCTTAGAACCAGAGGAATGGGAACCATAGTAGTTTCCGGATTCACGACCAGCGAAGGAAAAACATCAGACCTGATAACCTTACTCAATGAGATGGCGCTGTTTGAGATTGCAGGATTGGGAAATATGAAAGTTATAGAGAGGGAAAAAATGGACACGATTCTGAACGAACAAAAACTGGCCCTCTCAGACCTTATGGATACTTCCAATGCGGTCGAGATTGGAAAGCTGCTTACAGCTAATCATATTTTAACAGGTTCTGTCATAGAGATGCCCGGTTCGGTAGTGATCTTCGGACGGATCATAAATGTTGAGACAGCGGAGATTGAATCTGTCGCCCAGGTCATTGTTCAGAAAAATCGTGATGTAAGGGCTCTGCTTTAATAGAGGCAGTTCGTCGGCAGCAGCAGGCCTTGTTCTTGAAGGAAAACCACTCACGCCGCCCTTCATTAATTTTCCCTTTTAAAGACATGAAGCTTTAATATCTTTCTAAAAACAGATAAACATAACACGACAAAAACCTTCATTACGAGCCTTGCAATCTTCATCTCTTTAAATATTTCTTTAAAAGATTTGTGGGCTGAAACGCAGTTAAAGAGGGCATTCTCCAGCATTGGGTCGTCCTTAGCCAGGTTTACTATTAAATCCATTAATCTCAAATTTGAACATTTGATAACAAGCCATCTTATTACTTTGCCATAAGGAAGATCCTCAATAACTTCCCGGCATTCACTGCGGTAATCGCTTTCAAAGGTTTTTTGGGATATTCCTTTCATCATTACAGTTCTTGCCGCTTTCATGGCAGTGACAATGCTCATATTTATACCTTTTCCCTTGAAGGGCCTGAGGAGCCCCGCGGCATCTCCTACTATTACATATCTGTTTCCATAAAAGCCACGGCTTACCTGGAAGGGAAATCTGCCCTTGAAATACATCAAATCCTCATCCGCCGTACTGAATTCCGGAGGAAGAATTCCTCTGACCGGAGGGTATTTTAGAAATTCCTCCATGGATTCAGCGTTTATGTTCATACCGGCGATGTTGATGGTGAGGTGATTCATTTTAGGTGTAACAGCGCCGAACTCTATTTTCTTAAGCGGCGGTAGAAAAACATGAATAAAGTTCCCGAATCGAGACATAAATTTATCGCCCGGATGGATCTTGATGACAATAGAGTTTAAAAATTTGGGCCGCCTGTAATGAGTTGATCTCTCAAAGATCCCGGCAGTGCCCTGGTCCATCCCGAAGGCCCCCATTATGACATCGGCCTTACTGTTGTCGCTTTCACTGAAAACCATCACACCCCTGCTGCCGAACTCCAGGTGCGTCAACCGGCTGTGGACCACTTCCACTCCCTTCTCTTCCGCCTGTTTTAGAAGATAATCGTCAAAGACAACCCTTCTAAGCGCATATGTAGGTTCACCCTTCCCCTTCAAAACAATTTCATCGTTTTCAGAATGAAGAATATAACCGCCAATCTTTTTCTGAACAAGATCCCAGGGAAATGGTATCCGCAGTCCGTTTTCTAAAATATCCACGATAGGAGGAGATAGAACACCGGCACACTGGTTATAATGGGTGCTGCCCTCAAATATCTTTCCCTCATAGAGGATGATTCTGATCTTTCGCCCTGACTCCCTGGCCAGGTTTTTAAGGGCAATGGCACATCCCGCACCCCCCGGTCCTCCCCCAACTATCACCACTGTGCTCCCGCTCTTCAATGGGCCCAGTGTTTTGTCCGGATTATCCATCCTTTTATTCACTTCCCCGGCAAAAAATATTCACAAAAATCAATTTAATGGTTCCGATGGTCAACTTCCATTGCAGTACCGGGTTAAGAAATTTCAGAAGTATTGTCCTGTAGGGGATATTACCTGTGTACATGTTCCAGAGAACAGATCTCATGTGCGTGTTTTTTCCATGCTTAACCTCATCCGCGGCCACATTCAACATGATTTTTGATAGAAATGTGCTCCCTGATACCAGATCATTAATCTTGAAGAGTACTCTCCCGTAAAAATTATCTCGGGCGATAATTTTTTTGACGCATCTGAAGTACCCCCTCTTAAAAGCTGACTCTGAGACTCCATAATTAATCGCTGTATCGGCGGCTATTTGGGCAGTTATAAAAGCGGATTCTATGCCGTTTTTATAATACCGGCTGCAGCTGGCATCCCCGATGATAACCAGCCGGTGGGTAAAAGGTTTTTTAGCTGAAGTTACGGCAACTTTAGGATAGCAGCGGCAAAGGCTGTCCGACCATCTCCAATTATCCGGGAGTTTTTTATGAACGATGAAAAGATTTAAAAACTCCAACAGGTCCTCTTTTTTCATGTCTCTTTTTCCAATCAAGTTTACAGTGATATAATCCTTTTTGGGAATGATGTTTGCCACACGCATCCCCCTTGATGTGCTCCAGCTATATACATAAATATTATTACCAAAATGCTCCTGAATAAAGTCTTTGCTCAGGAAGATCTCCACATTCATGGCACTGAGTGTGCGGGGCGGTCTATACCCGAAATTAAGATTCTGCATCATTTTCATCATGTTTG
>SDBT01020012.1_pt1 | contig 10476 bp, 9 predicted proteins | sample 2277101 | NCBI WGS metagenome assembly SDBT01 (sample SAMN10404973, study PRJNA504765) | marine sediment metagenome | isolation source: marine sediment core GS10_PC15, 103 cmbsf | place: Arctic Ocean: Southern Knipovich Ridge | collected 2010
CAGTTCGGATTGCAGGCTGGCAATTCGCCTGCATGAAGTCGGAATCGCTAGTAATCGCGTATCAGCTACGACGCGGTGAATGTGTTCCTGAGCCTTGTACACACCGCCCGTCAAGTGATGGGAATGACATTATTGAGTCTCCCAATCATTAAGCTGCCCATTTCTTGCCCTGACAAAACAGTAGCCTGGTCGGAAATCCAGAGGATACATTTTAAAACGTTTTTTCAAGAGCGATTCGAGCGGCTCTTCACATACGTTGCCAATTCTATTTTGAAATAAACGAGAATTTGGACACACATAAACATCACCATTGTTCTCTATTGTAACTCCATATCGATATATGGAGCAACATCCATTAGGCGCTTCAGATGACACAGTACGCATAGAGCAATCTTTTGCGATTTTGTTAAGATATGCCTGCTCATTACCTACTAGCTGTTCCCAATTTTGAATAGCACTTCCTGTTTTTTGAACTACACGACATGAGAAAAGAATGTTTTCTTCATGGCAAAATTGGGAAAGTTGATGTATGGAGTGTTTATTGGCTTTCGATAGAACGGCATTTATCCCAAAACGACAAATAACTCTATTCTCATGTGGGTCATGTTGAGACGGCAGGGCTTTTTTTAACTCTAAGACCCAGCGACTAATATCATTTTGGGGTGGTGCATGACCGGTCGATGAAATATAATCGCTCGAATCTAATGAATCTATCTTTACCATAAGAGAAACGTTAGCTTTATTTAAATCAACAAGTTGGTGTTTTTGGATCAGAGATCCATTGGTATAGATAATCGTCCACATGTCAAGTGAGGATGCTTTTTTAATGATACTCCATATGGCGGAATCTGCAAAGGGTTCACCTTTGCCGCAAATTATTAAAACTTTTGCACCGGCTTCTCTTGCCAGTGTCATCGCATTTAATTTCTGCGTGGTTGTCATCTCATCCGTTTCTGTATTTAAATTTTCTGATCCGACAAAACAATATGGGCAACGATAGTTACATTCTGAAGTTAGATTCATCCCGACAATGTAAATCTCACCATGGTTAAGCATGTCGTATTCAATTTGTTGTGTGTCATACCCCCTTAGGACAATCATTTTGGTTCTTATAGATATTTGCGTAGTTGTCATTTGATAGTTTGTCTCTATTAATTTTTTGCCGAGTACACGACATATTTGATGTTGTCTTCATGGACTATATTTTTGTGTTCAAGAGCATCGTAAGCGACTTTGAACATCATATCAAGCCCATGGTGCTGGCCTTCACGCAACAGCTCACGAAATAGTCTGGTCCTATCATAATCGTGAAGAATCAGATTATTGTAAACCTGATCGAAGAATTTGACAATGTTAATGTCATTGCTTTTTAGTACTACTACGTTATCGGCAATGCTTTTTGCAAAATCCTTAAAATCGTCAATGCTTTCCATCTGATCAACATACTGACCGTTATCAGGCTTTATGATCCTCCCTAAATCTTTCGGGCCTGTCAGGGCAAGTACTACTTTTCCTACTTTCTTTCCATTAGACTTTCCCCGGATGACAGCGATCCAAAAAGGAAGCATGTCTGTTTCTTGAAACAGGGTGTCCACATCACTTAGGTCTTTGTTGAGAGCACCTGCTACACCATGCTTATAGTTTTCAATCTCCTTCTTGTAGGTGTCGAAATCAACTCTTTTCTTGAAGGGGAACCAACGTGTGGATTGTCTTAGCCAAACAGGATGGAGAGAAAGGTGATGGAAGTCTAGCGTATCGTAAGTATATGCATTTATCTTGTTGACCAAAGGACCACAGAAGAACCCTGACCAACATAAATCAGCTAACTGCTCTTTGTCCAATGTGTCCAGTGTTAAGTCCGTATGGTCAACTGTAGTATATTCTTTCATACATCGACCATCATGTTTTCCAGGCCAATAGAATGAATGCAAAAGAGGTGTATTGATAGCCAAATGCAATTGGCAGTCAGTCCATGCATCTGTTTTCATGGTGTCGATAGAATTAAGAACCCACATTGAGAATTGTTGAAGTCCAAATTCCTTGTCGATTTGGGATTTTTCATCAACTCCCTCGCTAACAAAATTTGCCATTTCAGTCCTCAATACTCCTTCACGGATTTTATAGTCATTTCTCCGTTTAATGAACTGTTTGTATCTGCTTTTGTGTTTGTCAACTATTCTTCGAAATCGCATTTCAGATTCGTTCCAGACGGCTGAAAATGTCAATATGACAACAAGAAAAACAAAAACCACTGAGGAGATGAAGGATTTGTCGAGAAAAATAGAATACCATGATTCGGGAGTTTTCCAATCATATACGATGTGCCCAATTGGAAAAATCATGGCAAAGATGTAAAGGAGCATTAGCCAAATCCATGGCCATGGTTTTTTGGGGCTCTTGAAGGATTTACATAGACATATAAATGGTACCCAACAAGCCTCATATTTTTCACGGACAAACTTCCTGATAAATTCAGGTATAATGTTAATCATTTCTTTCTCCTAAAGATGACTATGGTAGTAATTCCTACTATAACAAATAAGAAAATGGATGTAACGTAAATCCATTTGTGTTGCAATACGGATTGCAATTTAATATCGTTTCTCTTGTTTTTCTGTATTGATGTCGGTGGTCTACTTGATATAAATTGATTTGTAAAAAACATCTCAGGTTCAATTGACGTTGCTTTACTAAGCATACCTGAAATTTGCATTGCTTCTAAAAGATTTGTTATTCCAATATTATTGATTTTTCCATCAGGACTATAGAAATCCTTTAGAAGTTTAAGTGTCTTAATATAACGAACCTTATCAGAACCAACGACCTCAGAAGACAAAACAGTGGCAATCTCCTCTTTTGTATGTGCTTGAATCCACTTTAGAGTGCGGACATGGGCATTGACAACCTTTTGAACAAGAACGGGTTGAGAGTCGATTACGTCTTGACGCGTAAGGATACCTGTCAGGCAATAAGGACCTCCAAAAGCCTTCTGTGAATCCTCAGCAGTGATAAGACGCTGTAGGACAAAGGCGTCACCCTGCTCTACCATTATGGAGGTAAACGGTTCAATTGCAATTCCACCATCAATGTTACCTCTTTTAAGAGTAGGTGGAAATGTTGATGTTCCTACTTTTAAAATAGTAACTTCGTCAGGATCAACACCATTTTGAGAAAGCAGGAACGCGAGTACCATATGAGTTGCTGAACCAAGAGATGTGACTCCGAGGCGCATCCCTTTCAGATCAGCAATCTTATTAACTTTATTTCTATGCTTTGAGTCAACAACCAAAACCATTCCTGGGGTCTGGTTAAGCAAAACAACCATTCGTAAATCATCTTTACCTTGGGCAGCTGCTTTAAAAGCATGGTCAATACTGTTGGTACTGAAATCAACTTGTTTGGATATAAGTGCTTGGGCTGTAGCAGTACCACCCTTTAGATAAGTAATCTGTGGGTCAAGCCCTTCATCCTTGAAATAACCAAGAGCCACAGCTAAGTCCAAGGGCAGAAAATGTACGACATGTCCACCGCTTGCAATCTTTACTTTTTGTGATTGCTCTTGTGCTTGTACTGTTACACTCACCAGCATAATGAAAAACAATATGAACCATTGGTATGATCTTTTTTCCATCTTACATCTTTTATTTAAGTTTCGTTAAGTTTCCACTTGGCGAAGTATTGTTCGATACGCCGAACGATAAAGTCAATCACGGCGACGGTCAACGTTAATACCGTCAGTCCAGCCATGACGCCGGTGGAGTCGAACATGGCTTGGGCGTTGTCAATGAGAAATCCTATTCCTGCGCTCGCGCCAATATACTCGCCGATAATGGCGGCAATAACGGCGTAACCGACACTGAGGCGCAGACTGGCGAAAATCCAAGTCATTGTCGCGGGTAGATAAATGTGCCGGATGATGTGGAATCGGCTGGCGCCCAAGACGCGGGCGTTCTTGAGCAGTACGGGATTGATGTCTTTGAATCCCTGGTAGGTGTTGAAGAAGACGACAAAGAACACCAGGGACACGACGATGACCACCTTGGAGAGGAAACCAAGCCCAAACCACAGGATAATGAGCGGGGCAAACGCGATACGGGGCAAGGCGTTCAGTACGCCGATGAAGGGCTGAAGCACAGCGTCAATTTTGCGGTTGGCGGCGAAAAGAAAGCCAAATACCAGTCCCAGCAGCATTCCGGCGATGAGGCCGACGGCAGCTTCGGACAGGGTGACCCACAAGTGCTTGAAAAGAATGCCCTCACCAAGCCAGACGACGATATGTCTGGCAATGCGCGCGGGGGAACTAACATAAAACGGATCGAGCGCCTTGGCGCGAACGGCCATCTCCCATGCCGCCAAAAAGAGGGCGACAAGGCCAGTTTGCACGAGGAACACTGTCCAGTTAAGGCATCGCTTCATTGTGTCCCTCCGTCAAATGCAGCCAGAGTTCGCGCACAATTTCGTGGAACTCCGTTTGCCCGTAGAGCGCGTCCAGGTCGCGGGGACGCGGCAATGGATTGTCGCGCATACTTTTCACAGTGGCAGGACGCTCTGAGAGTACCACTATCCTATCGGCCAATGCAACAGCTTCTTGCACATCATGAGTCACAAGAACAATAGTTGTATCCAGTGATTCCCATAGCTGAACGACTTCTTTTTCGATTTGACGTTTCATATAAGGATCAAGTGACGAAAATGGCTCATCCATCAAAAGTAGCTGTGGCTCCAACACTAATGCTGCTGCAAGGGAAACTCGCTTCCTCATGCCTTGAGAGAGTTGAGATGGATAGTAATCGCCAAAGCCATCCAGACCTACGGCACAAACCCATTTTTCGACTATTCTGTTTCTCTCATCTTTTGGAATATTAGCCACGATAAGGGGGAATTCGATATTCTTGTGAACAGTTTTCCACGGCATCAGGGACTCTTCCTGCCAAGCTACCGCAATGCGACCTGTTGCTGTTCCGGAAATAAGTTTATATTCCACAGTACCCGAATCAAGTGATTCAACGCCTGCTATAATATTGAGTAAAGTTGACTTTCCACATCCCGATGGCCCCAGAATTGCCAGAAACTCGCCAGCCTTGACCTCCAAGTTAATTCCATCGAGCACTTTCAAATGCTCTTCATTATTCTGAAAGAAACGTTTTTGGACGTCACAGATCGTTATTGCTGAGGATGTAAAATTTGTCTCTGGCATTACATTTGTTTTCTTAATTTACTATCACTATTGAAAAAAAGATATTGCAAGTAGACTATTAATGCATTTTAGGTTGAGGGCATTTCTGCGTCAAGAATTTTTTCCGAGTCTTTAGATGTCAAAACCGTGCAAATAGTCAAACGTAAAGCTTAAGAAACAGACCAAAAAATGATGAAAAATGAATTTTCTTTGCAATTACTTCTGACACACGGGGGCATTGTATAGCACTGCATGATACTGGCTGGCAATCGTAAGTGCTGTATATATCGTTAGTTGCAAAAATTATTGCTTGACACAGCACCGAACTATCGATAAAATGAGAAGGTATAAATTGTATAAATAATTAGGCCAAAAATTGAGGCATAGGCGGGTAGCTCCCGCTGAGATGCTGTGAACATCGTCGCCTTTCACAGGGGCACGTTTGGAGCGTTTTGCTCTGCGTGCCCCTTTTTTTGGTCTTTGGGTAAGGAACTGGGTCCCCGCCTTCGCGGGGATGACAGGTGTGTAAATGAGCGAAAAAGAAAAAATTGACAAGAAGTTTGAACTGATTAGGCAGATATCTGAATTAGCGGACGGGGTAACCTTGGAGTATGTCAAGGGTCTTTCTGAAATCATCTGTGAGGAGGCAGATAAAAAGAAAAAGGCAAAGGCATTCGCTGAGATGGATAAGGTGCTTCGGATAGCGAAGCAATATTCCGACAGGGTGCTATTAGCTGAGGGCAAGAATACTGAGAATATCGGGATGGGCGGGATGCCGATTACGATGATTGTGCGGAAAACGTATCCAGGTAAGGAAGAGGCGGAGAATGCCTGTGACGATTGATGTCGATAAATATGTGTTCGATCCCCTGCTGACGGCGAAACAGACGTTAGCCTGGGATGCACTGCGCAGGCCGGATATAAAAGAGATACTCTACGGTGGTGCTAAGGGCGGCGGGAAATCTGTATTCGGATGTATGTGGTGCTTTGCAAAGGCGCTGGAGATTATCAGGGAATGTAAAATAGCTCCGCGAAAACATCCGATACCGGTTGGCTTTATGGGCAGAAAACGCGGGGTGGACTTTACAAATACCACGTTAGAGACGTGGAAGCGGTTCATACCCGTCAATATGTACGAGATAAAGTCAAAGCCCGCTGAGATAATCATAGCAAACCGTGTGAAGATCCTTACCGGAGGTCTCGATAACAGTGAGATAATCAACAAATTCAACTCAGCTGAATATGCATTCTTCTTTCTCGACCAGGCTGAAGAGATTGAAGCTGAGCAGGTTGGGGAACTTCGCGCAACGTTTCGGCTTATCATTAACGATAAAAAGATACCCGGCAAGGGGCTGTTTACAGCAAACCCAGCACCATCGTTCCTAAAGGATGAGTTTATCCTAAATCCCACACCTGACAGGCTGTTCATACAGGCACTGCCTACCGACAATCATTATCTTGGGCCCGAGTATATCGAGGTGCTTAAGGATTCGTTCAGAAACAGGCCGGAGCTGTTAAAGGCCTATGTAGAGGGGAGCTGGGAATCGTTAGGCGGGTTTGATCAGGTGATTAAGGATTCGTGGGTTCGCAATGCAGCAGGGATTACGCTTTATCCGCCGAGAATCAAAAAGCTTATTACCTGCGATCCTGCACGATACGGTGATGATGAGACGGTTATCTATCTTCTAAAGAATACCGAAATCGCCGAATCAGAAATATACGGCAAAAAGAGTCTCATGCACACTGCAAATATCCTGCATACCATCAGCCATAAAAATGGAGATTGCCTTATCGTTGTCGATGTCTGCGGGATGGGGGCCGGGGTAGTCGATAGGCTTATCGAGATGGGTGATAACGTCCTGGGCATCGATAATGCATCAAAATCAGAAGAGCCGGAAAAGTATTACAACCTGCGCAGCGAAATCTGGTGCAAGGCGGCGGATATGTTCGCAGATGGCGATATCCAGTTGAAAAACGCCGAACACCGCCTGGCCGGACAACTCTGCACGCCGAGATATGAGTTTAGAAACGGCAAGATCTTAATAGAAGCCAAGGCGGATATAAAGAAACGGTTAGGCAATAGTCCGGACAGGGCAGATGCGTATGTAAATGGCATCTATGCACTTGATTTTGTTGAGGGTGAATTAGTGGGAAAGAAGGATTCGTATAGTGAAGATGAGGATGATATTTATGCCGGACATTTTACAGCTATGGCCATGTGACATTTGAGCGGTTCCTTTGTCCGCTGGCGGTGTTCTCGGCCGCTCGCCGATGCGCGACGTACTACAGTACGCCTGTGCTCGACTCGGACCTGCGGCCGTGCCAGTGAACAAAACTCCGCGCTCAAATGGAATAAAAGTTATTTAAAAGAAACTTAGTATGAGTGAAGTGGAAAAACTTAGTTTGGTTAAAGAGTTTTGGAAACACTCGGATGAGAGTCTCCGTGATGAGTTTGAGCGTATGCGCTCGGGGTTTGCCTTCTATGTGGGTGAGCAGTGGGACCCTGCGGACATCGCAAAGCTGGACAAAGAGAAACGGCCGCACCTGACCATAAATCTCGTACTGCCGATTATAAACCTACTGTCCGGCATACAGCGGCAGGGCAGGCAGGATATTACCGTAGTTGCCCGAAAAGGTGGGCTAAAGAGGTTAGCCGAAGTGTTCACTGCAACCATGCAGCATTGTATGGATGTGACAGATGCCGACTATGAACTGGCGGATTTATTTATCGATGGGATAGTCGGAAATAAAGGATGGATATATCTAGGTGTAGGATATGACGAAGATCCAGTGAATGGCGATATTACCTTAACAAAGGTATCACCGTTTGATATTCGAGAGGACCCTGATGCGAAGGAATATGACCTGAACAGGAGCGGAAAGTTTGTTATCCGAGACTTCTGGTTCGATAAGGATGCCCTGATACTTAACTGGCCCAAAAAACAGGCGGATATCGACAAAGGCGGGCTTGATGTAAATCCTGCGGGCGGTGATGTAATCGATCCTTCTGAGTCCGGGAAGCTTCGCTACCGGGTACGTGAATGCTGGCATAAAAGTTTTGAAAAACGACTGATACTGATAAATGCAAAAACGAAATCAGTTAAGCAGATAAATCCCGAAGCACTTGAATTAGCTGCTGCCATAGCAAACCGGTCGAATAACTGGTACTTAAAAGAGTGGGTTGTGCCGGTGCTTAATAAGACAGTGACCGGTGCAAATATTGTGCTGGAGGATATTGCCGACCCGTACAACGGATTTACGCAGTTTCCATACTACCGCTTTTGTCCGTACTGGGTGGATGGATATGTGATGGGAGTGACACAGAACCTGATGGGGCCGCAGCAGGAGGTCAACAAAAGAAGATCGCAAGCACTTCATAACCTAAACCAGACCGCAAACTCCGGCTTCAAAGTCAAAAAGGTTCTGAACAACTATGACAGACATTTAGCTAAACACGGTTCGACTCCGGGGGTTGTATTAGATGAATCAAAGGCGGGCGGAAAAATTGAGCGGATTGAGCCTGCCCCGCTTTCTGAAGGACATATCACCGCTTCAAAAATGAGTGCGGATGATATGAAAGAGATATCCGGCGCGAATCCTGATTTGTTAGGCCATATGCTTGAGGGGCACAATGAATCGGGGAAAGCGATAGAGCTTCGGCAAGCCCAGGGGATGAAGGTTGTCGAAGTGATGTTTGATAACTTCAACAGGACGCAGAAGCTGGTGGCGCTGGGGTTAGTGGACTTGATACGGTTTACGAATGTTTACAGCGACCAGGAGGTAAGGGCGATAGCTTCTGAGAATAATGAGAACATTGATATGAATCTTCTGCACAGTAAAAGATTCGGCAGGTACGGGATAAAGGTCAAATCATCCTCAAGCTCCCCGACAGCACGGTACGCCGACTTTATGGCGATGCTGGAGATCGCAAGGATGTACCCTGAGCAAATACCGGCGGAAGTGGTTATCGAAAACAGTACACTTGCGAATAAGGAGGTGATTGTCTCAAAGATAGAAGATTCAAGTAACGCTCAAAAGGTAAAAAGTTCTAAAGGTAAAGAGTTAAAGAAAACTTTCAAAACTTCGAGAGATTTTGTGAACACGCTAACAACAACTGGAAAACGCAGGGAGGGCTTAATAGTGTAACGAATTTTAAGGAATGGTTACAAAGGTAATCCTAAGGCCACCATTGGTGGTCACTGACACAGCCACAGAGAAGCGTAATTGGCTGATACCCATACCGGCAGGGTTGGATGCCGGGTAAAGGAAAACTTTGTTCCGTAAATGCAAAGGGTGGCAAGTGCCACAATAGACAAAGGATAAAATTATGACTGAAGAAAAACAGGTAGAAAGCAGCGAAGCGGACGAAAGCCAAGAGGCCAAGACTTACACCGAAGAGCAGTTCAAGGGACTTTTGGCGGATAAACAGGCTGAAGTCAAGAAAAGACAGGAGCTGGAAAGACAATTGGCCCAGGTTAAAGAAAGTGAATCCGACGCAAAGAAAGACCCTCCTTCAGGGACAAATGAAGGGCAAATTGCCGAGGACCAAAAGCCGATGACGGTAAGTCTTTTCAAAAAGCTTATGACTGAACAAAGGACAGCCGAGTACGAAGCGGATTTTGAATTGCGCCAAAAACAGTGCACCGAAACCGCCTTGAAGGAAATCACCATAGAAAAATATGGTGAAGGCTTGGACTTTGAATCGGTAATCGCGGTAGGCGAAAAAAGCCTTACTGAAGGCGATTTACTTGCCATTAAAAAGGCAAAAGACCCTGCCGCTGAGAAATACCGAAGGTGTATTATGCTGACTCCTGAACTGACTGAAAGACAACAGGCCCTGTCGAACGCAAAGCTGCTTGAAGAAATTAAACTAACCGGCCGGGTTCCGGCAACAGGTGCTGCCGTGCCGAACGCATCTGCTAAGGATGTAAGCCAGATGAGTGATGAGGAACTGGATAAATTAGCAGAGCAACTTTAGGTACGAAATCTATTTGCCCGGATAACCGGCTATAGACACCGGTTAACCGGCCAAAGATAACAGGTAAAGGCCAAAAAACTTAGTGGGCATAAGCGGATTGATCACCGCTGAGGTGCCGTAATCATCGCAGCCTATTACGGAGGCGCGTTGAGTTTGAAAGAACTCGATGCGCCTCTTTTTTTTGGCCTTCCGGTCAGACTGACCGGCCTCGCTCAACTTTCGAGATGAGCTTTAAGCCGGAAGCAAAACCTGTCTGGTACGCGGTCGGTTACAGGTAAAACAAAGAAAGGTTATACAATTATGGCAAATACAGTTTTTGTAA